>Ga0256843_1003315_pt1 | contig 11253 bp, 2 predicted proteins | sample AlvinellametaG_FD_191572 | JGI IMG/M metagenome (GOLD analysis project Ga0256843, IMG submission 191572) | Pompeii worm associated microbial communities from hydrothermal vent at the East Pacific Rise, Pacific Ocean - Alvinella | ecosystem: Host-associated > Annelida > Integument > Unclassified ... | reverse complement strand
GATGTAGCTGCCGTTGCTTTCAGATCTGAGGTTATTGTCTGTGGCATTATGGTCATCACTGCTGTTGGCATCTACGATACCAATGAATCCTGCCGGTGGTGTCACCTTGACGGTGTAGTTACCCTCTGGCAGGTTATCAAAGAGGTAGGTACCGTTGGTATCTGAGGTGTTGATATCGGCTACAATATTACCACTATAGTCGGTTACAGGGTTTCCATCAGCATCAAGCAGTGTTACCACCGCTCCTTTCAATGGTGGCTCTCCGGCATCTTGTATACCATTTGCATTCAGATCTTCCCAAACAAGTGATCCAATACTGACAGGTTGTTTATGGATCCCCATATCCAATGTAAGATTCTCATCACCTGCAACAAGTGTCACTTTCTGTGTCAAGCCTGAGGTGACATTGGCATCAGAATCGATCGAATCATTGCTATCGGCATTAGCCCTGCTGACAATATAGTTCTCCGGCAGTGTATCAAGTTCAAAGCGTACCTGATACTCCCCCGGTCTAAGGTTGTCAAAGAGGTAGGTACCATTCTCATCGGTTGTTGTCGTAGCTACCACCTCTCCATTGCCATCAAGAAGCGTCACATTGACATCAGCAACCCCACTCTCATTGGCATCCTGCACACCATCGGCATCACTATCGTACCAGACTCTGTCTCCCAGACTTGCTTTAGGAGCAATACCCATATCGATACTTAGGTTGACATCACCCGGATGGAGTGTCACCGTATCGGTTATGCCTGTGGTGACATTGGCATCACTATCGATGCTGTCATTGCTGTCTGCATTGGCCTGAGTCACCATATACCCCTGAGGCAACGAATCAAGCTCAAAGCGTACCTGATAATCACCCGGAGCCAGTTCACGGAAGAGATAGGTTCCGTTTTCATCTGTTTTGGTGGTGGCAACGACATCTCCATTACTGTTCAGGAGTGTCACATTGACATCTTTGACACCGCTCTCATTGCTCTCTTGAATACCGTTACCATTGTCATCATACCAAACGGTATCTCCCAAACTGGCGATCGGATAGATCCCCATATCGAGTGTTCCGTTATGCTCCCCTACTTCAAGGGTAACAAAACCGCTCTTGCCGGTTGTCGTATTGGCATCCGAATCAACCGCATCATCACTGCCCTGATCCGGATCGGTCACCACATAGCCATGTGGCAGAGAATTCAGATCAAACTCCACGGCGTAGCTACCAGGTGCCAACCCCTCAAAGATATACTCACCGCTGCTGTTTGTCTCGGTATAGATATCGCTGCCGTTGTCATCTTGCATACGGCTTCCATTGGCATCGAGCAGATAGACTTTGATCCCCGCTATACCTGCTTCATCACTATCTTGAATACCATCATGATCGCTGTCAACCCAGACATAGTCTCCCAGACTGGCCGCACGGTAGATTCCCATATCCAGCGTAGGGTTATAACCACCCGGTTCCAACGTAACACTCTGTGTCTTGCCTGTGGTTACATTGGCATCGGAGTCGGCAGTATAGTCATCACCTATCCAGGGCTCAGTCACCATATACCCAGAAGGCAATGTAGAGAGGTCAAACTCTACCGCATATGTATCAGGTATCAGCCCCTCAAAGAAGTATCTTCCATCTGCATCGGTAACACGGAAAATATCCTTGCCGTTCTCATCCTGGATACGACTTCCGTTGGCATCAAGCAGATAGACTTTTACCCCTTCAACCCCCTCTTCGCCAATATCCTGAACACCATTACGATCTTCATCGAACCAGACACGATCGCCCAGTGTCGCCGATGAGAAGATCCCCATATCAAGCGTAGGGTTATGCTCTCCGGGAGCCAGAGTCACCACCGGTGTCACCCCTGTCGAGATGTTGGCATCTGAATCAACACTATCGTCTGAGCCGGATCCTTCTACGGTAATGCTATATCCGTCAGGCAACGACGGAGGGAAAAACTCAACCGCATAACTCCCCGCCGGCAGTCCATCAAAACGATATCCGCCAGTTGTATTGGTTTCGACAAAAATATCATACCCTTGTGCATTTTTCATCCGACTGCCATTGCCATCAAGCAAAAATACAATAACCCCTTCTACCCCTTTCTCATCGGCATCCTGAATGCCGTCACGGTTATCATCATACCAGACATAATCGCCCAATGAAGCAGGTTGGAAGAATCCAAAGTCGATCGTCATATCCCCATCTGCATCATTCGTATCATCTGCATCATCACCGTTATCCGAGATCAGGCTTGTCTCATTCGCATCAACCGGCTCCTCTCCCAGACTCAATTCGATCAGAGGCGACAGATAACTGCCGTCACCGTTCTGCTCTTTGAGGTTGTTATCGGATGCATTGTGATCATCGCTGCTGGTGGTATCGGGTATACCGATGTAACCCGGCGGAGGTGTAACACGGACGGTATAGTTGCCCTCTGGAAGGTTGCCGAAATAGTAGGTACCGCCAGTATTGGAGGTGTTGATCTCGGCGACAACATTGCCGCTGTAATCAACCGCAGGGTTCCCCTCTGCATCCAGAAGCTCGACAATGGCCCCCTCCAGCGGAAGCTCACCACTCTCTTGCAGTCCGTTTCCGTTCACATCGTTCCAGACCAGTGATCCGATGCTTACAGGCCGATGGTGAAAACCAAAGTCAACGGTCATATTGCCGTTGTTATCATCTTCGCTGTCACTGCCCTCACCGCTGTTGGCAATTGCAGAAGCCTCCTCCACCGGTTCACTGTCGTTGCTTAGAGTAAAGCGTCCCGATGTATAGAGCCGTGCAGCATCATCTGCAACGGCAATATTGGTGTCGTTGTCGGTGTCGTTGTCGTCCTGGCTGTTTTGGTGATCTGAGGGAACATACTCCGGATGCCCGCTCATATCAACCTGCACACGGTAAACACCCGCCACAAGCCCATCAACAAAGTAGGTTCCGTTACTATCGGTGGTGGTGGTCGCTACAATGTTGTCGTTCTCATCCAGCACATGCACCGTCACACCGGCAATCCCCTGCTCACCGGCATCTTGAATGCCGTTATTGTCAGTATCGTCCCAAACCAAAGAACCGATACTCATCTTCGGTTCATAGAAGCCAAGATCAAGTGTCATATTGCCGCTCTCATCATCACGGCCATCCTGCCCGGGCTGATCGTCACTACCACCGGCATCTGTTTCACCCACGGTTTCATTGCCATCCAAGGCAATAGCAGCAGAGTACCAGGTGGTATCGGTGGCATTGGTATCGATGGCACCTCTGTCGACATTACTGTCGGAGTTGTTGCCGTCACTGGCGTCGGTGTTCTGCACCGGTGTGGGTATCAGGTTCAGTACATTATCAACACCCCCGGCACGCACCGTATCATTGATATCAACCCGGATGCGATACTCTCCCGGGAGCAGATCGTTAAAATAGTAGCTGCCGTTCTCATCGGTCACCGTGCTCATGGGGTTGCCAAAAGCATCGGTTGCCGGGTTTCCTTCAGCGTCAACCAATGTTACGCGTAGATCTTCAATCGGCGATTCATTGGCATCTTGCACACCATCTTCATTGGCATCAACCCAGATAAAACTTCCCAGACTCAAAAGCTTGACATTCTGGAAGTCACATACCACTACATCTTTCTCATTGATATTTTCCACCTTGACACGCACGGCTGTGTTTACAGGGAAATCATAGGCATCTGCCCCAATATCACTTGCACTGAGTGCTGTTCCGTTAATTTCACATGTCACACCGGCAGTTACCCAGCCTTGTTTTGCTTTTTCCGTTACAGTCAAGTCGGCATCTCTGTCAATACTGTCGCCTGAGACCTGGTTGTTATAGCTGTCGCTGTCACTGCCGTCAACCACTTCGCCATCCAGGGTAAAATCGCCAATAAACGATGGTGGGTTATGCCCACTCCAGGTGGCATTAAAGTCAAAGTTTGTCTCATCGGCCGGTGTGGCACTTTTCATCACGATAACCTTGCCCAATTGTGTATTGGTATAGGTACAGGTGATGGTATTGGAGGCTTTGGATGAACCGCGGTTTGTCAACGTGATCTGCTCACTGTGCGTCTCTCCGGGGTGAAGCTCTTGAGCATCTCCGGTGTAACGGACGATACCCCTTTCGTCTTTACAGACTGCCTGAGAGAGATAGTCGTTTGTATTGGATGAGGGTGATGTTTCCGAGATGGTACCATCGCCAACAGGCACATAACGGGTTGCATCCCCATTGGCAGCACCGCTGAGGCTCTCACCCGATGCACTCAGATCAAACCGATCGCTGTTGCTGCTGCTTGCCGGTACCACTATCTTTTGTACACGGTAGACCGGTACAATGGTGATCTGGTGATCTTCGATCTCACCGTTGGGGGCCACGCCTGTCGGAGACTTCACCGCCTCTTTGTCCGTTGAGAGTCTCAACCGGACATAGGTGTCGCCGGTGTGAATGTTGCGTATGTCGGTAAACTCCGGTGTGTAGGTACCCGTACCGCTGTTCGCCGGTACCCTGACAACTGCCGAACGCTCCCGCGGATCATCAAAGTCCCCATCACCGTTAAAATCAATATAGGCAATAAGGTAGGCGGTTTCATTGGTATCATTCGTCACACGGACAGGTGGCAGCGTAAAGCTGCTTGTCGCACTTCCGTTCTCGTCGGCTACCGGAATGGCGGTAGTGCTTAGATCGATACTCTCTTCATCATCGCTGCCGTCATTGTCATCACCGTCTGCCTGTACCGATGGCACACCATCGGCTTCGTTGTCCAATGCATCTCCCAGGCGTAATCCCGGAACGATCACATGTGCGGCCCCATCCTGAGCGAAGGTTGTCCCATAACTCTCCGGGGCATCCCCATAATCCGTCAAGACAAACCCAAAGTCAACCGTCATGTTCCCGCTGCTGTCACCGGCATTGTTGACGCCGTCAACATTGTTATCGGCATCATCACTTCCGGCAATCGGGCTCTTCTCGGCTGTTGCATCAGGCTCTTGACCGATCGTAAGCGTCACCACCCCCGAACGGAATACATTCCCTTCGCTGGTTGCGATGTTGCTGTCATTGTCGACATCGTTGTCCGGATTACGCTGCTGATTGATCGTTGGGGTGTACCCCTCGGGCATGGTAACCTCTACACGATACTCCCCTTCGGGAAGATCATCGAAGAAGTAACGCCCATCGGCACCGGTTGTCTGCGTCAATGGCTGGATTCCCGGTTCAGAAGGATCACTGTCATACACACTGCCATCGGCATTGAGCAGCGTCACTTCTGCCCCGGCTATACCACTCTCACCTGCATCCTGAAGGCCGTTATGGTTGCTGTCAAGCCAGATAAGTGATCCTAACGATGTTTTCTGTACCATCGCCGATACATCGTTGGAGAGGTTGGAGAGTTCGATCTGGGCAACCTTGGCACCAAAGTTGTTGGTGTAGATGTCGTTATGGTTGTTCCCCTCTGTCTGAAGGGTGACAGAGAGCGTACCTGTTTTGCCAACTTCCAGATCGATATGGCTGACCCTAAAGGCTGTTGCGCTCTCATCACATGTGCTGGTCCATGTGTGTCCCAACCCCTCTTCGATCTGCGGATCACGGCTGATGTTGGCCGGATCTTCCGTGGTACACTCCACAACAACCCCATCGGGCATGCCTGAAGTATCCAGCGCAAAAAACTTCGATGTTCCGCTAAAGCGTGAAGCGGGTGTTCGGCCGTCACCGGTATTGGATGTCTCACTCTCATCTCCAATGTACGGCAGCACATCTATGAGTACCCCATCGGTAAGATCTTCAAAACCCCGGTTCTCAACACGCAGATCGTAACGGTAGAGCCCATCGATCGAGAAGAGTGAACAATCCCCAGAAAGAAGCGTCTCCTTCTCTACGGCTGTCGATCCTTCCGGGTTGACACAATCACCGGAGAGATCAGGTACATCCTTGCGAATAAAGAGCTCTGCATACTCCGGTGCCGTATAGGCAAATGCCGGAAACTTCGATGTCTGCAGCCGTCCGGGAACACCCCCTTCAACAAGCTTGCCTGATAGATAGGCCGTGTTGGTCAGCAGCATATTGCCTTTGGCACCCTTGAGACGCACCGTAATGTTCAACTCTGCATAAAACGGTGCATGACGGTAGGTGACATTCTCATCACCCGGATCGACATACTCCCCATCGGTAAAGTCACAATGCAACGACCGGTTATCGTCTACCATCTGACACTCGGCAACCCCCGCTACAGGGTTTCCGTTACGATCGACCGGTGCGGTGTGTGAGACATATTCAAAATAGTCAGGCAGGGGATCATCCAGATCGACATCGGCAAACTTCTCTTTCTCTCCCCCTTTGATCGTCGAGACAATTTTGAATGTCACCAGATCGCCATTCACAAGCAACTTGTCCGGATTTGCCGAGACATTGCTCTTAACCACTTTCAGCTTGGCCCCAATAATGACGATCCTGTCACTGTGAGAGAGGTAGATCTCATCCTGTTTTGTCATGTGTCGGTGTTCGATGGTACGGGTATCGAGCTTCTGGGTACCGGCGATCTCTCTTGATTTGTCATAAGGAAGGTTACACCACCCTGTAGAGGTATTGTGATCCCCAAAGGCATTAAAGGCGTAGACATTGTACTGGTTGGTGGTACAGTCGGCATCGACATGAGGCCGGTTGTCACTGTCAAGCTCCCCGCGTCCTCTGGAGGCATTGATGCGTATTTTGCTCCCGTTGGGGTTCTCATCGAGATCCGCTTTGACACGGGCCTGCATATTCAAAACATACCCAATCCCCTCTTTGATATCTGTTGTCTCTCGGTCATCTTCCCACAAGTGCGGATCGAGCATACGCACACGCACCTTGCTGATCTTTCCATAGTGGGTAATGCCGTCAACATCGGTGCCTGTTACAAACGCACTCAGATCATCGGTTGTCTTGACCCACCCAAGCGAACCCGCATCCGAGTCATTACAGGTAAGCTCATGCTGTGTCAGGTTGTAGTCGTAAGCCGCATTCGTCACCTCCACCACATAGCGGGGCTGGGTTGCCGGGTTGATGCGTATCCAGTGCCGCTTATAGCCCGAGATCTTCCCGGTACCCGATGAAGAGGTGGCATCCCCGATCAAGACATCAGCGATCCCGTCACTGGGTGCTACCGTCGTTTCCGAAACCTCCCAGGCCACATTTTTAATGCTGTCACCGGTATTGATCTTTCTGATCTTCTCGGGCATATCGATAATATCCATATGGGTATTGTCAAACTGCACACACAAATGGACCGGATCATCCAGGTTTGGCCGATTGTCTGCATGGGCAAAGACCCCCGAAGAGAGTGTCAGAATCTGGTTTCGAGAGACCTTACCCGTACCGTGCCATCCCCAAACCACATCATCACCTTCGATGTGATTTCCCAATCCGCCTCTTGAAGGCAGCCGGGTATCCAGACTCACCCGCTCCAGTCCATCATCGTCAACAATGTACGCCTGTTGATAGGGGCCGTTGTAGAATCTTGCATAGTGGTTGTAGCGTATCAGTGAACCTCTCCCGTCCTCTTCGGGTACCAGCATGATCTGATCGACAACCGAGTTGTCTTCGATGGTCGATTCATTCAGCTTCGTCCCAATAGCAATGGGCTCTGTCTTGGGTACCACACCCGTTGTCTCATCGGCTCCAGAAGTATCGAGTGAATCATCGGCATTAATGGTGTTCCAAAAAGGTTCACGGTTCTCCTCTTTGGTATTGACACTCTCATTGGGAACCCAAAATGCCACCTGGGTGGTAATAACTGCTCCCTCTTTATTAAGTTTTCCATCTGCATTGCGGGGCGGTGCTGTCGTGGTGTCCTGGTTTTTGATCTCAAGCAGGATCTTGGGGTAGGCAGCGTCTCCCTTTGCACCTTTGACTTCAGAACAGCTGATCGTAAAGGCGTTGGTGGTATTGTTCGCATCTGCGGCATCTGGCGTATCTCCGTCATCCCCATAAGGGAGTGCCCCTTTACCATCGTAGCCGCCACACTTTTTTCTTCCGATGCTGTTCATCATCTCATCCGTAGCGAACACAGCATTATCCCCGATATCCCAGGCATGATCATAGAGACGGATCGTAAAAGAGTCATCGAGCAGTTCGGTACCTACGCGGGTATCAGATGCCGAAGGGATAAAGCTGAGTGGATAGATCAAAACCACCCCCTCTTCACCTTTGTCATTTTGGATACCGGTATAGACCTCTGCGTGTGATTTTTTCCAGTTACCGGCTACCGCAGCAGAGATCTCTGTAGAGACTTTGTTGGAGCTGACAGACGCAGACTCATCTGTCTGAATAGTCGCCACCATCGAGAAGATATCACCATCGCTCTGCTTGCCGCTTGTTTTCAGCCACACTTTCACAGTTGCCGGTATTGTTCCAGAACTCCCCTCGGGTTTATCGCCCAACAGACAAGTCAGCAGCGTACCATCATCCCCACTGGTACCCTTGCCAATACTAGATCCCTCTTGACATACTTGTGGCAGAGCAACCCATCGAACATCCTCTCGTTTGGTGTCAAGTTTGACGATCACATTGTGTGCCACCCCATCAACCCCGTCGTTATTGGCAGAAGAGTTGACATCGTTCACATTCCAGTGGATCACATAGCGAACCATATCAAATGTACGCACGACATTGTTGTGTGCGGCTTCAATGTCGCCATTGGGGCCATCCAGCCCCGGGGTATGCCCCCCTTTGCCATCGACCTGTTTGTCTTCATCATCAAAATCAGCCGCAATCCCGCCGTCTTGATCTATCGCCAGTACAATTCCGGTGCTGGGGCTTGGTGCTTCGGTCGCCCAAACCGGTACGGCTATCATCAGCATGAATGCCAAAGCAAATATCCAGTATTCTCTCCAATGTATTTTTGTGTCAGTTTTCATTACTGTACTCCTGTCTATTTTCAGTCATGCCACAAGCAACAACATCCCTGTCTCTCTGATGGCCAATAACGCTTTCGGTGTTTCGCGTGCCCCTTTGACGCACGAATGGTTCCTTCAATGTATGGTTTCCGTAAAAAGATTCCTCTTTTCTCCAGGGAAACGTATCGATAAAACAAGCTTAACGAAAAACTGTCAAGAAAAAATCATTTCAAATGGGCCGGTGGTAGCCTTACCAAAGATGCATCATCACCAAAAGCTCAGGGACGTTATTGATACTGTAAGCCTTTGTATTATGTATTTCCATGAAATCGTGGAAAAGTGTGAACATGATCCGCCATTATTCTGAGTCCATTCGGATTCTCCCCGTTTTTCCAGTCCGCTTGCCGCGCAAGAGGGCATGACGGTCCACCGATTGTGTCGAAATTTCATGAGGTTTTTTTGAAACGCCGGCTGACCGAAGCGATCAGCGGTAAGAATCGGGGCGGGCGATGCAGTCGATCTCGATCTTCACGTCTTTGGGAAGGCGGGAGACTTCGACGGTACTGCGGGCCGGTTTGTGCTCGCCGAAGTACTGCCCGTAGATCTCGTTGACCACGGCAAAATCGTTCATATCGGCCAGATAAATGGTGGTCTTGATCACATCGGTCAATCCGGCGCCGGCCGCTTCGAGAACATAGTGGAGGTTTTTCAGCACCTGATGGGTCTGCACTTCGATGGTCTCACCGGCAAGCTCTCCGTTGGGCATCAGGGCGATCTGCCCGGAGGTGTAGACAAATCCTCCCGACTTGATCGCCTGAGAGTATGGACCGATCGCCTGGGGTGCATCGTGGGTCTGTACCGTAATCATCCCTGCTCCTTAGTTGTGCTCATAGAAGATGTAACTGGTGGAATAGTCGGAAAACTCAAAATACTCTTTCTTCTCACCGGCATCCTGTTTGAAGTTGAAGTTCTTGTCATCAATCCCGTAGCCGTAGCGGTAGGGGCGCGGCTTACCGTCGTTGGTGCCGTAGGCGGTGGAGAGTTTGTCGATCTGGATGAACCGTTTGACCAGTTTCTCTCCGGCATAGACGTCGAGCACGCCGTTGGTCCCGGTCCAGTTCTGGATCGAACGGCTCAGGCTGTTCTGGGTCTCCTGGGTACACCCGGTAGCCAGGAAAAGCATCCCGACTACTGCGGCAGAAGCGATCATCGTTTTCATGCTGTCTCCTTGTAGATCGTTTGCCGTATTGTATCGAATCTATATCAAAATAAAAAACGGGTGTTTAATGATACCGATTTGTATCATGCACTCCCTTTTCGTTTATTACCGGAGGAGAAGACCAGGACAAAGGGTGCCAGCAGCATCAACAGGGTGATCCATATATTCATAGCATCAACACTGTCCCCGCTAAAATCACCACATGGGCACTCCAACGCGGCATCCAGTGTCAGATCGGCCCGGCGGTCCGGTCCGACACTTACGCTGCGGGTCAAACCGGTTTGGACATCGACATCATTCTGGTTGATCCGGTTGTCATCGTTGTCTGCATCGGTTCCGGTCGAACTGAAGCCATACCCTTTGGCCTCCAGATCCGGCGGCAGATTGAAGTGTACCTGATAGCTCCCTTCGGGCACATAGAAATGATAACTTCCGTCAGCATCGGTGACCACTTCAGCCGGATAGTCGGTCACTTCGGTGGTCAAATCGGTATGGGCAGCATCGACCCAGTAGAGCTTTTCACCGTTGGCATTGAGCAGTTCGACTGTGGCCCCTTCAATGGGGCGGTCGATCGCCGGATCGTATTCTCCATCTCCATTGTCATCGATCCAGAAATGGGTTCCGATAAGGTATTTGAGGGTATCGGTAGCCCCCTCGGGACGGATCCCCATATCGATGGTGGGATTGTGTTCCCCCGACACAAGACTGACCGAAGAGACCTTCCCTTTGGCATCAGCATCGCTGTCTTTTTCATCCGAATCACCCAGATCGGGTTCGGTCGGGATATACCCCTCCGGAAGGGTAGAGAGATTGAATATCACCTCATAGCTCTGTGTCGGATCGAGGTCATCGAATCGGTAGTATCCATGTTCATCGGTGGTGGTGGTCCGGGTCTGGCCTGTGGTGCTTTTGAGGATCACTTCAACCCCTTCGACCCCCTCTTCCCAGCTCTCCTGGATCCCGCTGTTGTCTTCATCGTACCAGACATAATCCCCCAGGCTGGCCGGCATCACTTCGACAAAATCGTTTTGAACATCGCTCTCCCCTCCGCCAACGGTGGCCGAGATCATGTTCAGCGAACCGATTGTTGTGGTGTTATCATCATCGGCTCCTCCGGGGTTTTTGCTCAGGTCATAGTATCCATCAGGCTGCATCTCGGCGATCAGGTAATCTCCGGGGAGCAGGTG
>Ga0256843_1003313_pt1 | contig 11262 bp, 13 predicted proteins | sample AlvinellametaG_FD_191572 | JGI IMG/M metagenome (GOLD analysis project Ga0256843, IMG submission 191572) | Pompeii worm associated microbial communities from hydrothermal vent at the East Pacific Rise, Pacific Ocean - Alvinella | ecosystem: Host-associated > Annelida > Integument > Unclassified ... | reverse complement strand
TTTATATCTCCCTGCTATTGTCCTAATATAGCATATTCTAAATTTTTAATCTCTTTTGCTAGTGTATCTATACTTTTTGGTGTCACTTTTAGTGAATCCACAATTTCAAGACCATATTTTAGGTCTTTTGCCTTTATAAGGTAGTCACCAACATCAGCTATATTAAGTTCTATATAATAAATTGCCATATTTCCTGAAATATTTGCTATATCATCGACAGCTAAGTCTTCTAATAATGGTATATGAATTGTTATCGTATTACCATTTATTACCACTATTCTATATGTATAATTTTTCAAAGTTATTATATCTCCAACATTCATTTCTGATGCATCAGAAATGACAACATTGGTATCCTCTTTTGAAGCGTCCTCTGACACAGTTTGATTATTTTCTACGAAGTCGTCAAGATATTCGGTCATAATTTCGTTAGATAAAACCCATGCCTTGTCTGTTTGAGAATATATTGATAATTTAAAATCTGCGCCATAAATATCTGGTGCAGAAATTGATATTGTTTCATCTTTATTAGCTATTATAACTCCTGACATTTAATACTCCAAGTTTTTAAATATTTATATTAATGGTTTCCAAGTTGTTTAGGGAAAATAAATTTAATATCTCCCATTTTTGTGTAATTACAGATATTTTCTTCTGCTATATCAAATGTAATTTCATCAAACATTGAACATCCGTAATCGTCAGTAACCGTAATTTGTACTTTATAAGAACCTTGCACCGTAAAAATTACATCCCAATCATCGCCCGATGTTGCTATATAGTCATAAACTTCTGAATATTCCCCATCAGAAAAAGGAGGTATAAAAAATATTTTCCAATGCCAAGCAACTATATCACCATCCAAATCGGTGCTTGTTTGTGAAAAAGTTTTATTTGAAGCGCTATTATCCAGCTTTATCAAAGAAACATCTGGGCACCAGTTTGTTATAGGCAATTCTACAGAATAATTTATTATTTGTGAGTCATATCCATCATCCCAGTATATAACCTGTGTAAAATAATGTAATTGCAATAATTCAATTGTTCTGGTATAAGAATAATCAACAATAGTGTTTTCTTCTATTGTAATATCTTGTAATAAGTCACCATTATCCCTATCCTTAACCAATAATTTATGTTTTATATTTGTTATTCTTGAATCAATATCATTAATGCCGGCATTGACTGTTACATCTTCTGTTGTATGGATTGGGTCAGTATAATCAAAAGTTAATCCAGGAATAGGGGCATTATATTTTATTGATATTGTTTGAGAACAAATTTTACTTAAATCATATGAGTTAGTAACTCTTTGTGAAATAGTATGGTCACCAATCTCAGTATATGTTTTTGTATCACTATCTACCCAATCATTTCCGTCATCCCAATCATATTGCAATGTTAAATTTCCTATACTATCAAAAATTAATTCTGAATTGTAATATCTTTTATGATTATGAGTTATATCATTATAGGAATAAGTGAAATCGTCATTGACTGCTGGTATAACTCCTAATTCATTATTTATTGTCGGATTATTATTTGTGAAGGTAAATCCACATAGAGGCGCTGTTTTTGGCTGAAGTTGAATGTCATTGATATATGTGCTATCGCTGGTTATTGTAACTAATATATAACATAGTCTATCTTTAATACCTGTTCTATCTTCTCCATTTTGCCAAAAACATAAAAGAACAATATCATCAACGAAAACTTCTCCATCTTGAGTTAGCCAATCACCGTCACCTAAATTACAAGAATATTGTTGATTTTCTGAATATCTGACATCATTCCACGTACCTGTTCTTACATGATAGCCTTGGTAATAACAATCAATATCATTATCATTTTCGTCTTTTATTATATTGCAGGTAAAAGTTTTATTTAAAGCCAAGACTATCTCCTTTTTAAGATTATTTATAAAAAGAAGATATTAATCATCGCTTATTTGCCTATTCTATGTAGTAGCATCCCAATTATATGTTATAACATCCCCAGCATAATCTTTTGTTTTACACCAGAAACCAGTAATTTCTTTCTCTCCATTGGAATCTTCATATATTAATTGGAAGTTATTTGAACTTGCTGTATTGGTAACACCTGGAATAAAAGATAGGAATTGTCTACTTGAGCCATTTTCTCCCTCAGTATAAGGATAAGCATTAAATACTTCAAAAAGGTCACTACCAGTAACGCCATATTCATCTTCTATTGGCTTAATAAAATCGTCATAAATTTTAGCATCATCTTTTGGCACTGCTAACATCATCCAAGCATTTTTCTGAAGGTAAATGCTCCCTTTCATACCAGATGAATCTACGACATAAGGAACCCTTAATGGAAACACAAGCCCTTTACATTTTATGATTGCATCACCAGTATTCTCGGGATTAAAACCGTATAATCCTTCTCCGAATTCAATAAGGTTACCGCTTTCTATTGTATCGCCTGAAGTTTGATCTATCATTTCGTATGGTATCGTTAGTCCTGTTTGACCTTGCCCAGCATAGAATGTGAATCTAATTTTTGGTGCTCCAACTCTCATAAAAACTGGCTCTTCATTAAGGAACGCAACAACAGTCGAATTCTCCTCAGGAAGTGTTAATGTTGTCTTCTTTAAATTTGTTGAAACTGTATCTATTGTATAATCAGAAGGAGTTATGTCAACAAAAGAATCATCCTCTGTTATTTTAAAAACCTTTAAGTTATCGCTTTTTGTTGTTTGAGCGAAAATATCTACATTTTCTCCCAAATCTTTAAACGCTGAATGCTGCATTATATATCTCCTTTTTTAAATTATTTATAAAAAATTCCAAAGAATGCTTTATAAAAAATATAAAGGGCCGGAGCCCTTTTAAGTTCATATAATCTAGGATTATACAAATCCTTTATAAGTCTGAGCACCAGCAATACTATCTAATTTGCTATCAAGAGCAGCATATTTGTCATCTAAGCTTGAGCTTAAAGCAGCAATGTCATCTTGAATAGCCACTTTAGCATCATTAACCGCAGTGTCTAAATCAGCAAGTGTAGAATCAAGAGTGTCGAATCTAACTTCTAATCTACCACCATCAGCCCAATCAGCAACTAAACCATCAATTGAAGAATTAGCAGTATCTATAAGACCTTTAAGTGCTTCAAGACCATAACCAGCGTCAGTAAGAACATCTGAGTTAGCATCTACAACAGTTTTAATAGCATTAACTTTAGAAACTAAAGAATCAGCGTTGTCAGCATCAGTAAGTGCATCAACAGCAGCTTGAACATCAGCAATTTTACCTTCTACAGAAGTTTGAATATCTCCAACTTTAGTGTCAAGGTTAGCAATAGCAGTATTAGCATCAGCAATACTTACACCATTTGCAGTGATTTCAGCGTAAATTTCAGCAAGACCTTTAGAGTCATCAGCAGAAACTACATTTCCTTCAGTATCTGTATACTCTTTACCTTCAAGCATTAACTCAAGGTTATCAGTATAAGTTTTGATTACATTTAATGAATCATTACCAGCAGCAATTGAGTCATTAAGTGCATTAACAAATTCCATTACAGAATCAACAGCTGAACCAGCAACAGTTGCACCTGTAAGAGTTTGTGTACTACCATCAACAGCAGTTACATCTTCAACTTCAAATACACCTTTAGTGTTACTTAATGTTACAGTAGTAACATCAGCATCAGCATCATAAGTAGCTACAGATACAACACCTTCAGCTCCACTTGTTTGACCTACAACTTTACCACCTTCAGCGAATGCAGCAGTAGCATCACCAGCAACAGTTACAGTAGTAGTAACATCAGAAATTAATTCTTTGATATATTCAACTGACTCGTTTACGCTTGTAACTTGTTCAGAAATACCATTTAGTTCTGCTTCGTCAAGTACATCTATTTGCTCTTTAACTGAAGTCATATCAGATTGAAGTGCATCAATTAAGTCCTTGATGTCAGTCATATCAGCAGCTTTAACTTCTACTGGAAAAGGAATATACTCTGTACTTGTACCATCAGTCCATTTAACAGAAACTGTATAATCTCCCTCATCTGTAAGCGTAATAGGTGCTCTATAAATACCTGTCTCACCAACTTCTACGAATGCACCAATACTAGCGTTTGCGCTATCATCAGTAAGAACATCACCAGTTGCATCTACGATTACTTCAGCACTAAACTGATCTGCAGCACCGATTAAATCTCTATTTGTGTCAATTTTAGCATAAAATTCAACACCTGCTTTTTTAATTGCTCCCATTTTTTTCTCCCGTATATTTTATATATACTATTTTTTAATGTACATTAAATTTTTTTAGAGAAGAATTTAATTATAAAACTTCTTGTAACTATTTATATTTTCAAAATATAAATATGGACCATTTAGGTCGCATATTAAAGAAAGTATCTAAACAAGAACTTTCCAACCTTGTTTACTTGTAGTAAGTAATGTTTCATTTTCATCAATATTAGCATTAAGCTCATCAACCATTTCAGTAACAGATTTAGTAGCTACTGTTATGCTGTCCGTATGCATAAGACCAAAAATTGTGTCTTTTGCTTGAATAAGGAATGTTCCTGAAGTATCAACAGAAAGGTCAATTGAATAAACTCCCATATTCCCTACTCTATTTATAACTTCATCACCAGCAAGGTCTTCTCTCAAACCAGTATGAAGAGTTACATTAGTATCATCAATTTTTGAAACTCTATATATGTAATTACCTAACGAAATTCTCTCATTTACAGAAAGTCCTGTGCTGTCATCAATGGCAATAACTTCCTGTCCTGCTGTTCTTGATTCTGTACAATTAGCAGAAAAGTCAGCCACAGGTTCCATACCTTCTGTCATTCCCAAATCTTGACTAATATATGTATTTGAATCTTGGTCAAATACATTAATTTTGAAATCGGCTCCGTAAAAGTTATAAGCAGCTACCGAAATTTTCTCTGCTTTATTTTTTATTAATAATCCTCTCATATTTTTATCTCCTTATAATTTTTAATCTATATTTATACCGTCGCCGATAACATCTGGGAATATAAAGAATACTTCTTCATCCATACTTGAAGTTGTACAACTTCCGCTAGCACTAATATCAAATTCAATCTCGTCAAAAACTTCTCCTGCAGGAGTAGTATTCATTGTGCTATATTTTCCATAATCATCTTGAACTGTAATTCTTGCTTTATATGCTCCTGCTTCATTGAATTGAATATCAATATCAGACCCATCAGATGTAGTTTGATAAACTTCAACCCATTCCCCGCTAAATGGCATTAAAAGGTAAATTCTCCAGTCCCAAGAAATAACTGAACCATCAGCATCACTAGATTCTTGAGTAAATCTTTTTTCTTTTGATGATAAATCAATTTTTCCTATTGTAACCTCAGGATTAATATTTTTGATAGGGATTTCTTTATATTTTGTTATACTTAAATCATCCCATCCATCATTCCAAGAAATATACTGGTAACCAAATGAATCTTGTAATTCTTTTATTTCAACATTATAAGAATAATCTAGTGTAGTATTATTATCAACAGTGGTATCTCTGATTATAGTGCTATTATCATCTCTATCTTTGATTATCCAATGGTATTCAATGTCTGTTATCCTTGAATCTTCGTCTGTAATGTTAGCCTTAACATCAAGAAAATCACCAACACTAATCTCGTCACCATCGCCATACCCATCAGGATTAAAATATACATACCCAATAGGAGCATTATATTTTAATCTAATATCTCTTTCACATATGCTTTCCAAAGAATAAGAATTTGAAACTTTATGTTTGGCTACATAGTCACCAATAGCAGAATAAGTGTGCTTATTTGTATAATCGTATCCGTCTCCTTCATCAAAGTCAAATTGAACATCAAGATTGCCGATACTATCAAAAATCAATTCTGATCCATAATTTCTATGATGATAGTGAGTTGTGCCATCATATGAATATGAGTAATCATCTGTGGCATATGAGTAAGCTGTTTTCTCTCTATTAATTGTGGCAGAGGTGCTTAAATACCAATTACAACCAGGAGCTGTTTTAGGTTTAAGCTGAACATCAATTACATATGTTGTTGTAGAGCCATCATGTGTAATTACATAATAAGCCATCCTATCTTTGAGTCCTGTTCTATCTTCTCCAGTTTCTCCCCCAGCACCATCACCTTGCCAAAAGCAGATTACAGCATGTTCGCCCGAAAGAAATGAACCTTCCTGAGTCAATGCATCGCCATCCCCTGCATTACAATTGTATTGATAAAGTTCTGTATCACGAACATCATTCCATATATTATGTTCAGGATAATAAACTTGATATTTACAATCTATGGCATCACCATTTTCATTTGTTACTTCGTTACAAGTAAATGTTATATTAAGAGCCAACTTCTTCCTCCTATTTCCTTATTTAAGTTATTTATATTATAATTTTTCGTCTATTTCAGGACCAGATAAAGCATTCCCAAAAATAGCACAAAGTTCAGAAACATTGATGTCCATATCTTCTTCTTGAACCCGAAGACACTCCTTTAATTTTCTGTTTATCTGAACATTATCATCAGATAAAGCCTTTATTGAGCCTTTTGTTTCATCTAAGCTAAGGTTTATTTGTGTTATCTTGCTTTTATTTGTTGACATAATACCGTCAATTAATTTAAAAGTGTCCTCATCATCTTTTATCGCTCCTTTAATTTCGTCCAATGTTTTTTGAAGTTCATCAATATCAAAATCCTTAACATCAATGAAATTTTTCATCTTTTTTTCAACATATTCCCTAGTTTGATTACCTTGGCACCTAACCAATTCTTTCATTTGTTCATTTATTTTTTTCATGTTTCCTCCTATACAAAACCTATATTATTTTCTTCTAACTTGTCTTTTATATTTATTAATTCCGTCATAATGTCTGCGACATTTGTATTTGTGACTTTATATTTAACAGAAGCATGACCAAATTTTTTATGAAAAAATGTAATAAAATAAAAGCCTGCTGTAGAAATTTTAACTGGAATTTTATATATTCCTGTATTTCCGCAGGTTGTAACACTGTCATCAGCATATATTGGATTTTTTAATTTTGATTTTATCGTTATAGTGACACCATCTGCCGAAATTTTATCAATGACATAATAATCATCATTAATAATTATACTATCTCCTACTGCTAAATCAGAATTTTTTACTGTAAATGTTTTTCTTCCAGCATTGGCGTCAGCAAGAACATCGGCAGAATGTTCTTCGAATGCCATTAATACTTCCTCAAAAACTGCGTCTGTTACTTCGTTCTGAATGACAACATTATCACCTGCTCTTTTTATCTCGTAAGAAAATTCATTTGCTATATTGAGTTCGTCATAGTTTGTGTCTATACCAGGGTAAAAAATCTCATTTATTTTTACTATTTTTGTCATATTATTTTCCATCCATTGCTTGTTGTTTCTATTTCATCACTAACTGTCTCAAGATCGATTTCTATTTCTTGAATTCTGTTAAGAATATCGTCTATTTTAAATGATAGGTCATTGTTTGTAACAGACTCGCCATCACCATTGATAACAACATCTACTACAATATCCTCGGAATCTTTTATTGCTATTTTTATTTTGTCATGTGAGTCATTTATACTATTATCTATATTGGTAACAGTAGTTCCAGCCTCATCCTCTATTTTTTGTTCTAAAGATGACTGTAATTCTGCTAATTTGTCATTTAATAATGAATCTATACTCGCCGTTATATCATCACAAGTACAAGCTTCTGACGATGTTCCACCTGAACCAGCAACAACAAAAAATGGAAATTGTTTATAAGTAACACCAGCTCTATATCTTCTCGTTACACTAATATCTCCCTTTTCCGCCGTTATATCGTAAAATGAAATATCTTCTGATTCTGAAGAATTTTCTGAATGAAAAAGTAACTCTACACTTATTTCGCCATCGCTATTAGATAATCCACTAAATACTTCAGCCCCATTATTATCGATTATTGTTACATTAACATCTGACATTGTATTATTATTTTCATCTTTAAAAATAGGATTAAAAGTATACCTTATCTCAATTCTTGTTGATGAATCGCTATAATAAGCCCCAAATCCATTTCTGATGTCTGAGTCCACAAATGTTATTATTCCATCTTTTGTTACACCAGAATCATTTGGTTCGGCATATACTAGCCCCTCTATATACCCATCATAAGTTCCTCCTATTACTCTCATTCCCGGTGCATAATTAGGATTAAAATAAACAGAACAAGTATGACCTTTATAATCTTCAGAAGCTTTTGATGAAATATTTTCATAAGTTTTTATTGTACCTTTTGCAGCCAATACTCCATATCTACCTTGAGATTTTTGTGTTACTATATTTTTCAAAATAGTGTTTGTACCTTCAAGCCTACCATATCCATTAACAAGACAATCTATAATTTCACAATGTTGGTCAGGTCCACCAAAAAATCCCCAGAAACCGTAAATGTCTATGAAACTATCATAAATAAAAATATTCCCTGATTGTGTTACACCATCAATCCTATGGTTAGAACCAAACCCATACGCATTGGCTATATTTGGGCAGCTTAAATAAACACCATTCGCAGTAGCCTCTGTATTATAATCATATGTGCCTAATCTAAGAACACTATTTTTTGTTATTTGAAATAAGTCCCCCTCGATAACGACAGAAATGTTTTCGCCAGATAATTCTGTTTCAGTTTCTTCATCGCCTAAAATGACATCAATACTTATTAGATAAGATGTTCCCAATTTTTTACAATATGTATTTCCTGCATCAACTGAAGCCTGGTATATATCTTCAAATGTATAATTGCCATCAACTATCGTTATTTCACTAGATGTAAAAGTTATACCCATTATAATTCCCCAGCCTCTTCCATTTGAAGCAAATAATCACCCAATCTAAATTTTTCATCAGGATTGTAGTCATAAAATCTGAAATAGTGAAGTTTTTCTTCAAGCAAATGTTTCTCATTTTCTTTTAAAAAAATCCTAAATAAAGGTTTTTTGAAAGTTTCTGATACCAAATTAATTAATCCGTTTTTAGTCTCATCCTTTAAAAGATGTTTTCTTCTTGTTTCGGATGTTAAATCTGTTATGTAGTAAATTATGTCGACATTTTTATTCAAATTTAACTCCTTTTTAAGATTATTTATATAGAATAAAAATTAATATTTAAAAGCTTTATACTCTATGCTTAGTATTCCATATGTTTCATCATCCACAAATTTTTTTCTTAAATCCAATATTTCTTTTATTTCGACATCATTATTATATTTCACATAAACAACATCTTTATCTAAAATATCAAATAAAGTAATCTTCTTTTCTTCTGATAATTTTTCAAATGAATTTTTGTCTATCTCGGTAGATGTTTCTCTTGGCAAATTAGCATAATCTTCTTTTGTTATGAAAATAAAAATTTTTCTTTCAAGAACACCATATAAAAAATTATTGATGTCATTTCCTGCAATGAAAGTAAAAGAGTTGCTTAATCCTTCTGTGTGTAAATCAATTTTTAGCGTCATTTTTAGTCCTGCATTTATGAATTTTTTATTGAGGATACCGAAGTATCCTCTAAAAAAACTCTATTATAGAGCGTCGTCATCTGATGAAGTATCATCACCAGGACAAGTTCCATCAATTCTAGCTTGTTTACCGTCAGCCATACCTTGTTTGAATAAAGCAACCAAGTCTTCAACATTAATAGCAGTAACTTCTGCTTGAGACACAGCATTTTCTGAACCATCAGCACCTTTAAGACTTTCTAGGAAGTCAGCTTCAGTCCCAGTATTACCTTCATCTAACCAGATTTCGTAAGCTGATTTTCCGTCGATACCATCTTGACCATCAGCACCGTCTTGACCATCTATACCGTCATCACCTTTTTCTCCTTTTAAAGAAGCTAAGAATTCAGTTTCTGAACCAGTATTACCATTAGCTAACCAAGTTTCATAAGCTGAAGCACCAGTGGCACCAGTATCACCTTTATCACCTTTTTCACCTTGGATACCTTGCTCACCTTGAATACCTTGGTCTCCTTTATCACCTTTTTCGCCTTGGACACCTTGAATACCTTGGTCTCCTTTATCACCTTTTTCGCCTTTTAGAGAAGCAATAAAATCATCTTGTGTACCAGTATTACCAGCGTCTAGCCAGATTTGATAAGCAGATTTACCATCTGTTCCATCTTTACCGTCAACACCATCTTTACCGTCAGCACCAGCAGGACCTTGCTCACCTTGCTCACCTTGCTCACCTTGTGCTCCCTGTTCTCCTTGAAGAGAATCTAACCATTCAGCTTCAGTTCCGCTAAATCCATTATCAACAGCTATTTCATAAGCAGATTTACCATCTGTCCCATCGTAAGCACCACTATCTAGTTGAGCCTTAAGTTCATTGATAGCACCAACTAATGAGTTTTTGTCATCAGTATTAAGAGCAGCTAAATCACCAATCATAGAAAGGATATTAGTAGCAACAGAAACTTCTCCGTCTGCTGTACCATCTAAAGCAACCTCAATAGTATTAATTTTATCAAGTAAATCTTGAATATCTACACCATCAATAGAAGTAAGATTTTCAATCTCTCCTTGTACCATACAACCAATTTCTTCACCAAATCTAGTTGAAATTGCCTGCATTAAAACTGTTAAATCATTATCATATGCCATTTGCATACCTCCGTTATAAAAATATTTTTACAAGAGTTTTATGAGTTTTCTTTCTCAATTATCATTATTATTTATAAATATTTAAAAAGTTGAGGTTATTATGACATTAAAGAAAGAAAATGAAGAGCTAAAATGCAAATTGGAACAAATGGCATCAGGAATGGGTACAGAAGTTCATAAGAAAATAAAGAAAGAAACTGAACCAATCTATACTATCTTTAAAATGTTTATAATATTTGGTTTTTTGACTGTTTTTCTTATTTTAGGTACTTATATGACAATATCCATTAATAAAACAGAAACGATAATAAAAGATAGGATTATCTATGTAGAGGTTCCTTGTTATATAAAAGATGAAAAAAGTGACATGCCTCTAATAAAAACAAAAATAAAAGGCAATAGGATTTGGAAATATTATAGAGATACTTCTAATAATAAAAAATGGGAATTTTATACAACAGCGGAGCCTTTGCATGATTAAATTCAAAGAAAATTCAACAGTTGCTAAATATTCAGGGACATTAATTGATTTTAATGCCAGGATTGACAATAATAATATTGTTATCGATTTT
>Ga0256843_1003312_pt1 | contig 11264 bp, 12 predicted proteins | sample AlvinellametaG_FD_191572 | JGI IMG/M metagenome (GOLD analysis project Ga0256843, IMG submission 191572) | Pompeii worm associated microbial communities from hydrothermal vent at the East Pacific Rise, Pacific Ocean - Alvinella | ecosystem: Host-associated > Annelida > Integument > Unclassified ... | reverse complement strand
TCTAATTTTTTTGTAATTATAGTCTCTTTTTCCTTGATAAAGTATAGACTTCCTATTGCTTTGATAGGTTTGTTGTTATTTAACTCAAATGCACTACAAGCTTTAAGTTCTATACCTTTTAGGATTTCTATAGTTTTAAGTGTCACATATGTTATCTTGATAGCCATATAAGAACCAGGTCCATTAGCATAGATGATATAGTCTATATCATACTTTTTTAGCATCTTGTCAATGATAGGCAAAAGGACATTTGATGTTTTGCCATCATCTACAACACTCTCTACTAAGATATCATCTTCATAACATCCAACCATAAGTGGATTGGAGATAGAGTTAACAAGTAGTCCATATCTATGCAAATGCTTTTTCAAATACTACACTCTCTAACTTATCTGCACTAACTATCTCATAGTACTCAGGATGTGCCAACAGTTTTGTTGTAAGCTGGTAGTTTAGGTCATGACTTCCTGCTTTGGCTTCATATCTTCCTAAGATATTGTATCCACTAACCATCATATCACCTAAAGCATCAAGGATTTTATGTCTTACAAACTCATCTTCAAATCTAAGCCCTTCTGGGTTAAGTACTTTATGTTCATCAAGTCCTATAGCATTTTGCAAACTAGCTCCAAGTGCTAAGTTTTGTGACTGAAGATACTGTATATCTTTGGCAAATCCAAAAGTTCTAGCTCTTGAAATATGCTCTATATAGTTTTTTGTGCTAAATTCAAAACTAAATTTTTGTTCACCTATGACAGGATGAGCAAAATCTATAACAAAATCAAATATAGCTTTAGAACTAGGCTTCAGTCTTACATATTTGTCATCTGATACTTTTATCTCAACAGGCTCTTTGATAACCAAAACTTTTTTTGGTTTTGACTGTACTTGGATACCTGCTTCATCAAACATTAGACAAAAAGATATAGCAGAACCATCCATAATAGGCATCTCGTTTCCATCTACTACTACTCTTAGATTATCTATACCATAAGCATACACTGCTGACAAGAAGTGTTCGATAGTTGAGATAAAACCTTTTTCATTACCAATAACTGTAGCCATCTTTGTATCTATGACAGACTTTGGAGACAAAGGGATAGATATCGCCAAATCTTTTCTATAAAATACTATACCACTATCTTCAGGAAGTGGTTCAAGTCTCAAACTTATAGGCTCACCTTTATGTAGCCCTATACCTACAACCTCTATAGGTTTTTTTATAGTTCTTTGTTGCATAGTTATCCCTTTGTTATAAAAACTTTTTTATTATACTATAAAATATCAAAAATTACAACTTCTGATATATCTTTACTTATAGTATCTAAAAATTGTAAAATATTTGTGAACTATTTCACTTTATTTATCATTACCAATAATCTTATCAGCTTCTTTAAATACACCATTTATAAATGTATCTATCCATTTTTGATCAAACCACTCAACTGGTCTTACCTCTATACCTTGTACCAATATACCAAAGTGTAAGTGATCTCCTAGTGCCAAACCTGTCATACCTGATTTGGCTATCACTTCTCCAGCTACTACCTCATCACCCTCTTTTACAAGAAGTTCTGAACAGTGTCCATATAGAGTATAAAGCCCCAATCCATGATCAATAAGTGGCATATTACCATATATACCATTCTCATCTGCAAAGACTACTTTACCAGGATTAGATGTTCTGATACTTGCCATCTTGGTACTAGCTAAGTCATATCCAAGGTGATAAGACTCTGATACCACATTGTCTTTAGTACCATAATAGTAGTATCTATGGTCTCCAAAACTAGCAACTTTTCTTGCATTTTTAAGTGGATAAAACTTTTTTATTTTCCAAGATATAATCATATCATCAGACACTTTGGATGATAGTTTATGGATAAGCTCTTCATTTTTCTTTCTCATGGTTTCATTGATAGCTTTGAGTCTTTGCAGTCTATCATCTATATTGGCATAGTCAGGATTGCTTGAAGCTAAGTCTGTTATCTTGCCATCTATAAACTTATCACTAGCCTTTATATAAGATGTACGATATTTTGGATTATGATGATATAGTGGGATATGAGTTTCTCTTTTGTTTCCTGCTTTATCGGTAGCTACTATTTTTGCATTAAAACTATCTTGTGTAAAAGGCCAAGCTATCAAAGATGCATAATACCCTTTGCTTTTATATGGACTAGGGATAAACTTATGTTTATTGGCTACTATATATACATCTTTTAAGTTATCATCTTTTGCTTGGAATACTACCAAAGCACTTCCACCTTGATTGATACTTCTTGAGTTTGCCAATATATTTACATTTGGTCTTTTAAAGTCCACATCAACTTTGATTTGTTTAGTAGCTGTGTTTCCACTAAACATATTCCACTTACTAGCATCTGTAGTTTTGATAGTCAAGATAAGCTCTTTTGCTCTTTTATCAAGAACTTTACCTTTTGGATATGATATGGTTATCTTTTTTGATTTTGTATTTGGTGCTATATCCCCTTGTGCTACAACTACATCCTCCACACCGTCACTGATAGATACAGTATAGTTTTTCAATGCTACATTATCTTCTAGCTCTATAGTTATAGGTTCTTTTAGATTCCAATACATTTGGTTTGGTGCTTTTATCTTTGGTTTTACCTGTTCAAACTCTGGAGATGTGTATATATATGCACCTCCACCTATAACTCCACCCAATATCAATAGAGCCAAAACTTTACCCATACCACCTTTTTTTTGTCTTTTATATCTCGCCATTTAACAATCCTATCTCGTCAATTTGTTGTAGTATTTTATCTTTTATATCATTTATATCTGTTTTATCCATACTAAATCCTGAAGCAACCTTATGGCCACCCCCTCCAAATGCATTTGCTACTTTTGATATATCAACTCCTTTACTTCTTAGAGATATACGATAACTACTCTCTAACTCCATCATAAAAATACCAACCTTTACACATGCTATACCTTTAGCATAATCTACTATACCTTCCATATCAGGCATAGTAGCTCCTGAAGCTTTGATATCTTGCTGTGTTACATACATTATAGCCACTAAACCATCTTTGTATAACTGTAGTGTAGATAAAGCTCTTTGGAGTATCCTTACACTAGCTAGTGATTTTCTTTGTGTCAAATTATAAGCTACTTTATAAGTATCTACTCCCAACTCTACCATCTGCAAAGCTATCTCAAACACTTTTTTATCTACACTACTTGTAGTAAAGTATCTACTATCTGAAAGCAGTGCTGTATAAAAAGCTGTAGCACTTTGTGTATCTATCAGATATATCTCTTTGAAAAGTTCATATGCTACCATTGAAGCTGAAGCGTATTGTGGCATAACGACATTAACACTACCATAACACTCATTGCTTTGATGATGGTCTATATTTAACACTTCATAACCTTTGATATCTATGCCAAGCCTATCAACAGTAGCACAATCACAAGATATCACCAAAGAGTTTTCAAAATCCATCTTTTTTTTAAATCTACCAAAATGTTCTAAAAAGTCCAAATATTGTGGCAAAAAATCACTTGTATTGATGATTTCTAATTTTTTTGTTGTATTTTGCTTCAAAAGAGTATATATCCCCAAAGCTGTACCTATAGTATCGGCATCTGGGTTGATATGAGTTAAGATAGATATAGTCTCATACCTATCTATAAGTTCTTTGGCTTGTGTTATAAGAGTTGGCTCTATAGACATTACTCAACTTTCATAGACAAATCTATCCAGTTTGCTTGGTGTATGATAGAACCTGAACTTATCGCATCCACACCACTACTTGCTATATCTTGTATCGTATCTAGTGTTACATTTCCACTAGCCTCAAGCAGTATATGGGGATAGTTTGCATCTCTATATGCTACTACCTCTTTGGTAAGCTCTAGTGACATATTGTCACACATCACTATATCAGCCCCTGCACTCATGGCTCTTTTGACCATCTCCATATCTTCACACTCTATCTCTACTTTGGAAGTAAAAGGTATCTTAGCTCTTACCTCTTTCATAAAGCTAGATAAATCATCTATGGTTTTAAGGTGAGTATCTTTAAGCATCAAACAGTCATCAAGTCCCATACGGTGGTTTATCCCACCTCCACATCTAACTGCATACTTTTCAAACTCTCTTAAAAGTGGTCTAGTTTTTCTAGTATCTAGCAGTTTCACTCCTGTATCTTTGATAGCATCTACATACTTAGCCGTAAGTGTAGCTATCGAACTAGCATGAAGTGCCACATCAAGGATAGACCTCTCCAAACTCAGAAGAGTTTTCGAATCACCACTTATATATAGTAAGATATCACCCTTTTTAAAAGGCATAGCATCTTTGACTTGCCACTCTAAACTCAACTCATATAACCTAGCAAACTCTTCTATATACTCAGCTCCTGCAAATACCCCATCACTTTTGGCTATGATGTATGCTCTGATAGGTTTAGACTCACTTATCCTAGCAAACAAATCACCACGACCAACATCTTCTTGTATCATAGCTTTGATAAACTGCTCTTTTAACATCACTTTATCTCCAACATTCTTTGAAGTGCCAAGTTGGCATAGTGTGCTACTTCTTCATCTACTTCTATCATATTGATAGGGTTACCATCCTCTATAGACTTCAAAGTTTTGTATAAATCTTCTATCGTTGTCTCATTCATAGTAGGACACTCTGGCTTTGTAGAAGAGAGTACAAAGGTATTACCATTTGGTCTCATACGATTGACTAGGTTATACTCTGTACCTACTGCTACCTTTTGACTATCATCCAACTCTTTTACATAAGCTATGATTTGAGAAGTAGAACCTGAAAAGTCTGCTGCATCGACTATAGCTGGATCACACTCTGGGTGTACTATGATTTTGATATCTGGGTATCTCTCTCTATAAAACTCGATATCTTTTAGAGTAAAAAGCTGATGCACGGCACAAAAACCGTTAAAGCATATGATGTCAGCCTCTTTTGGGTTACACTCCCCCTCACCTATCACACAAGATTTAAGCCCCATAGCATTGGCAAAGTTTTGCCCTAAACATCTATCTGGTACAAAAAGTATCTTTTTGCCACTCTCTAACCCTTTTGAGATGATCTTAAATGCATTTGAAGATGTACAAACCATACCACCCATAGCTCCCACTTTAGCCTTGATAGAAGCATCTGAGTTGATATAAGTGATAGGCAAGATATCCTCTTTGGCAACTCCATGACTTACCATATACTCTACACTCTCATCAAAGTAACTATCATCTATCATCCTAGCCATAGAACAGTCTGAAAGCTTTGGCATAAGTACCTTTTTGTGGGGTGCTACTACCTTGACACTCTGCCCCATAAATCCAACACCACAAAAGACTATCCACTCACTTGTAGCATCTTTACACTTGTGTGCCAACTCCAAACTATCACCCGTGATATCAGCCATCTCAAAAACATCATCTCTTTGATAAAAATGCCCTACAACTGTGACATCTAACTTATCTTTTAGTCTGTTTATCTCTGCTTTATAATCAATACTCATAAAATATCCTCTTATATATTGTGGCTATTTTATCAAAATTCGGCTAAAATTACATTGTAACTTTAAATTATAGGATGATTATGAATACAAATATAGTTCTTTACTTAGCAACTTATCTTATAGCTGGGATTCCATTTGGATATTTACTAGCCAAACAGTTTGCCAATGTAGATATCAAGAAAGAAGGTTCTGGAAATATAGGGGCAACAAATGTACTAAGAGTTGTCAAACAAAAAGATCCATCTTTAGCTAAAAAGCTAGGTGCTATCACACTACTTCTTGATGCACTCAAAGGTGCTGTGATGATAGGTGTAGGATATATACTCAATGCTCCAAGCGAAGTGCTTTGGACTATAGCAGTATTGGCTGTTGTGGGGCATTGTTTTTCTGCATTTTTGGCATTTGAAGGTGGTAAAGGTGTAGCTACAGGTATAGGTGTACTGCTTGTTATGACTCCACTATCTGCACTTATCGCTATAGCTGTATGGTTTGTTAGTGCAAAACTACTAAAAATATCATCACTATCATCCCTCATAGGACTTGTAGCACTGCTTATATCTTCATATTTCATATACCCAAATATACCACATGCTCCTATATGGATAATCTCTTTTATCATCTTTTATAAACATATACCAAACATCATCCGTCTTATCAATAAAGAAGAGGCAAAAGTATAATGACTATACATATCCAAGAACTCACATTTGATACTATCATAGGTATCTTGGAGTTTGAAAGAACAACTCCACAAAAAGTTATCTTGGATATAGAGTTGGAGTATGATTATAAAGATGAGTTTATCAACTATGCTACAGTAGTAGAAGATACAAAAGCTTTACTTATCAAACAACAATACCTTCTCATAGAAGATGCCCTTATAGGTATCAAAGATATGATTAGCAAAAACTATCCACAAACAAAAAGCTTACAAATCAAACTTACAAAACCTGATATTTTACCTGAATGTAGTGTTGGTTTATCAAACTTTTGGCAATTTTAAGCAAAAAACTTTTATTTAGCTTAAATTTATGCTATAATTAAGTTTAAGCTTAAAATGACATAAAGGTTATGATATGAGAGTTTTAATTTTCGAAGAAGATAGCGATTTAGCCAAACAGATAGAACAACATTTAGATGATGCATCATATCAAACAGATATAGCACAAAATTTAGGTGATGCAAGATACTATTTAGATATAAGAAACTATGATTTAGTACTACTTGGATGGGAAAATACAAAACCAAATGAACTAGATATCATAACCGATATCAAAAAAAATTCACATAAAACATCTGTAATAGTGATATCTAACCTATCAGATAAGTATAGTGAGATAGAAGCACTTCGTTCTGGTGCTGATGACTATATATCCAAACCACTTGACTTTGATATACTGCTTGTTCGTATAGAAGCTAGATTACGATTTGGAACATCAAATATCATCGAGATAGAAGACTTAGTTATAAATCCAGAAGAAGAGAAAATCATCTATCAAGGTGATGAGATAGAACTCAAAGGTAAACCTTTTGAAGTACTTACTCATCTAGCTATACACAAAGACCAAATAGTATCAAAAGAGCAACTTCTTGATGCTATCTGGGAAGAACCCGAACTAGTAACTCCAAATGTTATAGAAGTAGCCATAAACCAGATAAGACAAAAGATGGATAAACCACTGCAGATAACTACCATAGAGACTGTTAGAAGAAGAGGTTATAGATTTTGTTTCCCTAAAGGTGCATCGGAGTAGTAGCCAAGAGCTGGAAGCATAGAGCATAGAGCCAAAATTTTTCGCATAAGTCGGGGTATCCCTACCCCGACAACAACATCAAATACACAAACAAACATCCTATCCAATCAAAATGTCAATGTCGGGGTAGGGACACCCCGACCTACATATCCTCAAAACTCAATCCTCTACCCTATCAATCCCAAAAATCTACCCATTTTTGACAAAAAAACCTATAACTTACAATTTCATCGTCTTTTTAAATAAAGCATAAGCTTTGGTAGGATATAAATCAAAAAAACTTTAGAAATGAGGTATAAAATGGCACTTTTAATAACTGATGAATGTATAGCTTGCGATGCTTGTAGAGAGGAGTGTCCAAACGGCTCTATAGAAGAAAATGATCCGATATATATCATAGATGCTGATAGATGTACAGAGTGTGTTGGATACTTTGATGAACCTCAATGTATAGCAGTATGTCCGGTAGATTGTATAATACCTGACCCTGATAATGTTGAAAACATTGAAGAGTTGAAGTTTAAATTTGAACAAATCCAAGCAGAAGAGTAAGATATGAGCAAAAGAACCGCAATTATTGATATCGGTTCTAACTCAGCTAGACTTGTAATATACGAAAAGACAAGTCGTTATGGCTTTCACCTACTTTGCGAACAAAAATCCAAAGTTCGTATAGGTGAAGGAGCTTATGAGAAAAATGGTTACTTACAACCCCTAGGGATGCAAAGAGCATACCTAGCACTTCTTTCTTTTAAACAGACTATACAAAGATATAAAGCAAACAAAGTTTTATGTGTTGCGACTTCTGCACTAAGAGATGCACCTAATGCTAAACTTTTTACAGACAAAATCAAACAAGAGTTAGGATTGAGTATAAAAGTTATAGATGGTAAAAGTGAAGCTAGATATGGTGCATTGGCTGCTAATAATCTTTTGCCTATCACTGATGGTATAAGTATCGATATAGGTGGTGGTTCAGCTGATATGGCACTTATCAAAAACAACAAAATCATAGATACATACTCACTGAACCTAGGTACAGTGAGACTCAAAGAGCTTTTTTTTGATAAAGAGCTAGAACTTGATGAGATAAACAAAAAAGCCAAAAAGTTTATAAAAGATGAACTAAAACAACTGCCAGATAGCTTTAAAAGTCGGTTGGCTATAGGTATTGGGGGTACAGCTAGGACGATAGCTAAAGGTATCATGAAGAGTAACAACTATCCACTAGATAAACTTCATGCTTTTGTATACAAGTTTAAAGATGAAAAAAAGTATCTAAAAGAGATACCAAAAACAAGTGCTAAAAATCTAAAAAAATTCAATCTTAAAAAAAACAGATATGATACTATCAGAGAAGGAACTCTCATACTCTATGAGATACTCAAACACATAGATGCAAAAACTGTTATCACAAGCTCAGTTGGAGTAAGAGAAGGTGTATTTTTAGACCAACTTTTAAAACATGATAACTTTAAATTTAACCATACTATAAACCCATCTATCATATCCATACTAGATAGGTTTCCACCTTATCACAAAGAGTCAAACCATCATAGATATAGACTACAAATAGCTTCCAAACTATATGAGACTCTACAAAGAGAAATAGAAGACAACTTTACATATAAAGATGAGTTAAGCTATGCACTAAAACTATCTCATATAGGAGATAGACTAACAATATACAAATCACATCAACACGCATACTACATAGCAATGCAAGAGTTAAACTACAAACTTACGCATAACCAAATGGTACTTATATCTATGTTACTTAAAATGGATGGTAAAGAGTTGATAGATGATGAGTTTAAACACTACAAAGGACTACTACCAAAAGAAGATGAGTTTAAATGGCTTAGTTTCATATATACACTTACTATGTATCTATACGAGACATCTCAACATAAAGATATAGAGTTTGAGTATCACAACAAAACCCTATATATAAAATCAAACCAATCCTTATATATGGTCAAAGAGAAGATAAAACTTCTTCAAAAACCAAAATCTTTTGCTATCATCATAAAAGATAAAGTACCAAAGTTTGATATCTAATCAAAAAACTCTAGTATTTTAGCTTTTAACTCATCTACAGAGGTGATAGCACCAATATTATCACTAAATCCCCAATCAACCATCAGATACTTTACCCCTGCTCTTTTGGCACAAGCTTCATCTCTAGCACCATCTCCTATAAATATAGCATTAGAGTTAGGTATATCAAGCTCTCTTAGTATCTTATATATCATATCTGGATATGGTTTTGCATTTTTGACATCGTCACTACACACAATAACATCAAACATATCTTCTATCTTCAGATGAGACAAAGACTCCAAAGCAGAGTTTCTATAAGCATTGGTAGCTACAGCTAGTTTAAAACCTCTATCTTTAAGCTCTACTAAAAGCTCATATATACCATCATAAAGAGTTAACTCTTTTTTATGATTTTGAGTATAGTACTCAGAAAAAAGCTTCTCATGTATAGGCTCAAACCTTGGTACATGATAAAATACTTGAGCTGGATTTATCGTATGGTCATTTATCCTCTCTAGTATATACTCTTTGCTAAATGGATGAAATCCAAAATGCTCTCTTACATAGTTGATAGCATTTACTATCGTGATGGATGAGTCCACTAGTGTACCATCCATATCAAAGATTACTACTTTATCTGACATTATCTATCCTAGTCATTTTGTTGATTTACTTTTAAGTATATAGATAGAGTAGCTATCAATACACCTATACCACCTAAAAGATATACAGCAAATAGAAGTTTATTTGGATCTGTTAGTGCAAACTTAAAGACTAACATCAATGCTTCTATAGATAGTGCTATGATGATAGAACCCAAAAATCTAACCATAGTTTGATGACTCTCATCATGTTCATGTTTATGTCTATCTTTTCCTAAAACCTCTTCTTCAAATATCGCTTTGACCAAATCAACTATGGCCAAAGAGAGTGTCAAAAGAATAGTGGCTTTAAAAACTTTGTTTATCTCCATATCTACAAAATGCATACTAAAGTGCCATACATATACTATCCCCTTAGCAAACAAAAGCCCTGCTATCATAAAAAGTGCTATAGAAAATAGTGCATATACATACTTGCTAATAGTCCCAAATGTAGAGTCTATAGAAGTAGGATGTACAATCTTTAGTATATCTTTTAGGGCTATATCTACACATATAATAACTAATAGATTATCGTTTTCATCATATATAGGAAATGCTGATGTTACTACCAACTCATTGGTGATAAGGGAAGGATAAGGGTCAGTTAGTACACATCTATGCTCTTTTTTGGTTCTATAGTAGTATGCTCTGTTGCTTCTATCATCACCTTTACCAAACCCTTCAAGTTTTGGATTGTTTGAGATATTGTCTATAACTTGGATACCTTTAGAGTCTATAGCATATATCACTTCACTTGTTGGTAGTGCTTGTTTTAGATTGTTGATTTTAGCTTTTAACTGCTCTATGCTCATAGGCTCTTTGGTATAGTCAGCTATATTTCTACCTATAAGATAACACAAATAAGCTCTAGCTTTCGTTCGTATCTGTGCATAATCTTGTATCTCTTTAACAGTAAGCATACAAACTCCTTATAGTAACTTTCCTACTCTCATACCATATCTACTTTTTTGGTTGATAGATATATCATGCTTAGTACTATCTTTTTGAGAAAAAGTAAGTATAGTTGAACCCATCATAAAGTATCCAAACTCTTCACCTCTTTTGAGATATAACTCTTCATACTTATAGTGTTTTATAGCTGTTGCATCTGTATTGGTCTGGATATTTGGCTCAAAGTTTACAACCATCTTACCAACATTTAAAGCCCCTACAAGTACTAGTATATGAACTCTGCCTTTAGTATCTCTACACTCTATAACAACTCTTTCATTTTCTATAAAAAGATTTGCTTTATTTCTAAGCAAAGGGAAGTTTACAGGGTATAATTTACCAGGGAT
>Ga0256843_1003311_pt1 | contig 11266 bp, 12 predicted proteins | sample AlvinellametaG_FD_191572 | JGI IMG/M metagenome (GOLD analysis project Ga0256843, IMG submission 191572) | Pompeii worm associated microbial communities from hydrothermal vent at the East Pacific Rise, Pacific Ocean - Alvinella | ecosystem: Host-associated > Annelida > Integument > Unclassified ... | reverse complement strand
ATCAACATCAGCGCTTGTCGTCTATCATCCAGAAGCGACATATTACAACGTATAACTACCGTCTTCTATAGGAGAGTGCCTCTAAAAGGTGCTCTTTTTCTATCATATTTGATTCTGCCAAATCTGCAATCGTACGTGCCACTTTTTGTAGCTTTTTAATACTGCGAAAGGAGAGCGCAAAACGGCTAATTGCCCTATCGAGCACCTCCTTTGCCTCACTACTCATGATGCAATACTCTGCTATCTCTGCATCGCTCATCTTGCCGTTAAAACTCTTCTGCCCGCGCTCTTTGGCAAAAATATGTGCACGGACTACCTCTTTGTGCATCTCTTTAGAACTCATACTCGGCTTATCATCTGCGCTCACATTCTGCATCACTACATTGATATCTATTCTATCTAAAAAAGGGTCGGAGAGCCTGTTTTTGTATCGCTGAATTTCAAGCTCATTACATCGACACTCCTTATGCTCATCCAAAAGGTTACCGCATGGGCAGGGATTCATAGCGGCTACAAACAGAAAATTTGTCTCATAGACAAGTCGCTGATTGATACGTCCTATGCGTATTTTATTCTCCTGTAGTGGCTCGCGCAGAGACTCTAGCACCTTGCTTGAAAAGTGCGGCAGTTCATCAAAGAAGAGTATGCCTCTGTTTGCAAGTCCAATCTCCCCTATCTTCCCCTGACCGCCGCCAAAGATACTTGCGGGAGTTGATGTTGCATGAGAAGCAATAAAGGGACGAAGCGGTGCAAAATCCGGCTCCTGCATAGTAAGTGTTTGCAGTTTTGCAACTTCTAAAATTTCACTGTTTGTCATTGGCGGCAAGATATAACGCAATCTACTGGCTATCATACTCTTGCCACAACCGGGACTCCCTTCTAATAAAATATTATGAAATCCAGCGGCAGCAATCAGTGCCGCACGCTTTGCAATCTCCTGCCCTTTTACATCTATAAAATCCTCTTCATATCGCTTCTCATAGTAGTATCTCTCTGCGTTAATCTCATAAAACGGATACTCCAACCCTTTTGCCTCTCTGTCTGGCTTGGCACTCTCCAGATTTTCAAAAAAGAGTTTTGTCTCACGCAAAGAACCAACAGCATAAAAGTCAATATCTGGTATTTTTGAGAGTTTTGGTAAAGATTCTCTTGGAACAACAGCCTTTGTAATCAAACCCTGATTGGCAAGAGAGAGAATAAGTGCGTAAAGTTGGCGATTTTCCTTAACCTCTCCGTCAAGTCCAAGCTCTCCAAATACAAACCACTCAGAAAAATCCTCTTCACTCTCAGCCATTGCAATAAGCAGTGCAATACTGAGATCAAACTGGCTGCCACTCTTTTTAAAATCATCACTTGGAGCTAAGTTGATTGTTATTCGTTTTGGAGGAAATTTATACTCATTACTTAAAAGTGCAGACTTGATTCGCTCATTTGAACCTGCCGATGTAAGAGCATTTGCAGAACCGACAATAGAAAATGATGGAAGTCCCTTTGTCAATGTCAACTCAACATCAACAACTTTGGCATCAAGCCCTTCGTATGTAGCACACTTGAGTTTTTTCATAGCAGAAACCTTTTTTAATTTCCACTATAATAGTGATAAAATATTTTATTTGAAGAAAATATGGCAGATTGCCATATTTATTTTGCAGATTTTTTTGCTTTACGCTCTTTTTGAATCTTTTTATACTCTTTTTCAAACTTTTTACGACGAGCATACGAGAGCTTGTCAATAAACAAAATACCCTCTAAATGATCCATCTCATGCTGAATAGCAATAGCCAAAAGACCTTCGGCTTCAAGAGTTTTTGTATTGCCATCTCTATCTTGATAGTTTATTTTTACTTTGTCATGACGCTTTACATCTTCATAAAACTGCGGAACACTCAGACATCCCTCTTGATAAGTTGTCTCTCCGGATGCTTCAACCAAAACCGGATTAATAATCTCAAGCAGATTCTCCGGTGGCTGTTCTCCATCTTCATTTGGAATATTTAAAACAAGTGCCCGGATCGCATGTTCCACCTGTACAGCTGCCAAACCTATACCGTTTGTCTCTATCATATATGGATGCATTGCATCAAGCAGTTGATGCAACTTCTCATCAAAGTTTTTTACCTCTTTAGACTTTTCACGAAGTCTTTTATCGGGATATTCAACAATTCTTAATTTCATAACTTTTCTAACTTCCTACTTTCTAAGCGAAACGGCATAATCTGTATTTTGCAACTCATATGCTTTTTCAATACCATCCAAAGCACTCACAACAATCTCTTCAACAGAGAATTCAGGATCAATATCTGTTACACCGATAGAGATCTTCAACTGAATCTCTCTGTCTGCCAAGAAAAAATTTGAATTGGAGACAAGCTCACACAAACGTTCACTCGCTTTTTTTGCACTCTCTATATCGGTATGCTTTAAAAGCATTGCAAAAACACCGTTGCCATAATGTGCAACAATATCACTTCGTCTTGATGTTTTTAAGAGCAGACGTGCGATAGTTCGTACCATCAGAAGTACAGCTTTCTCATTTTTAATACTTTTTTTCAAATCACGTGAAAGTTCAATCATAATCAAAGAGCTTTTATGTCCAAACTCTTTAATAAGTCCCATCTCCTGCTCAATTTTTGTTAAAAGGTATCGTTTGTTATAGACACCAAACTGATTGTCAAATATTGTCTCATTCTCTACATTTTTAACAATTTTTGCCGTATCATCATAGATTGTACGCATTTGAGAACTTTGCGTTTTTAAAATCGAATCAAGCTTGGTAACATCATTTTCCAAAGTATTAATAATAAGAAGTGCCTCTTTTGCTTCGGGCTTGTTTTGCAACTCCTGCTTTCGTTTCTCTAAAATCTTTGTCATAAGAGAAATATTTTTATAGAGATTTGCAGTTACACCCAAAATACCCTTAATGGAACTAAATCCTTTTTTAAGACTCTGTTCAAGCGCTATTGTATTCTCATCTTCATTATTCTCTTCAAGCTCCAAAATAGAGTGAATCTGCTTTCTGAGATTTTCACTCTTATCTTCCAAAAGCCTGTCAAAATAGAGAGAGAAGTTATTTGGAGTAGGAGGGAGGTTATCTCTGGCAAGTGTAGCTAAAACCTCTTTTGCATAGATCTCTATATCACTCGAGGAGTTATTCATTGCCATTGGATTAATGGCAGGTGTATCCACATCAGAATCTATATTGTCAATATTTCTACGACTCTTCTTTCTTAATGTACCTGCCATCTTCTACTCCTCTACTCTTTGTCACTCTTCACAAGAACCTCATCGATCATGCCATACTCTTGTGCTTCGGCAGCACTCATAAAGTTGTCACGATCTGTATCTTTCTCTATTGTTTTTACATTTTGACCCGTATTTGCTGCCAAAATCTCATTTAACTCTTTCTTCATGCGAAGAATCTCTTCTGCCTGAATGGCAATATCTGTCGCCTGTCCCTGTGCTCCACCAAGTGGTTGGTGAATCATAATACGTGCGTGAGGCAGTGCATAACGTTTGCCTTTTTCACCACTTGAGAGTAAAAAAGCACCCATTGATGCCGCCTGACCTATACAGATCGTTGCAACATTTGGACGGATATAGTTCATAGTATCATATATTGCCATTCCTGCAGTAACTACACCACCCGGAGAGTTAATATAGAAATAGATATCTTTTTCAGGATCTTCTGCTTCAAGAAACAAAAACTGCGCAACTATTGTAGAAGCAACAGCATCATTTACCTCACCGCTAAGCATAACAATTCTATCTTTTAAAAGACGTGAATAGATATCATAAGAGCGCTCACCGCGCCCTGTTTTCTCAACTACATAAGGAATATAGCTCATATTACTCTTCTATTTTTTTATTTAAAAGTGTAGTAAGTACTCTATCTTCTACCATAGACATCTGAATTGCAGGAAGATAACCCGCTTCTTTATACTGCTCATACGCTTTTTGTGGATCCTGACCTGATTGCATTGCTTCAAAATAGATAGTCTGCATCAACTCCTGCTCTTCTACTTTTATACCAAGTTTTGCAGCCAATGCATCAATAATAAATGTTGCTTTTACACTTTGTTCTGCCTCTTGGCGGAAAGATTCACGAAGCTCTTCAAGTTTTTCAGGATTTTCACGAAGCTCTTTAATCTCATCTTCACTCATTGTAGAAGCTTTCTTGTTTACTGCCATATCAATCTCTTGATCAACAACAAACTCAGGAAGATCAAACTCAAGTTTTTCTACAAGATTTTCTAAAAGTTTAGGTTTTAACTCTTCATTATAGAGTTTTACAAGCTTCTCTTGCTCTAATGCTTTTTTTACCTCTGCTTTTAATTCATCAAGTGTAGCATCCTCTTTGTTAAGAAGCTTTTGTGCAAGTTCATCATTGATCTCTACATCATCTTTTACTTTAACACCGTTTACTTTTACTTTAAACATTGCCTCTTTACCTGCAAGGTCTTTAGCACCGTACTCCTCTGGAAAAGTTACTTTGATCTCAACTTCTTCATCTCTTTTTACACCGATAAGCTGATCTTCAAAACCTGGAATAAATTGACCTGATCCTAAAAGAAGTTCAAAGTTCTCACCTTTTCCGCCTTCAAATGCAACATCATCAATGAAACCTTCAAAGTCGATAACAGCAGTATCGCCCTCTTTCATTTTACGGTTACGTTTGATGTCAACCAAAGGAGCCTGTGACTCTGCGATCTCTTTAATTCTCGCATCAACTTCTTCATCTGTTACTTCCGGTTTTTCAAAATCAGGAACAGCATCTTCAATATTGTCAAGATTAATCTCTGGTCTCATAGCAACTTTAATAGCTACTTCGATCTTATCATCAGATTTATCAAATTTAGAGATAGTAGGTTCTCCGATTAAAGATTCATTTTGAATTCCCAACTCATCCAAACCTTTAGAGAGTACCTCACGTAATGCTTCTGCTTCTGCATCTTCAACAAGTTTTTGTCCATACTGCTTTTTAATAATAGCTACAGGAACTTTTCCTTTTCTAAATCCTTGAACATTTGCAGTTTTGCTTAACTGTTTTGCAATTTTCTCAACATTAGCATTTACCTCATCCATTGAGATTACTGCTTCGATCTCAGCATTTGCGCCATTAATTTTATTTGCTTTGATTTCCATCAATTTCCTTTTATCTGTATTGCCTCATAGCATTTTTATTATTTTGGGCAATTATACCAAAAATGTACTTTGTTCTTATTAACTTTTACATAACTGTGGTTTAAAGTTTAAAATGAGTAGCCAGACAACAGCCAAATCTATCATTACATCGGCAAAATTAAAGACTGCAAAATTAAATCCGCAGTGCCAATAGACCATATCAACCACTCCTTCATGAATAAATCTGTCGTAGATATTGGAAAAAGCACCACCGAGTAAAATACCTACAGGGAAGGCATAACAGATTTTCTTGAGATAGATCACATAAAAAAAGACTCCCGATACCAACAGAAGCTGTATATATTTCAAATAATCTGTCAAAAAAGAGAGCATCGAAAAAGCAACTCCTTTATTGTATACAAGAATCAAATCTATACAATCCGTATAGTATCGAAAGCCATCTACAAAAAGGGACTTGATATTTTGGTCAATAATAAAAACACCGGCAAGAGCAAAGAGCAAAATTGCCAGAAGACGAAACATAGAGTGGCTCTTATTCATTGAGTGCTTTTTTAAAGAAACCGACTAACTCATCCATCTTTATACGCATCATTTTTGCATCTCGACACTCAAGTAAAAGACGTAACTTGTTCTCTGTTCCCGAATAACGAATCAGATGACGCATATCGCAAGTTTCTATCGAGGCTAAAAGTTCTTCTAATCCCGCAATATCCTGCAGCGGTTTTTTTGTACTGACATTGACATTAACAAGCATCTGCGGATAGAGTTCAAATGCCCGTAAAACTTCTGATGCCTTTTTCTTCTTCATAATAATAAGAGAGAGGACCTGCAGTGCAGCAACCAGACCGTCTCCTGTTTTTGCAAAATCATGCATAATAATATGCCCGCTCTGCTCACCGCCAAAATTAATACCCTTCTCTTTCATTAATTCAAGTACATTTTTGTCTCCGACATCAGATCGGTAGAGTTGTAAACCTTTTGTTTGCAGATAATCTTCAAGAGCAGCATTACTCATAACCGTAGCAACAATACCGTCTCCTTTTAAAAGAGACTGCTCATGCAGATAAGCACCCAAGGAGCCAAGAAGCTGATCACCGTCAACAACTTCACCATTCTCATCAACAATCACAACCCTGTCAGCATCTCCATCTAAAGCAATTCCGAGATCTGCTCTATACTTTACAACATTCTCACACAGCTCTTTTGTATGTAATGCTCCACACTGTTCATTAATATTGAAACCGTCAGGTTTGTTATGCAGTACAATAACCTCTGCCCCAAGCTCTTCCAATACAGTCGGACCGACTTTATAGGCAGCACCATTTGCAGTATCCAATACAATTCGCATTCCCTGCAGCGTCATCTCTACAGGAAAAGAGTTCTTTAACTGAATAATATAGCGCCCTATTACATCATCAATTCTCTTGGCTTTTCCTATTTTTCTGCCTGTAAGCTGCGCATCAAGCAATCTCTCTTCATCATAATAGATAGACTCTATCTCCGCCTCTACATCAGCAGGAAACTTATTTCCGTGCCCGTCAAAGAGCTTAATCCCGTTATCTTCAAAAGAGTTGTGTGAAGCTGAAATCATAATCCCCGCATCACAACGCATATTTTCAGTAATAAAAGCAATCGCAGGTGTCGGCATTGGACCAACCTGAACAACATCATAGCCAACAGCTGTCAAACCGCTTACAATGGCATTTTCTATCATATAACCACTTCGGCGAGTATCTTTTCCTACAAGAATTTTATTTGTAACTGCCTGAGATTTCAAATATACTCCGGCTGCCATCGCTACTTTCATTGCCATTTCAGCCGTTAAAAATTTACCGGCTTTACCACGTACGCCATCTGTTCCAAAAAGTTTCATGCCCACTCCTGCTCAATTTCATGTATTTTACCACCCTTTAACTTAATTTTAATTATTTTTAAGGTAATATTGCGCACTTAAATTCCAAAAAGGACAAATTAATATGGCAAATCACAAGTCATCTATTAAGAGAATTCGCCAGACTATCGTTCGTACAGAGCGTAATCGTTTCTACAGAACTCGTCTTAAAAATATCGTAAAAGCAGTACGTTCAGCAATTGAGGCTGGTAACAAAGAAGAAGCACAAGCAGCATTCAAAATCGCTAACAGACAAATTCACAAATTTGTTAGCAAGGGTATCCTTAAAAAAGAGACTGCAGCTAGAAAAGTAAGCCGTCTTCACAAAGCTGTAAACGCTATATAAGGCTAACAGTATATGTTAGCAGATAAACTTACTCCGTTTATCAACCGCTATAATGAGCTTAGCGAACTGCTAAGCTCACCTGATATCACCTCTGACATCAAGAAGATGACAGAACTCTCAAAAGAACAATCTTCCCTTTTACCAATTGTAGAAAAAGCAAAAGAGTACAAAACACTTATTCAAGAGATCGCAGAATCAAAAGAGATGCTCAGTGATCCTGAAATGAGTGATATGGCTAAAGAGGAACTCAAAGAGCTAGAGCCTCAAGTATCTCAGATAGAAGAAGAGATCAAAATGCTTCTTTTACCAAAAGATCCAAATGATGATCGTAACATTATCGTAGAACTTCGTGCAGGTGCCGGCGGTGATGAAGCTGCCATCTTTGTAGGCGATCTCTTTGGTGCATACACACGTTATGCCGATCTTAAAGGGTGGAAGATTGAGATTATGAGTACATCACCTAGTGATGCCGGTGGTTACAAAGAGGTAATCGCACTCATAAAAGGTGAACAGGTTTATTCTCGGTTGAAATATGAAGGTGGAACACACAGAGTTCAGCGTGTTCCTCAAACAGAATCACAAGGTCGTGTCCATACATCGGCAATTACAGTGGCAGTTATGCCCGAAGTTGATGATGTAGAGATCGATATTAATGAAAATGATCTTAAAATTGATGTTATGCGCTCAAGCGGTTGTGGTGGACAATCGGTAAATACTACCGATTCAGCGGTTCGTATCACACACTTGCCTTCAGGCATTGTGGTAACAAACCAGGATCAAAAATCACAACATAAAAACCGTGAAAAAGCGATGAAAGTTCTTAAAGCGCGTCTTTATGATCTTCAAATGCAAGAGCAACAGTCTGAAAATGCAGCAGAACGTGCAGCACAGGTTGGAACGGGAGATAGAAGTGGTCGTATTCGTACCTACAACTACCCGCAAAACCGTATTTCAGATCACAGAATCAACTTAACACTCTATCGTCTTAACGAAATTATGAGTGGTGGTCTCTTTGATGAGATCATTGAACCCTTAATTGCAGATCATCAAGCAAAAATTGTAGAGGCTGCCGGTCTCTAAAACAACTTTATGATGCCAGCTCTTTTATGGCATTATAAAGTTTCTTTCTCTTTTTCTTGCTAGAAAGATAGATAAACAACAGATGTACTATCCGCAAAGGCACATAACATATCAGACAATATCTACTCTCAAAATTATAATATTTTCGTAAATTTGCATATCCCAAAGAGAAATAAATTTTTTGTATTAAGGCAATAATCTCTCTTTTTGCTTTTTTAGAACTTGAAATTTTTGCTTCTATATGATCAAGATAGTAAAGATTTTCTCTATTTTCAATAATATCTCTTCCAACTTCCAGATGAAAAAATTTATATTGTAACAAAAGATAGCTATGCCATACAGATAATAATCCATGCTCTTTGGCCAAAGCATCTATTTTACGTATATCCACACCATATTTTGTTGCAATAAGAGAAAAGTGCTGCATCTGTCTTACCGCAAGATAGTGATATATATGATATCGATGACTTAACTGCGTATGCAAGAAAGAGTAATAGAGATCATATAAAGGCAGTAAAACTAAACTATTTTGAAATCTGCTGCTGGGAATAAAGCACTCTTTTTGCAACTCTGTTCCAAAATAGTGCACAGCTCTTGCATTTAAAAGCTTTCTGTGCAGCTCTAACGATGCAGGATGCTCCTCTTTATACATACGTCTATAATGATGCCACTCCACCTCAAGAGGAGAAGTGGGATTTAACTCCTGATAACCATTTGTCTTAAGAACATCTATTGCCCTGAAAATATCCCTCTCATCCACAAGGATATCAATATCTATCATAAGCCGCTCACCAATACTCTCATAATGTGATTCGCTTAAAGCAGCAGCTCCTTTTAACAAAACAACCTCAATACCCGCTGCATCAAGCCAGGAGATAATCTCTTCAAGCTGCTGCAAAATTTTAATATTTCTCTCTTCATTCAGTTTATAAAATGCTTCTAAATAACCGACTAACTTTGGATCATACACACTATGCAATAAATTTTTATAAAGAAGAGATTTGTACAATAGAGGTATTAATCCATATCTGTTTGCAACTGCTGTAATTTTTTCCCATCCCTTATCATCTAAAGCCTCTATCTCTTTTTTTAATTTACTTAAATTGGAATGTAGCGGTGAGATTATATGACACAAAAGATAAGTCGTCTGAAGATTATTCATCAACAATCTCTTTAATAGCATCCAGAGCCTCTTGCAAGTCTGAATAAAGAAGTTTATAGATTTTCAAACCCTCCAGATACTCCAAAAAGTTTTTAACAGAGGAGAAATCATCCGCCTGATTCAAATGGTATCCAGAATCTATCAACAGAGCTATCGCTTCTACCATACTTAGAGGATCCAATGAGAGCTTACTGCCTCTTTTATACTCAGGAAAAATCATATAAGCCTCTTGTGCATCCATCCCCTCTTTTGCAATATGACGTGGTCTTAAAAATTTAATCTTTTGCTTATCAAGACGTCGATATATCTCTGCAGATTCTATTTCAGCAAAGAGTCTATGCAAAATATCCCAGCTACCCTCTTTTATCGTTAGACAAAAAGGTAATGGTTGCATCCTGTACGCACTATCGATCGCTGCTACTTCATCAGAGTAGAATAGGAAATCGGTCTGTAGCATCAAAAAAGCACTCAATGTACTTTTTCCAGCACCTGAAACAGCAGGAAAAAGCAGAGTTTTTCCTTTATATTGAAAAGAGGCTGCATGAAAAGCAAAACAGAAATCACTCTTTTCATAAAGAGTAATTCTAATATAATCCTGTAAAACAGAGAGAATATTTGCTTCTTCCAAAGCATCTTCAACCTTCTGTGTATTAATATATAAACTATAATATTGATCGCTTACATATTGTAATTTAAAAATATATTTACAAGAGTTACAATTCAATTGAGAGGGAAAAAGAAGATGTTCAAAGTATTTTTTTATACTCTCTATACGACTATCTATATCCAGTATAAAACAGCTGCCATAAGCATAATAACATGCTAAAGATCCAAAGAGCTCTTCTCTCTCTTTTAAAGAAGGGATTGCTAACGGTTTATAAAGCTCTTCTTTGCAAAAAGGCTCTCTGTCCTGTAAAAGAAGTTTTATCTTATTATAGATATCCTGAGTCAAAGCGCTATTTGGCAATGCTATTTTTTCAAAAGATCTCTCCAGAGAAGGAATTCCATTCTTTACCTCCTCCATAAACAAAAAAAGTGCTCCGTAACACCCCGCAAAACTATAAAGATTTTTACTCTTTTTAGACCATACAAAAACAGTGTCATCATTTGCTAAAATAGAAAGATGTAAATAGGAAGAGGCTATAGAATACAAGACATTACACTACATCAACTATATTTGCCGCCATAACCATAGCCGTTTTCATTTACTGTTGAAGCAGCTGCTTTAGAAGAACCAAGTGTCATCAAAGCAAATCCGCCAAGTGGTGCAGAGAGTGCATACTTACCGAATTTTTCTATAAATTCTCTCTTCTTTATATCTGCTGGAGTATCCTGCTTTTTTTCATCTTTTTTCATACTAGCTCCATATAATCAAAGTATTAGTTTGTAATAATTCAGAGCTATTTTATCATATTTTTAATAAATTTTTTTTATGAAAAAAGTTTTTAAGAGAACAACTAAACTTCCCACTCCGTCTCAAAAGTTTTTTTCACACGCCCTTTAAAGGTAATCGTTCTCTCATTTACCCCTATGTAAAGCGTATCTCCACTTGTCGGATAGACTTCAATATTGTTTTTTACTTTTCCCTCTTTATAGGCTCTATAAAAACAGGCAGACATCCCTGTTCCACACGCTAGTGTCTCAT
>Ga0256843_1003310_pt1 | contig 11268 bp, 11 predicted proteins | sample AlvinellametaG_FD_191572 | JGI IMG/M metagenome (GOLD analysis project Ga0256843, IMG submission 191572) | Pompeii worm associated microbial communities from hydrothermal vent at the East Pacific Rise, Pacific Ocean - Alvinella | ecosystem: Host-associated > Annelida > Integument > Unclassified ... | reverse complement strand
TAAATAGTGTCTAAATCTTTTGCATTTTGTAAAACGGGACTAAAAGCCTCTTCTACTATCCAGGTAATGGTCGCGTGAGGATACTTCTCTTTTATAAACTGTAAGACAAAAGCACTATTGACAATATCACCAAGTGCAGAGAGCCGAACTAGGGCAATTTTTTTAATATCTCTATTCATTAATGACATTATAGTCAATCTTTGATATAATTCAAACAATAAATGAAAGAGGGGGCTTGTAAATATGGTCGCATTAGATATTCAACGTTTTGCTGAAGGTCGTACAAAAGCTAGAGCATATTTTTGCTATCTCTTTTCTAAAAATATTCCAAATAGATTGCCTTCAATTACACGAGAGATGATTATTCCTCGTCTCTTGAAGATAAAATCAGAGTTTGAAAATTGTGAGGGTGTCTATCTTTTGGATGAGAAAGGTGTACAGGTTAGTCCTACTTATACACCACATAAAGAGATTGCTGATGATATTGGAAGAATTAGAGCTGATCGTGCTTACTATTATCGTGCGGTAAGAGAGGAGCGTTGTACACTGACAGATCCTTACCCATCTTTAATAACAGGTGATTTGACCATAACGGCTTCTGCTCCTATTTTCAATGAGAATGAAGAGTTAAAGTATGTGGCTTGTTTAGATATACCCTTAGAAGAGGCGATTAAAATTGCGCATCCGACAACGATGGACCATCTCTTTAGTGAATTTTTTAAATTTGCGTATGGTGCATTTGCATTGGCTCTCATCGCTGTTGCCGTTTTACTCTTTTTTAAAGGTGTTCAGAGCTTTTTTGTTTATGAGATAACACCCGATAAGTTTAAAATCAAAGATATGTTTGAAGCAACAATTCTTCTAACCCTCTCCTTAGCCATTTTCGACCTGGCAAAGACTTTGATAGAAGAGGAGATACTTGGAAGGCATAAAGAGCATAATATCTCCGGACCACACAAGACGATGGTTCGATTTTTAGGGAGCATAATTATTGCACTCTCTATTGAAGCCTTGATGCTTGTTTTTAAATTTGCAATAATCGACCCTAATAAACTGATATATGCGCTCTATATTGTTTTAGGGGTGGCGGCACTGCTGATAAGCTTGGCAATATATATAAAATTTACAAAATTAAAGATAGATGAATAATGATAGCAATAATTGATTATAACATGGGAAACTTGGCATCTGTGCAGAATGCATTTGCCAAACTTGGAAAAGATACGGCAGTAGAGAGTAATCCTGAAAATTTCAGTAAGTATGACAAACTTGTACTTCCTGGTGTGGGTGCATTCGGTGATGCGATGGAGCATCTGCGTGAGATGAAGATGATAGATGCAATAAACGAGTTTGCAGCAAGTGGAAAGCCTATGCTTGGAATATGCTTGGGAATGCAGCTGCTCTTTGAAAGTTCTGAAGAGTTTGGTGCTCACGCAGGACTTGGGTTGATAAAGGGAGATGTAAAGCACTTTGATACAACAAAGTTTGAAGAGAGTTTAAAAGTTCCGCATATGGGTTGGAACAGAATGTTTACAAAAGAGCACCCTCTTTTTGATGGACTTGATGATGAACACTATCTCTATTTTGTTCATACCTATCATGTCGAGTGTACCAATGAGAGTGATATAATTGGTGAGACATATTATGGTTATAAATTTACCTCTGCTGTGGCACATGGCAATATTATGGGAATTCAACCACACCCTGAGAAGAGTCATAAGAATGGACTCAAGATTTTAGAAAACTTTATAAACTTATAGGAAAAAAAATGACACTATACCCGGCAATAGATTTAAAAGATGGACAGGCAGTACGTTTAACAAAAGGGCTTATGGATAGCGCGAAGATCTACTCAAATGAACCGTATGAACTTGTAAAAAAGTTTGAAGAGATGGGTGCAGAGTGGGTGCACCTCGTTGATTTAAATGGTGCTTTTGCAGGTGAGCCTAAAAACTTGGAGCAGATCATTAAAATTAGAGAAAATTGTAATGTGAAACTGGAGCTTGGCGGTGGTATTCGTGATGAGGCAACAATTAAAAAAATGATTGAAATCGGAATAGATAGAATCATTTTAGGCTCTATCGCTGTTAAAGATCCTCAGTTTGTTAAAGATATGGCTGCAAAATATCCAATAGCAGTTGGAATTGATGCAATTGATGGTTATGTAGCTGTTGAGGGGTGGGGTGAAGTAAGCGAGATGAAGGCTACAGATTTGGCACGTGAATTTGCAAATGCAGGTGTAGAAGCTATTATTTGTACAGATGTTGGTCGAGATGGTACACTTTCTGGCGTAAATGTCGATTTTACTTTAGATATTGCTCGTGCAAGCGGCGTTGCTACTATTGCAAGTGGTGGTGTGAAAGATGAAAATGACATTAAAGCACTTATAGAGACCAACGAGATAGATGGTGTAATTATAGGAAAAGCTTATTATGAAGGAAGATTGGATCTTCCTAAAATGTTTCAACTTCTCGCTTAATAGTAATACAAACAAAAATTGGATATTATTAGATAAATAAATTTGCAAATTATATTAAAAAAGGATTTCAATTGAAATTACTTGTTGTTGATGACAGCTCTACAATGCGTCGTATTATTAAAAATACTTTGGCTCGTCTTGGATATAAAGACATACTAGAAGGTGCTGATGGTGTAGAAGGATGGGCACAAATGGATGCCAATCCAGATATAGATATGCTCATTACAGACTGGAATATGCCTGAGATGAATGGTTTGGAACTTGTTAAAAAAGTTCGTGCAGATGCACGCTTTAAAGATACTCCAATTATTATGGTTACTACTGAAGGTGGTAAAGCAGAAGTTATTACTGCACTCAAAGCTGGTGTTAATAACTATATAGTAAAACCATTTACTCCACAGGTACTTAAAGAGAAACTTGGTGCTGTAATGGGTGTCGCGGAGTAATGCAGGAGCATTATTTTGAGCTCCGTGTTACACTCTCTTCTCACCACTCCCTCTTCTCCGATTTTTTAGCAGATACACTCCCTATTGGCTTTGAAGAGACAGATGATGGTTTTATCATTCGAAGTGAGGATGAACTCGATACCATAATTTGGGGTATTGAACAGTTTAAAGAGGCTGTTGAAAAAGCATTAGATGAGAGTATAGAACTTGAATGCAAGCAAGAGAAGCTGAAAAATAGTGACTGGGTTGAACGTTACAAACAGAGCATAGAACCTCTAAAAATTGGTAAATTTTATATTCACCCAACATGGAGTGCAGCAGATGAGAATCTTATCAATATTGTAATTGATCCAGCCTTAGCATTTGGAACAGGTCATCATCCTACGACAGCATCTTCTTTGCTTGCTATCTCTAACTATGTAAAAGCAGGTGATACGGTTTTAGATGTTGGGTGTGGTAGCGGTATTCTTGGTATAGGGGCTATGAAGCTAGGTGCCATAGTCGATGCTTGTGATACTGATCCTATCTCAGTAGAAAATGCAAAAGCTAATGCAGAGCTTAATAAGTTAGAGTTTCACTCTCTATGGGAAGGCTCATCTTCATTGACAGATAAAAAGTATAATATCGTTGTGGCAAATATTGTTGCCGATGTTTTAACATTTATTGCAAATGAGTTGAAAAATGCACTTGCTGATAATGGTGTATTGATTTTATCAGGTATACTTGATAAATATGAAAATAAAGTTTTGAACTACTATAAAGATTGTGAAATTATAGAAAAAATCGCTCAAGATGAGTGGATTACTTTTGTTCTAAAAAGAAAATAAAAAGAGAGAAATATGTCAAATCAAGAGAATAAAGATAACAAGAATAATAACTTTTTCAATCAAAATCCTTTAATTACCTTTGCAATTTTTTCAGTTGTAGTGATCTTACTGTTTAAAGTGATGGTGGGAGAGGGTGCTGGTGATACAGCATCAGCAATGAGTCCAACAGCAAGAGTGAAAGCAGTTAGTTATTCAGAGTTGAAAAATTTAGTTAAAGATAAGAGTGTTAAAAAGGTAGAGATTGGACAGACTCTGATTCGTGCAATGTCAAGTGATGGAAATCAAATTTATACGACTCGCGTGATTCCAGGGGATAATGACCTAGTTAAACTGTTAGATAAAGAGAATATTGAATATACAGGTTTTTCTGAAACAAATTGGTTTACTGAGATGTTTGGATGGCTCTTCCCATTTTTACTTATCATAGGTATCTGGATGTTTTTTGCAGGACGTATGCAAAAAAATATGGGTGGTGGTCTTTTAGGTATGGGTAACTCTAAAAAGATGATAAACTCAGAAAAACCAAAGACAAAATTTGATGATGTAGCCGGTGTTGAAGAGGCTAAAGAGGAAGTTCAAGAGATTGTTGACTTTTTAAAATATCCTGGACGTTATGTGGAAATTGGTGCCAAGATTCCAAAAGGGGTACTTCTTGTAGGTTCTCCAGGTACTGGTAAAACACTTTTAGCAAAAGCAGTTGCAGGTGAGGCAGAGGTGCCATTTTTTTCAGTAAGTGGTTCTAGTTTTATTGAGATGTTTGTCGGTGTTGGTGCTGCACGTGTAAGAGATCTGTTTGAACAGGCGAAAAAAGATGCACCTTCTATTATCTTTATTGATGAGATTGATGCTATTGGTAAGAGTCGTGCTGCAGGTGCGCAGATGGGTGGAAATGATGAGCGTGAGCAGACTCTAAATCAGCTTCTTGCCGAGATGGATGGTTTTGGTACTGATACTCCGGTTATTATTTTAGCTGCAACAAACAGACCAGAGATTTTAGATGCTGCACTTTTAAGACCGGGACGTTTTGATAGACAGGTTCTTGTAGATAAACCGGATTTTGAAGGGCGTGTTAAAATATTGAAAGTTCATATGCGTGATGTGAAGATGGATGATGATGTTGAAGTTGAAGAGATTGCACGTCTTACAGCAGGACTTGCAGGTGCAGATTTAGCAAATATTGTAAATGAAGCAGCTCTTCTTGCTGGAAGAAAATCTCAAAAAACTGTAAAACAGCAAGATATTTTTGAAGCGGTTGAGAGAGCATTGGCCGGACTTGCAAAAAAATCACGCCGTATCAATCCAAAAGAGAAAAAAATAGTTGCGTACCATGAGAGTGGACATGCGCTTATGGCTGAAACAACTGAAGGAGCGAAGAAAGTTTCTAAAGTCTCTATTGTTCCTCGTGGATTGGCGGCTCTTGGATATACTCTTAATAAACCTGAAGAAGATAAGTTTATGATGCAGCGTCATGAACTATGGGCAGAAGTTGATGTTCTTCTTGGTGGTCGTGCTGCTGAACAGGTGTTCATTGGTGAAATCTCAACAGGTGCTGGAAATGACCTGGAGCGTGCGACAGATATTATTAAATCTATGGTTCAAACATATGGTATGAGTGATATTGCAGGCTTAATGGTACTGGAAAAATCTCGTCAATCTTTCTTGGGTGCTGGTGGCGGTGCTACACGTGAGTATAGTGATAAAATGGCTCAGGAGATGGATGAATTTATTAAAAATTCTCTAGATGAACACTATAAAGCTGTAGTAGAACGTCTTGAAGAATATAAAGATGCAATAGAAAGTATGGTAGCTCTCTTGTATAAAAAAGAGAATATTACAGGTGCAGAGGTTCGTGAAATTATTATGGATTTTGAAAAAGAGAATAATCTAGAATCAAAAGTTGTTGTGGAAAATGAGACCATTGAAGATGAGCTTAAAGATGATGCAACAATGAGTAGTAAAGATAGTGAGCAAAGTGATGAGAAATAATACATTTATCATTGCTCGAGAGGGTTGGAGTTATCTATTATATTCAGTTGTTGCGTTTGTCATCTTCTCTATTCTTAATTTAGATTTTTTTACATTTTTTGCATTTTTAGCAATTATCTTTTTTGTTTATATATTTAGGAACCCTGAGAGAGAAGTCTCTTTTCTTCAAAGTAATGCAGTAGTATCACCAGTAGATGGTGTTGTTATGGCTATAGAAGATTTAGAGGATTCAGAATATAGATATAAAATTGATATTGATTCATCTTATCTTGATGTCTCAATATTGCGTATACCTATGAACTCTAAAGTAACTTCTTATAAAGTGGTAAAAGGGAGTAGAGTCTCAAAAGCTTCTAAACTCTTTTCGGTATTAAATGAGTATGCTGAAATTCATTTTCTTGCGCAAGAAGATAATCATTTAAAAGTAGAGCATAGATTGAAGCAAGGTATTGCACCTATTAGTATCAATTTATTACAAGAGCAAGAGTTGGTTCAAAGTGCTCGATATGGCTATATGGCTAATGGTATTACATCTCTTTATGTGAAAGCTAATTTTCGTCTAAATATTGCTGTTGGTCAAGAGATTAAAGCATCAAAAACACTTATTGGTTACTTCTCTTAGTAGCTGTTACTACATCTTGGGGATGCTCTTTATAAAAGAGTAGTTTCTCCGTATCTATATTAAAATCAAAATATTGTGAATGAAATCCATCTTTTTTAATTCGTGAGAGTTGTATAACAGCTCCATTATTATTATTTATCTCCATATAGAGAAGTGCAAGGGCATATCTACTCTCATTAAAAGTTTTATTTTTCATTTTTGCTAATTCTAGGAGTGCAATAGCATTTTCATGATGCTCTGCTGCTGTAGAAGCGACGGCTCCTAAATAGAGAGTATAGGCATCTCTAACTTTTAATTCATCAATAAGATGATTATAGAGTGTGTAGGACTCCTCAAATTTTTTATCATAAAGTGATACGAGGGCAAGTGCACTCTCTATATCTCTTGTATCTTCATCTGTAGTTGCTAAGACAGCTCTGAGTTGTTTCGCTAAGTAGTAGAGTCGTCCAGTCAGAAGATTCTCTTGTATAAACAGATAGCGTGTTATATAGGGACCAAAGTAAAAATCTTCATAAGAGAAAGAGTGTTCTTTTAGATATTTGAGACTCTTTTTTGCATATTGAGATGTTGTAGCATCTGCAAATTGCGCATCCATATAGATGATGTTTGGTAGAATATCATCTGGCTGCATCATCAACAATTTCTTTGCAGCTTTTTTTGCATTCTCTTTTTTTGAAAGTTTTGTTGCAATGATAATGTCTAGTGCTAAGTAGAGAGGACGCTGTTTATAATCTTTATCTAACCACTCAATAGCTGAGATATAATCTCCATCACTTAAATAGAGAAGTGTTTTATAGAGGTCAATATCATCACTCTTATCTTCAAGAGCAAGAGCATCTTTAATGATTGACTCTAATTTATAAGATTTTTTGTTGATTAGTTGTGCTGTCATGACTGCATAGATACCTGAGAGGTAGTTTTTTGCATCAAGATAGTATGAACGCAAAAAATGTTCATGTGCTTTTTGCATATTACCCATCTGTGCATAGGTAAGAGCTAAATCATATTGTAAAATTGAGTGTTTAGGCTGAATTTTGACTAATTTTTGTAGATCTTCATTTGCTTTTCTAATTTTAAATGAAAGTGCCTCTTTTATCGCTTTGACTATGCCCATATTAACAGATGAAGATGAGGCACTCTCTTGAAGGTACTCTTTTGCACCTTTTACATTATCTATGTAGATATTTGCATTCCCTTTACGAATATAACTAATGGTTTGGTTTGCATTAAAAACTTTATAAGGTGAAAAGTAAAATATTTTTTGATAGATAATATTTTTAGAGTTTAAAATATCTTTTCTGTAATGTTTTTGTGCTAATTGAGGATCAAAAAGTGAATCTTTTAATTTTGCTTTTATTGGGTAATATTTATAGACCTCTTGTGGGTATTTATCTGTTACACCTTTTATCTCTTGAGCAGCTTTAGCTATATGACCGGCTTTTAAGTCTATTATACCTAGTGCTAAAGGTGCTCTGACAGGTTGTTGTTCTTTGTCAATTACGCTCTCTAAGTGTGTAGAAGCCAAGGCAAAATCACCAACTCTTGCATAGAGGAGAGCTTTACTAAAATCATCAGGTTCATCATTGATTTTCTCTAGTGAATCAATAGCATTATAATTATTTGCATAGAGTGCATTTATTTTAGCACTTAGATGGTTTTGTACTCTTGAATATTCATTAGAAGTCGAGTTTTTGAGAGAGTTTAAGGCTGCTAAGTAATTTTTATTGTAGTAGCTTATAAGGGTATAGTAGTATGAATACAGCGGTGAGTCGATTTCATATGGAAGATAGGCATAGGCTAAATCTATATAGTATTTGAAACTCTCTTCGTCATTTAAATGAAGTGCACAAACAGCGGCATTAATTGCACTCACGCAGCGTTTTTCATCATTAGAAATAGCTTTTTGAAAAGTATTGAGAGCTTTTTGATACTGTTTGTCTTTTAGTTCCGCAACACCTAAGTTATACTCAGATATAGCTTCACTATAAGAGGCAATTTGCTCATACAGACCTAACGCTTTCTCTTTTGAACCATTTGCATAGAGATAGTTTGCTTTTGCTATCATATTTTCAAGTTTACTTGGTGAAATTATAGGTCTTTGTTTTCTTTGAGTTATCTTTCTATCTAAAGCATTAAGATTTACTTGAGAATCATTTTGAGATGATTTAAAAAAAAGGAGAACTACAGTTATCGCTATAATTAAAATGAGAATAATGGCTATAGCACCAAAAAGAATAATTTTTTTTCTTTGTGTATCTTCTTCTTGTGGAACTACAATAGAGTCTTGAGAATCATTGTCGTATAAGGCAGCATCACTGTCTTCTATGATTATGATCTCTTCTGGATTATCAGCCATTGATTCCCTTCTCTATTTTCTTTTCTTGTTGTATATTTAAGCAAGAAAGATACCATTTAATTATAATTACTTAGAAGCTAATATATCTCTTTGACTCTACCGACTTCACCGCTCATTAGACGTACTTTAATACCATGCGGATGTGTCGCTGAATTTGTAAGAATATCACGTACGATTCCATCGGTGAGTCGTCCTGTATCTTGGTCTTGTTTGAGGACGATTGCAACACTCATACCATGTTTGAGTGAGGCTCTTTTTTTTGGATCCATACTGCTACATACCAAGGTAAGGTTGTAAAACCGCTGGAATATCTATGCTGCCATCTTCATTTTGAAAATTTTCCATAATAGCTACCATTGTACGACCAACTGCAAGGCTTGAGCCATTGAGCGTATGGACTAGCACATTTTTCTTTCCATCTTTATAGCGGATTTTTGCTCGTCTTGCTTGGAAATCTCTTGTAGTACTGACAGATGAGATCTCACGGTAGGTGTTTTGTCCAGGAAGCCATACTTCAAGGTCAATGGTCTTTGCTGCACCAAAACCCAAATCACCCGTACAGAGTGTAACGAGTCTGTGTGGAAGCTCAAGTGCCGTGAGCATATCAGAAGCACATGCTACCATCTCTTCAAAAATTTTGTCACTCTCCTCTGGTTTTGCAATTGTAACGAGTTCGACTTTATGAAACTGGTGTTGGCGAATCATACCACGTGTATCACGTCCGGCTGCACCCGCCTCTTCACGAAAACATGAAGTATGTGCTGTCATCTTTATTGGAAGCTCATCAGCTTTTAATATCTCATCTTGGTAGAGGTTAGTAAGAGGAACTTCTGCTGTTGGAATAAGGTAGAGTTGGGCCCCCTCTATTTTGTAGAGGTCATCTTCAAATTTTGGAAGCTGTCCTGTTCCCTCTAAAGCTCTGCGGTTGACAATCTCAGGAACAGATACTTCGTGAAATCCACGTTTTTCATTAAAATCAAGCATAAAGTTAATGAGTGCACGCTCTAATTTTGCACCCATTCCAAAAGCTACTGAAAATCTTGAAGTTGCAAGTTTAACACCGCGTTCAAAATCTATCCAACCATTCTCCTCTGCAAGTTCCCAATGCTCTTTTGGCGTAAAGTCAAATGCAGGCGGTGTCAGTACTTTTTTAATCTCAACATTATCCTCTTCATCTTCACCATCTGGTACATCATCATCGGGAATATTTGGAATTGCCATGGCAAGGTTCTCTAACTCCTCTTGACGAAGACGTTGTAGTTCAATTGCATCTGCAATACGGATTTTGTTCTCATCTACTTTTGCTTTGAGCTCTGTTATATCTTTACCCTCACGTTTATAGAGACCAAACTCTTTACTCATACTGTTTTGTGCAGCCTGAAGTGTTTCATAGGCTACTTTTGCCTCTTTAAGCTCTTCAAACTTTACTTTTACTCTCTCTAAAAGTTTCTCATCAACGCCTTTGCGTTTAAGTTTTGCACTGATACCGTCAAAATCTTTTTGAAGTTGTTTTAAATCTATCATTTTTTTCCTTATTCTCTATACTAATATATCTTTTGCAATATTAAACTGGTTTGCTGTCATGAGGTGAATTTTTGGATGAAGCGCTTTGAGATCTTCAAAGAGTTTTTTACTTAACTCAAAACCTACTTTATACTCCTCTTCTACACCTCTTGCGTGAGCCTCACGCAGCTTGTCTAGCCAACATGGCGGTACATTGATACCGGGGACGTGAGAGGCCAAGAATTGTGCTGTACGAAGTTTTGTAATAGGAAAAACGCCTAAGATGAGCTCGGCATTTTTATTTTCACTGCAACACTCTTTGTTCGCACGCTCTTTGAGCTCTAAAAGCTCTTTTGCATTCTCAATATCATAGACTGGCTGGGTGATAATACCGATTGCTCCGTGTTTTATCTTCTTTTGCATCTTCTTTTGCAATGTTTTTGGATTCTTTGCATAAGAGTTGACTACTGCAAAAGGGAATATCTGCTCAGGTCTTTCATTAAAAGGTTTTGCTGCATAATCCATTCCTGAGTTAAAGGCTGAAATAATGTCTAAAAGAAGTGTTGAATCTGCTTCAAAGACACCTTTTGCATTGGGTTGATCCGAGATCGTTGCCGGGTCACCAGTAAGTGCTAAAATAGCACGAACATCGAATTCATTGGCCCCTAATAGGTCTGATTGGAGTGCTATTTTATTTCTGTCACGCATACTCATTGTTGCAATGACAGGCTTGTTAAAGCGTTCTTGGAGCAGTTTTGCTCCAAAGAGAGCATTAAACTTAAGTTTTGCCAAAGGGTTGTCTGTTGTTGAAAAACCATCAACCACATTGTGGAGTCCCAAAGCTTCGATTTTATCGATGACTGGTGTGAATTTTGCAGCATGCCCAGGTGTTGTTTCTAATGTAATATAAGTATCGTTTTTTAATTTATCTATCAATCTGTCAAACAAAAAAAGTCCTATTTCGCTATAATTTCGCAATTATAACAAATAAGAAGGTATTTAATGCTAAAACTTGCAGTATTTGACTTTGATTCTACCCTAATGGATGG
>Ga0256843_1003309_pt1 | contig 11272 bp, 6 predicted proteins | sample AlvinellametaG_FD_191572 | JGI IMG/M metagenome (GOLD analysis project Ga0256843, IMG submission 191572) | Pompeii worm associated microbial communities from hydrothermal vent at the East Pacific Rise, Pacific Ocean - Alvinella | ecosystem: Host-associated > Annelida > Integument > Unclassified ... | reverse complement strand
GCAACAACCTGTGCGACTTCATGAATCGTACCACCCACATAGATACCAAATTGCTCTGGAGTCATATGTAAAAAACCTGTCGCTGGTTCAATGATAGAAGCATATAACACAGGATATAAGAACATAGAGATCGTACCAAAGAGAACAACCATAGAAACAGCAACAGCCGTTTTATGTCCTTCAGCTTTAAGTACTGGCTCAGTTGCTAAAACAGCAGCAGCTCCACAAACAGAAGCACCACTTGCTGTAAGCATCGCTGTATCTTTGTCCATTTTAAAGATTTTATATCCAAGGTATGAACCTAAAATAAAAGTTGTTGAAAGCATAATAAGTGAAACCATAAAACCACTCATACCAACATCCATAATCTGCTGAAATGTGATTCTAAAACCATAAAACACTATCGCAAAACGAAGAATCTTTTTTCCTGAAAAAGTGATTCCCGTACCCCATGCACTTGGAATATGATTATGCAAAGTATTTGCATAAAATATACCCATCACAATACCAATAACAAGTGGTGAAATACCAAGTGCCTTTACAGGTTCCAAACCTGCAATCATCGTAGCAGCAGCCGCAAAAATCGCTACAAATATGATTCCAGAGATGGTTCCTTGTCTATTTTCTTTTGAAAATGCCATAAGAAACCTTTATAATAATATTGGAGAGAATTATACCAAAAAATTATTTAACTTTTGACACACTTATTTCAAGTTTTACCATCACACCCTCTTTTTCATCCGATATATAGCTTTGTTTCAACAATTTCAATCGGTTCATACTTATCTGTTTTTCCTCTTGTAAATATCTAAAAATAGCATCTGCTCTTTTATGTGCCAAAGCCAAAAGTTCCTCTTGTGTAACTTTTTGCATAGCGATAGATTCATCAACTAAAACTTCTTGATATGCCCGTTTAAAATCTTGTTTTTTATGTTCATATTTTTTCAAAAGTTTTTCTTTAAGAGTATCAAGTTTCTCACTTCCATAATGATCTTCATAAATTGTTTCAAGCATATCTACTGTAATTGCATTCTCTTTATCTTTTATATTTTTATCCCCACTTTTTTGAATAACCAGAGCAATGAGTTTCTCTTTTTGAAGTGCCAATGTATCTTTTTCTTTGTCATATCCACCTTGAATATCTAAAAGAAGTTTTGGACGCTTTAACATCATTTTTGCAAGTGTATCAAGCTTTTCCCTCTCTGGAGGTGTAATTGTTGCACTGCCAGATTCAAAGACAACATATTCTAAATCATCACTATTCATACCAAGCATAGAACCCAAAAATTTAAATGGTGAAGTCACTGCTTTTGCAATAAGATTTGTAAAGGTTTTCCATACCAAAGCACCATATTTAAAATCAGGTTTATTAATATCTCCCTCTACAGGCATATCAATATCTATAATACCATCACTATCTTCTAAAAGTCCTATAACAAATCCTAAAGGAAGGTGTGTTACATTCTCATCTTTTATCTCATCACCAAGTTTTATTTTTTTAATAATAACAGAGTTTGAGCCCAAAAGTTTTCCATCATTGATTTTATATCCTAAATCTAAAAAGAGCTTTCCTGAGTCTATTTTATACCCTGCAAACTCAGCACTGTAACCACTCAAAGAGCTTAAATCAAGGTTTTGAAAGTTAAAATCTATATCTGTATATTTTTTAGGGTCACTTCCATCTAAACTCCCTTTTAAAAGCGTAGAACCATATTTATCAACCTCACCTCTTACTTTAAGATAGGTTGTTTCATTTGGTATATTACTAATCGCATAGATAACTCCATTGAGATCATGAATATCTGTTTGAAATTTAATAGGGATAGAAAAATCACTAAACTTAGCACTTCCATTGGTTACATTAACTTTGACAATACTAATAGGGAAAGAATCTTTTTTTGAATGTTGCTTTTTTTCTCCTACTACTGTTTTTTTCTCTTGCTGTGGCGATTTTTTTACAAGAGTTGCAAGATTCATCACTTTATGTTCATCTATCTTTGCATTAACATAAAAAGAGTCTACATCCATCTCATCAATGAAAAGTCTGTTTTTAAATAACTCCAATGTATACGACTTGATAAAAAACTTATTCATAGAGAACAAGAAAGAGTCATCTTGTGTATTGTTAATAAATAAAGAGTCTATTGTAAAATCACCTTTGACACTTAAATCTGGATGTTGCTTACTCGGTGCATAAGTGGTATACCCTTTCATAGACAAACGCCCATCATAAATATCTATATAAGTACTCTCCTGTAAATAGGGAGTTAATGCACTTAATGCCACATTACGCAAAGAGAAATACCCCTGCTCTTTTAATGGTGATGCTCTGAGCTTCCCTTTGGCATACAGTTTTCCCACTCTATTGATACGAAGTGTTGTTTTATAACGCATCCATGATCTTTTTGTAGAATCTATATTATTAAGCGCTACTTCAATATGATCTACAATATGTTTTTGAGGCTTTTGAAGAGCATAATCTCGTAATTGAACTTTTGCATTATGAAGAGAAAATTGCTTCACAAGAAGATGATATGGTGTACTCTTTTGATGCTTAGAACTATTTTCTTTTTTGCTTTTTTTACTTTTTTTTGCAATAACTAAATTATCAATATTAAGTTTTTTGTTTTTATAGCGTCGTAAATAGAGTGCAAGCTGTCGTATAGTCACATCATCAACAGTAATATCCTTTTTCTGTGTATCAACCTTTGCATGATGTACTTGAAGTGTTTTCATCCCTAAGAGTGTTCTTTGTGTCGTTTTCTTTTTGACTTGCAGTTTATCTAAACTCATATTGGCATCTTCTACCATCACAATCACAGCTCCATTTGTATCATAAATGTGAGTTTGTACTCCAAGAGATGTCAATGCACTTTTAAGATCAAGATTAAATACACTAAATTGCTCTTTTGTCGCTTTATCTATATAGGGTTTATAATGCACAATATTGAAATTTTTACATTGCGTATCTGCCCATACATCTAGCTTAGCAAAAGCCAATTTCCCTCCTACTGTACATGGTGTCGTATCATTAACAAGCGTTGTCATCTGATACTCAAAAGGTTTTTTTCCTAAAGTATTTATATGCTGTGCATACAATGAAAATTTTTCCACCTTTGTTCTTACATGAGGGATAATCGCATCATCTTGAAAGATAAGATTCATATCACGAAATGCTACATCTTGTATATCTATATTCCAAGGTAGAGTAGCCTCTTGTTTAGTTTTTTTCACTGGTGATTTTTGTGATTTATGTTCACTGTTAATATGTGTGTAATAAACCCAGTCTATCTCACCATTTTGTTTCTTTTTAACCTTTACATGTAAACCATCAAGAAGTATCTTCTCCACTGTTCCTTTATGTGTAAGGGGGTAGAGAGAACTACTTTGTACTACAACATTTTGAAGGTCTAAAATATCTTTTGCTTTCCCTTTTGGTTTTAGACGCAAACCACTTAAATGAAGATTGGTATTGAGTAATTGTGTCGTATTGAGTTCATTAAAAGCTGTGACATACTCGGTATGAAGTGAAATCTTACCATCTGCTACCTCTATATTGAGCATATCTTGTAAGTAACGCCACTGCGTATAGAGTTTACTTGCTTCAAAATCTAAAGAGCCGTGTAATGCCAAAGGAGTAAAACTATCAAGTTGTGTTTTTAGATCTATAAAACCACCATCCCCAAGTGTTGCATAAAAACGGACAGAACCATCATTTCCATAACTGTTTTTATTTTGTGTATCAAAATGTTCTATATGAAAACCTATACGATCAACTGTAAAATCAAACGGGCTTTTATGTGTAAAATCTTTATACTCAACGACACCATTAACAATAGCAACATCATCAAGTATAATGCGAGGAAGATCCATATCGGTTGTATTACTCTCTTTATTTTGAGATTTTTCCTGCTGTGTAGGCTTAACAATCGAAAGAAGATTAAGTGATTTATTCGCATCCATCACAACAGAAACAACAGGATTTTGAAGCTCTATTTTTTTAAGACGAAGTGTTTTCATAAACAAAGCATGGGGCTCAAAATTAAAACAAAATGAATCAAAAGAGAGAAGTGGGTTTTTCTTGCTATCTTCTAATGCAAAACCATCTATCTCCATTCTAAAAATCAGAGGGTTAACATATATATGTTCTACATGTACTTTTGCATAAGTAGTTGTTTCAACAGCTTTTATAAGTTGTGATTTTACAATAAAGGGTAAAACAAAAAAACCAAACAGTGTATAAAGAAGAAAAAGGGAAAAAAAGATTTTTGTTATTGTGCGCATAGCAAACTCCACAATCTAAAGAGATTGTAAAGTTTAACTAATGTTTCGTTAAATATAGGTTTATTGAGCTGCTTTTAAAACACTCTCTTTTGGGAAAACGAAAGTTGTGTGACGGATAACAGAGATTTTTTTACTCGGTTTACCATCTTTGTCCAATGCATATGCATGAATAACAATAGGAATAATCGTATCTTTTCTGTTGTTGTCCACTAACATATCAGTTGTTTGAAGTGTAACAATTTTTTTCTTTTTCACACCTGGTACAACTCTAAACGGTCTTGTTGGTTTTAAAATTGTAATTTTTCCATTAATACCTTTTGGTTGTTCTACTTCAAAAAAGAATTTCATAGGTTCATTTTCTGTATTTTGTAATAAGAAAATATAAGAGTTTTCAACTCTAAATTTATTTTCACCTATAGGTTTAATAGCGTAAAGTCTTGTTTCTTTATTGATGTTAAGAAGCATATGTTCTTTTGTCGTACTCATATATCCAAGAGCAAAAACAATAGCAACTAAAAGTCCCATATATGCAAGTACTTTAGGACGGAAATATTTAGTTTTTCCTTTTCTTTCAACAATTTCATATGTACTTGACCAAGTAACAAGTGAAGGTTTACCAAGTTTACCCATAACTGTTGTACATGCATCCACACATTCTAAACAGTTAATACACTCAAGTTGTAGACCTTTACGAATATCAATATGTGTAGGACAAACAGTCACACATTTCTCACATGTTGTACATTCAGCATTTGGATTCATCTCAAGAAGCTCTTTTTGTTTGTTAACAAGTTTATGGTGTACATTTTGCTCTTCATCATAAATTTTACCACCACGATACTCATCATAAATAGCCATAACTGTATGCTCATCATAAAGAACTGATTGAACACGAGAATAAGGACAAACATATACACAGAAGTTTTCTTTTAAGAATACAATATCATAAACCAAGAATGCTGCAACACCCAACACAAAACCAATCATAGTCATGTGATCACCTGGGTTTCCTAAATACTTGAAGAAATCTTCTGGTGGAATGAAAAACCACATAAAATCAGCACCAGCAATAAGCGCTAAAACAGTCCAAATAGCAATAGCAATCGCTTTTTTTGCTTTATTTTCAGGTTTAGACATATCTGGTTCTTGCTGTTTATTACCAATTCGTTTACGAAGTTTTAAAAGTTTTGTTTCTATTAAATCTCTATAAATAACACGGAATGTTGTTTGAGGACATACCCATCCACAAAACACACGACCACCCATTACCGTCATACCAAAAATACCTAAAAACATAAACATAAGTAAGAAAGGCATTAAATAAAGCTCTTGCATATCAAACTGCACAAATGCAAGGTGTAACTTCATCTTATCAAAACTTAATAAAAAGAAGTGGTTTCCATTGACTTTAATCCACGGTAGCACCAACGCTACAACAGTCGCAAGAACATACGCATAATAGCGTTTTATTCTCCACGGTGTAGGGATTTTAATCCCTTTTGTTTTTGTTTCACTCATTCATGTTCTCCCATTTTAATTTGGACAAGTTATTTCACTAATCACTTTCTTTTCAGCTTCTTGTGGTGTTTCATACACCAAAGAACCAAAAGCTAATTGTTTAAGTTCTCTTGATTCTATATAATCTTTCAAAGAACTACGACTCACTCCTAAAATACGAGCCATCTCACTTACACTTTTATCTTCTCTGATATAAGTTATAATCTCATTTACATATTTGTCAAATTTTGAACTTGAACGGCTCCCTTTGGGGCGTCCAATAACTCTTTTTGCATCATTATGCAATTTTTGACGCAACTGATCCATAAGACCCAAAACCAACATAGCAGAACTCTCTTGTGTCATCACAACAGACTGTTTAATAAAATGAACACTGAGCTCATGTTTCAATAAACATGAAAATATTTTAATTAGATCTTCCATATTGGTTGTTAAAACCCATACATCGTAAATAAGAAGTGTCGCTTTTTTTTGTGATTGAAAGTATTTTGTAACTTCTAATCTCTCATCTAAGCGTTTATTTTGAGAAGTGTGATCGATAAACTCATCATCAATAATAAAATTATTCGCAAGCGCATAAGAATTGATGTGCTGCAACTGTTCATGTGCAAGCACAAAATTCTTATCTGGACGGATATATGCTAGTACCATTAACGACTAAACCTCTCTTATTATTGATTTTCATCGTCATTATACACTAGTATGACGAAACAAGTCAATAGTTTTATTGATTATTTCGTCATTTAGAGTTTTTATTACCAGCCTATACCAATACCTGCGACATAGCGTCTATCTTCAATTTGACCATATTCAGCACCAAGTTGTTCCTGATAAGTTGCAAATTGTACTTTAAGAAGTGTAAGCTGTAAATCAATACCAGCAGTATATGCACCTTGATACAAACCAGCATTCAGTGTTGTTGTCACCCAAGAGTTATCAAAAATACCCATACTCACACCTGCACGAAGATGTTGCATAGGGTCATTTGAAATATCTACACTATCATACTGATCATCTGATTGGTATGGATTATAATTTCTTACACGAGCTTGTTGTGCATTCATAATATCAACATAATCAACGGCTACAATGAAAGAACTTAAGTATGGTACTTCAGGTGCTATAGAGATACCAGCATTAATTGTCATAGGTTGTGCACCATAAACATCATCAAAATCTAAACTTCCTATATTCATAATGCTTAAACCAAGAGTCGGATGCCACCATTGTAAAATATGTGGTTCATACAAAACCCCTATATCTGCACCAAATCCTGAGTTTGTAACCTCATAAGTATCTTGAATATATGTTGCTAAATCATCACTGTTTTTTTCGATTTCAGCTTCATCAAGACCAACCTCATACGAATTTTGTGTAATATACTTTAAACCCAAACCAACAGTTAAATCACCACCCAAAATATTAGGATACTTTTTCGCAACACCTAAAATAACACCACCATAAACTCTTGAGTGTGTTTCTAAAATACCATTAGCACTTCCATTTGCATGAGGAAGAAGGTTAATATCAGTAGCAGCAAGTAAACCAATAGAAAATGCTAAATCACTCTCTGTATGATACGAAACTGAACTATAGTTAGCAACACTTACATTATATGTTTCACCAGCATGCTGCTTAATAATCTCGGTTGTATCATCACTTGGATCGTCATTATCATCATCTGCATTATCCAAATCATCCATAAATGACTTTACATTTTTAGAACCTGAAACAGTTACGCCTAAAAGTTCTACCTCAACCCCATGACTCTTTTTAATATTAATCAATCCAGCAGGGTTATAAAACACAGCTGTTGAATAACCACCAACGGCAGTATTTGCAGCACCCATTCCCATAATACGGGCATCTTTATACAAAAACTCTTGTGTCGACATATCTGCATAAAGTAATGAACTTGCTGCAATTAATGATAACGGTAATAATCTTTTCATTTTTTTCTTTCCCCCTGCTTCTTATTGATTTAAATACTCAAGTATTTGTTCTAATGTCACTTGTGTTTCACCAGCTTTCGCATTTGGATCATCTGTAATATTTTGTACAAATTCATCTAAACTTTCTTGAAGATCTTCATCATCAGAAACATTTATAATCGTATCTGTACCACCATTGAGTGAATCTACTAAAAGTTGTGCAACATCTTGTGTTCCATTACCATCTACAACAACAGGACATGCATAACATCCACTTGCATTTGCCAATGCTGTATTTATATCACCAGTTACATTATTTTCAATACCTTCACATACTGTTTTATTACCATCCACATCACAATACCCATTTGTAATCACAGTTGAGTTTTCAGCACTTGGTGTTGCTGATTTTGCCAAACGATAAAAAGTATACTCCCCATTGTCCCCTTCTGTTACTTCAAGATGCGCATAACTATTTCCTAAAATTGTTACAGACTCAGCAGTTACATTTGTTGCATCACCACCCGTAGCCCAAGAGAGTGCATCTAAACTTGCCTGCATATCAAGAGGTGTAGAAGCAGTTGAAGAGTCTGAAGAATCATTAATAGATGCAACAAGTGTATCCACATCATCTGTCAAATAAGTAATGGTTGCTGTCGCTTGAAATGTTTGATTAAATCCTATATAGAAACAAGCATTATCTATTCTTGTGTTGGTTTGATTTGTATCATTAACATCACATATGTCTGTTGTCAGAGTACTCACATTTGCATCTGGATTAATAGACTGTAAGTAATATGTCTGTGCTTTTGCCAAAAGCTCCAAAGAATCATCATTTTTATGCTCATTAACACTTCGTGTCAGCGATGCAAAAGCATCCTCATCATCAGTATCAGCATCTAAAACCATTGTCACAACATCCAAAGCACCAAAACCTGCTTTCCCCATATAAGCTGTTGCAAGATTAAAATATCTATCACTTGGTGTATACGCATCTGCACATGCCCCATCTAATTGTGCTATGGCATCATCAAAACGCCCAAGATCCAAATCTGACTGTACATCAAAACGACAACTTGTCGTATCGTCTCCACATCCTGCAAAAAACAAAGATGCCACAACCATTGAAGTTGCTATAACTTTTTTATACATGTAAACTCCTTTTTTTTCTTAACATTATTGTATCGTGTTATTTTTAGATATAAATAAAACAAAGCTTCAAATAATGTTACTGAATGACACATAATCCAGAATCACATAAAAATCATATAAAAATATCTTATAAGTAAAATAGTTTCTAATATATTATATTTACTTATATTTTAAAACAATTTAAGACTAACATTAAAAGAGCTTATTATTTTTTACATGTAAACCTATAATAGGGATAAAAAAGAGATTAAACTATAATTTTTTTTTATATATTAATGCTATTTTTTAAGATTTGATTTAAATTGCATCTTCTATAATGACTTCAGTTGAAATTGAAGGAAAGAACATGAAACAAACAATCAAACTAGCAGTTGTAGCTGCATTAGCATTGGGAACAACATCTGCATTTGCAACAAATGGAGCAACATTAACAGGTATGGGTGCTGAAGCTCGTGGTATGGCTGGAACAGGTATAGGTATAGCACATGGTGCAGAGTCTGCTTTAACCAATCCTGCACTTATCACTTCAGTAGAAAAAACAGAAATCTCTTTTGGTGGAACACTTTTTATGCCAGATGTATCCAATACAAATTCTACAACAAATATGGGTGGTTCTAGCTCAAATGCAAATAGTGCTGCAGATATGAGTATGATACCAGAAGTTTCACTAGCAACAAAAATTAATGATAACTTTTATATTGGTGTAGGTATGTGGGGCACTGGTGGTATGGGGGTTGATTACCGTGATGCCAAAGCACCAACAGATCAACAATACCAAATGGTAACAAATCTTCAACTTATGCAATTTGGATTACCTTTAGCATATACAACAAATAACTTTACAATAGCTTTCACACCTATTTTACAATATGGTTCATTAGATATTAACTATAACGCTACTGCCATTGGGGGTGGACAAAATGGTTCAGGTGTTGCACAAGATATGCAGTTTGGTTATAACATTGGTTTAGCATATACAATGCAAAATATCACTTTTGGTGCTATTTTTAAATCACAAATCAATATGGACTACAAAGACCAACTTCCAAATGCTATGGCTGGTTTTGGTGTTGCATACACAAATACAAAACTTTCTACACCTGCTGAGATAGGGATAGGTGCAAGTTATATTCTAGGGGAGCACACTATCGCATTAGATTATAAACAAATTAGATGGTCAGATGCAAGTGGCTATAAAGATTTTCAATGGGACGATCAAAATGTTCTCTCTTTAGGGTATGAATACAAAACAAAAGGGTGGTCAGCGCGTGCTGGATATAATTATGCTTCAAGTCCTATCTCAGAACAAAAACTTGGGAGTATGGGAGCACTACCTTCTGGAGCAGATATGGCAGGACTCATCAACACTTTTAACCTTTTAGGTTTCCCTGGTATTGTTGAATCACATTATGCAGTGGGTGGAAGTTATGCGATAAGTGAACAGACATCTATAGATCTGGCATTTACATACGCTCCAGAGGTCACAGAAACATACAAAAACTTTGCTGGAAATGAGATCAAAACAACACACTCACAAACAGGTGCAAGTGCACAAATAAACTTTAACTTTTAAGAGGTTAAAGCTATCAAACAAAAGCAAGATGGTTTATACCATCTTTGCTTCTCTTTTTCCCTCTTTAATCTCACCTATAAGGTAAGAACCTTCAGCAGATGCAAGTACTTTTTCAACATTAGCTTCTTCTACTACTAAAATCATACCAACACCCATATTAAATGCTCTAAACATCTCATCACGAGCTACATGTTCACTCATAAGTTCAAAAATAGGAAGTACTCTAACAGCATCTTCTTGAACCTCAGCCATTAAATGCTCAGGTAAAACACGAGGAAGATTTTCAACAATACCACCCCCTGTAATATGCGCCATAGCCACTATCTCATTTTTGAGTGCTTTAAAAGTTTTTACATAGATATTTGTAGGTTCTAAAAGTGTTTCAATGAGAGGTTTCCCATTAAACTCATCATCAAATTTCATACCCATTTTTTCAAAGAGAACTTTTCTTGCAAGTGAAAAACCGTTTGAATGAAGTCCAGAAGATGGAAGTGCTATAAGTTTATGTCCAGCTTGTACAAGGCTTACTCTATCCATCTCACTTTTTTCAGCAACACCCACTGCAAAACCAGCCAAATCGTAATCATCTTCAGAATACATCCCTGGCATCTCTGCAGTTTCACCACCAATAAGTGCACATTCACTTCTTTTACACCCCTCAGCGATACCAGCTACTACATTTGTAGCAACATTCACATCAAGTTTACCTGTTGCATAATAATCTAAGAAAAATGAAGGTGTTCCAAAATTACAAATAAGGTCATTTACACACATTGCAACAAGGTCAATACCTACAGTGTTGTGAATACCACTA
>Ga0256843_1003308_pt1 | contig 11275 bp, 10 predicted proteins | sample AlvinellametaG_FD_191572 | JGI IMG/M metagenome (GOLD analysis project Ga0256843, IMG submission 191572) | Pompeii worm associated microbial communities from hydrothermal vent at the East Pacific Rise, Pacific Ocean - Alvinella | ecosystem: Host-associated > Annelida > Integument > Unclassified ... | reverse complement strand
TACTGGTACATACGGCAAAATATGCCGGTGTCAACATTGACAACAAGATACATCAAAAGCTTGTCAACAAGAGTATCTTGTTGAGTGCGTGGGTGCAGGTACTTGGTGGATTGGTTGTACTGTTTGGGGTGATTTTGTGGTGGAGAAAATAGTGGAAAAAGTTTTTTCTAAAAAAGCAAAAAGAAACAATAATGCTTTTTAAAACTAAACAACTTTTTACTCAGCAAGGATTTATGAAATACTTTAAAAATACTTCATGGCTTTTTGCTGAAAAGATACTTCGTATGGTTGTTGGTCTTTTTGTAGGTATATGGGTTGCACGTTATTTGGGGCCGGATCGTTTTGGACTTTTGAGCTATGCTCAGAGTTTTGTCGGACTATTTGTTGTTATTGCAGGTCTTGGATTGGATGGAATTGTTGTAAGAGAGATGGTCAAGTTACCTGAAAAAGAGCAAAAGATCCTCTCTACGGTATTTATTCTAAAACTGATCGGTGCGCTGTTTACGCTGCTTATCTTGGCAGCAGCTGTCATGTTGACATCTAATGATAACTATACAAATATGTTGATCTTTATCATTGCCAGTGCAGTTGTTTTTAAAAGTTTCAATATTATCGATCTCTATTTTCAGGCTAGGGTACTAAGCAAATATGTTGTCTTTGCCAATATGTTCTCCCTGTTGCTTTCAAGTCTGCTGAAGATCTGTCTGATATGGATGAAAGCACCTCTTGAAGCTTTTGCCTGGGTTATACTCTTTGATAGTATCGTGTTGGCATTGGGGTATCTTTATTGGTTCGTAAAAGTACAAAAAAGAATTTTTTTAAGGTATAAAGGTTTTGATAGAAAATTAGCGGGATATCTATTAAGAGAAAGCTGGCCACTAATATTGAGTGGAATGGTTATATCAATATATATGAAAATAGATCAGGTAATGATAAAAGAGATGTTGGATAGTGAAGCAGTTGGACAGTATGCTGCAGCTGTAAGATTGAGTGAAGCTTGGTATTTTATACCAATGGTAATATCATCATCTCTTTTTCCTGCTATTATTAATGCTAAAAAAATCAGTAAAGAGTTATATTATAAGAGACTTCAAACGCTATATGATTTAATGGTGTGGATGGCAATATTTATAGCATTACCAATGACTTTTTTTAGTGATTGGATGATGAACTTTTTGTATGGTAGTCTGTATAGTGAATCAGGAAAAGTATTAATGATACATATATGGGCAGGAATATTTGTAGCTTTAGGTGTAGTTCGTGCAAAATGGATTCTTACTGAAAATTTACAAAGATATGTGTTGGGATATCTCTTAGTTGGACTTCTTGTTAATATAATACTTAATTATTATTTAATTCAATATGTTGGATTGAAAGGAGTTGCTTTTGCTACATTGTTAGCACAGGGAATAGGAACTTTAATAATGCCTTATTTTATTAAAAATACAAGAATATCTTTCTATATGATGCTTAGTTCATTATTGTTAATACCGTCAATAATAAGGTTTAAAAATGGTAACTAAAATAATAGGTTTTTTAATAACAAAAGAACATATTGTGCCAAAGATAGATTTCTTTGACGTGGGGTTAAATATAATAACAATAAAACATTATGATTATAATATTTACCTTTGGGGTATTGGAAATATTGAAGATTATAAAATAAATAATAAGTATTCCTTATCTTTCCCTCAGCATGATAGTTTATTAGATAGAAATATTTTAATAAGTTTTGAAGGTGATAATATTATTATAGAAAATGATTGGCTTGGGGCTATTCCTATATTTTATAATCAAAAAGATTTAATAGTATCTACACTCTCTATTTTTTGTTTAAAAGATAAAGCTATACATAATGAAGGGTTATCAAACTTTTGTGAGTTTGGATATAGTGTATTTGAACAAACAATGTTTAAAGATATTAAGTTTATGAGATATTACTCTAAACTTAAAATATCAGATAAAAGTATAGATATAGAGTATAAAAAAGATCCTATTTTAGATGATGATTTTATAAGAAATAATTCAGATGAAAAAGAAGCTATAATTTTGATGCAAAAGTATATATCAGGTATAGAAAATGAAATAGAAGGAGATATAGTTTTACCTACTTCAGGTGGATATGATAGTCGAATATTAAATTATTTTGTTAAGGATAAAAGTAGAATAAGAAGTTTTACCTATGGTATAAGTAAAGATCAAAGTAAGAGTATAGAAGTAGTTCATGCAAAAAAAATATCAGCAATTTATAATACAAAATGGCAACAAATAGAATTAACAAATTTTCATAAATATATAGAAAAATGGTTTAATATCTATGGTATTTCAACACATTTGCATGGTATGTATCATATAGAGTTTTATAAAAAAATATTACAAAAGAACAAGTTTAGGAATGCTACTTTTTTAAGTGGTATTTTTGGAGATATTTGGGCAGGAAGTATTAAATATAAAGCAATTAATAGTTATACAGATGTTATAAGTCTTGGATATACGCATGGCATGAATCTTGATACAAAATTTTTGAAGTTTATAAATAATGATTTGTTAAAGAAAAAATACTTTAATACTCATAAAGATTATATAAACAATGATAAAATAAAACCTGTACTTACTATTAGAATGAAGCTTATATTGATATCGTACCTTACTCAAATACCGGAATATTTTGGTATGCCTACATGGACTCCTTTTTTAAATTTTGATATTGTTAAGGCTACATTAAGTATTAGTGATGAAAAAAGAGTGAATAGATTTTGGCAAAAAGAGTTTTTTAAAAAAGTTGGTTTAAATCTTGAAGATATGGGACTGGATTCCGTACGTAATAATAAATTAAATTATGATGTGTCTATAAATCATAAGTTTGAATCTATAGATATTGAGTTAATGCAACAATATATAGATAAAAATAGATTGAGTTGGATTAATAATAAATTAGGTAAATTGTCTATAGTTGAAAAAGCTATCAATGAACTTTTAATAATACCAAAAGTTGGTGGAGTATTAAGAAGATTAGGTTTTGAGAATGAGTACTTAAAAGCTTTATATGAATGGTATGTAATTAAAACGATTGAAAAAGGTATAAAAAGTGAGTCTTAAATTTTTTGCTTGTGGGGATATAGTAAACTTAAAATCAAAAAAAGATTTTATAAATGATGCTTTGAAAACTATAGTTCAAAATGCTGATATATCTATATGTAACTTTGAAGCTCCTATTAAAACTAAAGGTATGAAGCCTATAAGTAAAGTAGGCCCCCATCTATATCAATCAAGTAAATCAATACAACATATAAAAAATGTTGGTTTTACTATGGTATCAATGGCAAATAATCATATATATGACTATGGGCAATTAGCTTTAAAAAACACTATAGATGAACTAGATAAAAATAATATTGAATATATAGGTGCAGGAGTAAATTTAAAAAAGGTTTATGATACCAAGATTATAGAGAAAGATAATATTAAAATAGGATTATTATCTGCCTGTGAAAATGAATTTGGTTGTCTATTTGAAGATGAAAGTAGGGGTGGATATGCCTGGATTTTCCATTATCTTATAGAAGACAATATAAGAGAATTAAAGCAAAAAGTTGATGTAGTTATTATGATAACTCATGTAGGGGTAGAAAATATTAGTTTTCCTATAAAAGAGTGGAGAGATAAATATAAAAGACTTTGTGATGTTGGTGTAGATATCATTATAGGACATCATCCTCATGTTCCTCAAGGATATGAAAAATATAATAGAAGTATGATATTTTATAGTTTAGGTAATTTTTATTTTGATACTGTTGGATTTGAAAACAAAAGTGATGATAGTTATAGTGTAGTGTTAGAGTTGGAAAAAGATGGATTAAAAGACTTTGAGATAATTTATCATAAAAAAATAAATGGTCAGACTTGTGTAGTAAATAAAAAAGATGTAAACTTTTCACTTGACGAGTTAAATAATTTGCTTGGAAATGATTATTTAAAGCAAAACAATGAAATATGTTTAAAGCTTTTTGATAAATATTATTATAGTTATTATGAAAGAGCTGTGGGAAAGTTATCAGATAATACAACACTTATAAATAAGATAAAGTATTTTATAAAGTTATTAATAGGAAGAAAAATGAACAATGATATGTTGCTTTTACACAATATAAAAATAGATTCTCATAGATTTGTAGTACAAAGGGCATTAGACTTAAAAAGTAAAGGTTATAAATGAGTTTAGCTCCAATAGTATTATTCATTTATAATCGCTTAGACCATACACGGCAAACTATAGATGCATTACAAAAAAATGCATTATCCTCTGAAAGTGAACTGTTTATTTACAGTGATGCTGCAAAAGATGATAGTGCTGAGCAAAGTGTAAAGGAAATAAGGGAATATATTCAAACTGTAGACGGATTTAAAAAAATAACCATTATAGAGCGTGAAAAGAACTGGGGACTTGCAAACTCCATTATAGATGGTGTTACCCGGATCGTGAATGAATACGGAAAAGTCATTGTACTGGAGGATGATTTGGTTACCAGTCCCTACTTTCTGAAGTTCATGAACGAAGCCCTTGATTTTTATGCGCAGGAAAAGAAGGTTTGGCATATCAGTGGCTGGAACTACCCTGTGAAAAAAGAGGGAGAGGCGGATGTCTTTTTGTGGCGGGTGATGAACTGTTGGGGATGGGCGACCTGGGCTGACAGGTGGAAGTACTATGAAAAAGATATAGAAAAAACAGTGGGTACATTCAATCGGAGAGAGATCCGGGCATTCAATCTTGACGGGGTGGAGGATTTCTGGTCACAGGTTCTGGCAAACCAAAAAGGCAAGATCGATACTTGGGCTATATTTTGGTATGCAACTATTTTCAAGCATGGGGGATTATGTGTCAATCCTGTACATACTCTGGTGGATAATATCGGTTTTGACGGCAGTGGTGAGCATTGTGGGAAGAAAAAAACGTACTGTGACAGTGTGAACCATGCACAGGACTTCACATTTGAAACAGTGATCGAAGAGTCCCCTCGATACCTCTTAAGTATTCAAAAGCATCTCAACAAAGGAATACGACATAAATTAAAAAGGTTGATGGTATGGAGATAGATCTGAGCGATAAGAATCTTACCGAATATGAGAAGCGTGAGATCCTGTCTCTGATGCAAAGAGAAGATAAGAGACTGCACAGTGATCTGGAGCAGATGTGGTACCTGATGGATCTGGTATGGGATGATCTCGGATGTGACAATCGCCATTTGGATTGGGAGCGTATTGGGAAGTTCTATGCACACCCTGTTTGGCTGTTGAACGGACTTTTCATTGAACAGGATACGGAGTCGATGGGACATCGCCACAGTATCAGTGATTGGGTGATAGCACAGGGGTTTTCTCATGTGGTTGACTATGGCGGCGGATTCGGTACACTGGCTCGGCTGATCGCACAGAAGGATCCCAGTATCTGGGTAGATATATATGAGCCGCACCCCAGTGATTTCGGACTTAAAAGGGCAGCGGAGTATGAGAATATCCATATGATAGAGAAGCTTCAGATGCAGTATGACTGTCTGATCAGTACGGATGTACTGGAGCATGTTCCCGATCCTCTGGCCGACTTTGCAGCGATGGTTTCGCATGTCAGAACAGGTGGATATCTGATCATCGCAAATGCATTTTTCCCGATGATCAAGTGTCATTTGCCTCAAAATTTTCATTTTAGATATACTTTTAATCAGTTCGCAAAGATGATGGGTGTGGAGGTAGAAGGTATGATTGACGGTACACATGCCGTTATTTTCAAAAAAGTTGGCAATGTTGAACCTGACTGGAACAGGATACGACGCTATGAGATGTTGTCAAAAGTTGCCTTCCCGCTTATTAAGGTATTGAAACCTGTTCTAAAACCTGTAAAAAAAATGTTGTTGAAATGAAAGTTCTAATTGTAAATACATCCGATATCCAAGGGGGTGCGGCAAGAGCAGCCTACAGACTTCACCGATCGCTTTTGACACAGGGGGTGGAAAGCCGTATGCTTGTCCTCTCCAAAAGCAGTGATGATTTTACTGTGGAGACAATAAGCAGTACCCAGAGAGAAAAGATCACAGTAAAAGCAGGATCATATATCGATAAGGTTCCACTTATGTTTTATAAGAACAGAACCCAAACCCATTTCAGTCCGGCTTGGGTCGCATTTGGAGATCTTGAGAAAAAAATAGAGGAGATCAAGCCAGATATCGTGCACCTCCACTGGGTATGCGGAGGGATGATGAGACCGGAGGATATGGCACGAATCAAAGTACCTATCGTATGGTCTCTTCATGATATGTGGGCATTTACAGGAGGATGCCACTACGATGAGAACTGTCAGGCTTATGAGAATGTATGTGGCAGGTGCAAGGTGCTGGGGAGTGAAAAAGAGAAGGATCTCAGCCGCAGTGTCTTTCTTCGAAAGCAGAAGATCTTTTCAAAGTTTGAGAAACTGACCGTTGTCGGATTGAGCCGGTGGCTTCATGATTGTGCTAAAAAAAGCACTCTGCTTAAAGAGAAAGTACATGTACAGCTTCCCAACCTGATCGATACAGATATCTTTAAACCTTTCGATTGGGATATGGCACGGGAACTTTTAAACCTTCCAAAAGAGAAAAAACTGGTACTTTACGGAGCAATGGGGGCGACCAGTGATCCCCGAAAAGGCTTCACTCTTCTCAGTGAAGCGATGACGCAGATAGAAGATCAGGATATAGCGTTTGTCGTATTTGGCAGTGAGAGACCCAAAGAGGAGCCGGAGATCGGTGTGCCAACATACTATTTGGGAAAGTTGCATGATGATATAAGTCTGGTAGCGCTTTACAGTGCGGTAGATGTCATGGTCGTACCGAGTATGCAGGAGAATCTTTCCAATGCGATCATGGAGAGCCTCTCCTGTGCTACACCGGTGGTAGCATTTGCCATCGGCGGAAATGTCGATATGATAGAGCATCAAAAGAACGGCTATACCGCAAAACCATTCGATACGGCAGATCTGGCAAAAGGTATCATGTGGATACTGGATCAGGATGAAACAGAGTATCATACCCTCTGCAACAATGCCAGAGAAAAAGTCTTAAAAGAGTTTGATAGCACAGTGGTAGCACAACGCTATGTCAAACTCTATCAAGAGGTACTTGATGGGCAGTGATCCAAAAATATCAATCATAACAATAGCCTACAATGCCAAGGGGGATCTTGAACGAACCGTTCAGAGTGTTATCGGGCAAACGTACCAGAATATTGAATATATCATCATTGACGGTGGTTCGACTGACGGAACGGTCGATGTCATCAAAAAGTACGAAAAGCATATTGCCTATTGGGTGAGTGAACCTGACAGAGGGATCAGTGATGCTTTCAACAAAGGTATTGTCCAGGCGGATGAAGAGAGCTATATCTTGATGCTTAATGCCGGAGATACTTTCCTCTCTTCAGAGAGTCTGCAATCGTCTGTTGGTTCGTTCAGAGAGAAGATCGTCTCTTTTCAGGTAAGAACGGACAGAGGTACAGTACAGCCGAAATCCTATGATTTTTCAAATGTGAGATATGACGGTACTCTTACATCTTTGCAGAGATATATCCAGGCAGCACACCTGTTTCATCAAGCCACTTTCGTACATAAAAGCATCTATATGGATGTCGGAATGTATGATCTTTCCTTTACGATTCGTATGGATTTGGACTTTTTTCTCAGAGCACTTCAAAAGTATGCAGTACAGTTTATTGCCAAACCAATAGTGCTTTATGGAACGGATGGTCTTTCAAGCAGGTTGTCAAACCGTATACGCTTCAAAATGGAAGAGAAAAAAGCAGTCTGTAGTTTGCTTGAGCATAAGGAATGCGGGCGATATACGGTATACTTCTATACGGAACTGCCGTTCTATCTGGTCAAAAAAGTACTTTCTGCGATCAAATATGGCATGATGGACTGGAGAGTAAAGTGAAGTGGTTATCGCATGGCAAACTGGTTACTGTCTTACAGTTCTTTACCGATAGTGTGGATGACTACTGGCATATTCTCTATCCTTTGAGTGATCCTGAAAAAAGAGAGAATGACCCTTACATATACTTTTATGATATCTCGCGAAAAGCCACGGATTTCAGCGGACCTTTGAGTGAGGATGGTATTTATCTTTTCAAAGGATATGACGGCGCATGGCACCTGCATGCTTTGGAGATATCCCAGTATGCACTTGCCTGCTGGCTGGCATGGCGAAAAACAGACGATGAGCGCTGGTTGACCAAAGCAATGCTTCATTGTGATTGGCTACTTGACAAACAAGATGATGACGGTGCCTGGAGGATAGACCATAAAAATCCGAAATACTGCGACCTTCCCTCCCCCTGGCCTTCGGGTATGGCTCAGGGATTGGCGATCTCTTCACTCCTAAGAGCCTATGAATATACAAAAGAGCATCGCTATCTTGATGCGGCAGTGCGTGCAGCTGTATTCCTTGAAACAGAGATCGCTGATGGTGGAGTAAAACGGATCATTCCTGAAGGGTTTATCTATGAAGAGTATCCGCGAGAACAGCTTAGTGGTGTTCTGAACGGTTACATCTCCGCACTGTTGGGGCTCTATGAACTGGCACAATATAGAAGTGAGTATGCATCGCTCTATAGTAAAAATATGGAGAACCTCAAAAACATTCTTCCTCTGTTCGATACCGGATACTGGAGCTATTATGCACTGGACGGAACGATCGCAAGCGGATTCTATCACCGCTATGTGATCATTCAGCTTCGGGCACTTCGTACACTGGATTCTTCATTCGAAGTAGAGGGACAAAAGTTCGAACACTATTTGCACTGTCTTTTCTGTATGGTAAAAGCGCTCTGGAAGAAAGTGAGAGGATAGATGAAAACAGCAGGAATCATCACTTCAGAATACGGCAGGGAAAAAGGCGGTATCCAGAACTGGATCTACTATATCCGGCAGTTGTTATCAGAGCAGGGGTATGAGACGATGGTGTATACCTACAGAGAAGATCGTATGGTGCGAAAACTGCCGAAGCTGTACAGGGCGGATCTTTTTGTACTTGCAACATGGAAAATGTCACTCTTTGTGTTGCCGCTACTGTACATAACGCAAAAACCGCTCTTTATTCTGGTTCACGGGAACGAGATACTTCACCTGAACCGGCTGCAGAAAATTTGGCTGAAATATCTGCTCTCCCGTCCGCGAACCTGTTTTGTGGCAAACAGTCAGGCTATCGCTTCCCTGTTCACATCACAGTTTGGCAGGAGAGTGGATCTTGTACAGTCTCCATTTATGGATATTCCAGAGGATGTTCCTTCTGTAAAGAAGCAGAGTGTGCCGATCTTCTTGACCGTGACCCGTTTGGTTAAAAGAAAAAATATTTACCGTGTTCTGAAGGCACTGGCACAACTTAAAGATGAGGGGATACTGTTTCGTTATATCATTGCGGGAACAGGAGAAGAGAAGGAGGGTCTGGAGAGGCTGACCCTCTCTTTGGGATTGGAGAAGGAGGTGACTTTTTTGGGCATGGTCTCAGAGGAAGAGAAAGCACAACTGTACCGAAAAAGCAGTTACTTTCTTTTGCCGTCTCTTTATGATAAGGAGGATGGATCCATTGAAGGGTACGGGATCGTGTTTATCGAAGCAAATGCCTATGGGCTTCCGGTACTCAGCGGCAATACAGGCGGTATGGTGGAAGCAGTTGTCGATGGCGTGACCGGTCTGCACAGTGACGGTTCGGTGGAAGATATCCTATGGAAGATAAAACGGATGCTTCAGACTGAATTTAACACTCGGGAGATCTATGCACATGCGAAGAAGCATCACTACCGTAAACAGCATGATTTTCTCTCTCTGCTTGAAAAAGGGTGCAGACATGAAGTGTGATGTATCGGTCATTATGCCGCTTTATAATGCACAGGCGTATCTTGCCGATGCGATCGAATCTGTTCTCTCTCAAACATTCCATGTATGGGAACTGCTGATCGTAGATGATGCATCGACGGATGATTCGCTTATGATCGCAAAAGCGTATGCCGGGAATGATACACGCATCAGAGTTATAGAACAGAAAGAGAATGGCGGGGCGGCTGTTGCACGGAACCGGGGGATCGAAGAGGCAAGGGGAAGGTATATCGCTTTTTTGGACTGTGATGATATGTGGATGCCCCAAAAGCTTGAAAAACAGGTTGCATTTATGCAGCAGCATGATATTGCTTTGAGCTATACGGGATACTACAGTATCAGTGAGGAAGAGGGTAAGATCATCAAAGAGATCGGTGTTCCTTCAAGGACAGACTACCATGAACTGTTGAAACAGAATACCATTGGCTGTCTGACTGCGATGTATGACAGCCGAGAACTGGGTAAGGTCTTTATGCCTGATCTGAGAAAGAGACAGGATTATGCGTTATGGCTGAAGATACTCAAACAGATTCCCTGTGCAATGGGAATAGAGGAGCCTCTGGCATACTACAGAATACGGAAGAATTCCCTCTCTGCCAATAAAATAAGATCAAGCCTCTATAACTGGAAAATGTATCGGGAAGTGGAAAAACTTCCTTTATATAAAGCGATATACTACTTTGGGTGGTATACTTACAGAATATTAAAAAAATACAGCTGATGAATGAAAGGGAACTATGAACGAACAGCAACATGACATCTCGACACGAATGATGATCTTTCTTATGGCGGCTGCCTATATTTTCAGTTTTATGATCCGAATGATTTGGGTGTATCAGTTCAAGGATGACCCTAGTATGTACTGGAACGGGCAGTTGATGATCAATACCAATGACGGATATGCCTGGGCAACGGCAGCGGATCATATCTTGAACGGTACACATCAATATAACCCTAGACTTACAGGACTGTGGGAGAGTGCGACGGTCTTTTTAACCGTACTTCTTGTCAAGATCACACCGATGAGCCTAGAGACGGTGATTCTCTATATGCCGGCGATCATTTCAAGCTTGGTGGTCATTCCTATTATTCTAATTGCACGTTTGTATGGTAAAACAGTATGGGGTGTGCTTGCAGCAATGCTTGCTGCGATTACCTGGAGTTACTACAATCGTACGATGACAGGGTACTATGATACCGATATGTTCTCAGCAATGGTACCAATGTTCATTTTATACTTTTTAATGAAAAGTACGATCGATTTTACCCCACGAACGGCACTCTATGCGGCGATCGCCATTGCTGTATATCCATTCTTCTACAATTCGGGAAAATCGATCATCTATGCTATGGGGATCATCTATGCACTCTACATGG
>Ga0256843_1003307_pt1 | contig 11277 bp, 13 predicted proteins | sample AlvinellametaG_FD_191572 | JGI IMG/M metagenome (GOLD analysis project Ga0256843, IMG submission 191572) | Pompeii worm associated microbial communities from hydrothermal vent at the East Pacific Rise, Pacific Ocean - Alvinella | ecosystem: Host-associated > Annelida > Integument > Unclassified ... | reverse complement strand
GGAAAAAAGAGAGATGATGAAAAAGTAGAGATAATTATTCCTACTCTATTTTTAAGTGCTGATGATGTCATTAGAGCTGTAAATATTGTAAGAAGTATTATCCCTAAAGGCTTAAGAACTCAATCTAAAATAGAGAAGTTTGGGCATAACCTATCTGATTTTAAATTGATAGATATATATTATGGAGCTAAAAACTATTTAGATATAAAAGTAACTGATGAAAATAGAAAAATCGTATTTACTTATTTAAAAGATTTTTTACTTATGTTTGCAGGTCGTGAAGCTCTTGAGGTTATAGCTCATAATCGTTCTGCATCTAGTTACTCTCCAGATGAAAAAATGATTATAGAAAAATTAAAATCAATTTTTCCAAATGATATGACAAATCCAAAAGATAGAAAATCATACATGAGAGAACTATATGACAGCTCTCTTATAAAACAGCTTATCAAAAACAATAATGCGAAATATGACAACACTAGAGCTATGTGTGCATTAGTAGCTGAAAAGATATATAATCATAACACTCCAAATGAAGAGAGCTATAAACCTCAAGCAAGTTATATACAGAGCATACTTGGACATGGAGACAAAGATAGAAATACTTATGAATACTACTACAAGAGACAAGTTTTACTCAAGAACTTTGATTTAAAAGCATATCTATTAACTGCAAAAACTGCAATGCTTTAAATTTTGAATAGCCTCCATATATTACTGGAGGTTTTTTCTCAACTAAACACACTTTTAAAACTTACAAACTGAAATTTCTCATAGCTCTATCTCTTTAAAGGTTTTTCATACAAAAAAATCAATACTTCAAAAATTCCCCGACGGGTGCCGACGGGAAAAAATACAAAAAAAGCTAAAAAAATCAATAAAACAATCAAAAAATATAAAAAATTACGGATTATTGTAAAAAAATACGGATATTTTACGATTAAATTACGGTTATAAAGTCCTATATTACTAACTTACGGAAGAATAGTAAAAAGATTAGAAAAAAAATGAAAAAAGTAAAAAGTTTTTGGGTGTGTAAACCTCCGTAATCATAAAATAACAGTAAGTTAGTAATGTAGGGAGTTTGTAGGGTGTGGTAAAAAATGAAAAAAGTACAAAAAAATAGCTGTATATCCCATAGATACTAATTTGTGGAGGAAATTGTAAAAATTACGGTTAAATTAAATTAACTTCTTAAAATTCTACCAACTACAATACCTATAATTTTTAAATATTCTTGAGAACAGCACTTGATCACTTCATCTGAATATGATTTATTTTCAGATGAGATAACTATGTCTCCATTCATTTTAAAAGATACATTTTTAACCATAAGTCCGTTTGAAGTTTCTATGATATATTTTCCACATGAGTGAGAGAAGTTAGGCTCAAGGAATGAGAACAAAACTATATCATCTGCATTAACATAGGGAGACATACTGTCTCCTATAACTCTAATAGCATTTACTTCTTTCTTTTTAAAGGCATCTAATATATAGTTGTTATCAATGTATAAATAATCAATGACTTCTAAATCATCAAGGTAGCTAGAACTACCAGCTCCTATATAACCATCAAGTAATGGTATCTTAGTTGTATGTTCTATAACATGTCTAAAATTTGGCATTGCTGATTTTACGATTTTATCAATAGCTTTTTTAGAATCATCAAATAAGAACTGTTCTGGAATATCTAATATTTCTGCAAGTGCTGAAATGACTTCTATTTTTGGGTTAGTTCCAGTTTCCCATTTCCCTACATTTATTTGAGCTATTTTTTTTCCAAGAAGATTAGATAGTCGTTCAGCAAGTTCTCCCTGAGTAAAGCCTTTTTGAGTTCTATAATGTTTTAAATTTTCACTAAACATAATCTAGTCTCCTTTTCCTTTTTAGATAACATAATTATATTATATCGCTAAATAATGTAATTACTTAAAATAGCAGTTAAATCATTTTAGTATTAATTTATAATAATTTGATTATAATGCTCAGTATGAAAAATGATATATTTGAAAATATCCAAAAAATTAAAGTATCGCAATTAGTACAGGTTGCAAAGGTTACTCAAGACATGGCATATAAAATTAAAAATAGTAGAGCTTTACCATCACTCGAAAAAGCTGTACTCATAGAAGATGAGTTGCAAATACCAGCAAGAGCTTGGGTAGATATGAAAAACAAAAAAGAGGTTATAAAATAAATGTACTCAACTGCTGAAGTAGCCACTATCTTAGAAGTCGAAGAGCGAACAGTAAGATACTACATTCAGCAAGGATATTTAAAAGCCTCAAGAGATGGGAAAAACTACCAAATAAATAATAATGATTTATCTTCTTTTCTTAAAGGATATTTTCATAATGAGAGAAAAACAAATCCAGTTCTTCATAAAACATTTGATAAGCAAGCATTTAAAAAGTTTGAAGAGTTGATAAGTTCTGCAAAAGATGGAATGTCTCTTGAGGAGCTTATAGAAAAATATCAAAAGATAGAGTTTAAAGTTCCATCTTATGAGAACTATATGAGATATGAAAGAAACAAAGAAATTTTTAGAGATAAGCTCAGAGGATTATCTATTAAGAAAATAGCAGAAAAATATAATCTATGCAGAGCGAGTGTAGAAAACATCTTAAAAAATAGAGGAGATGAAGATAAAGAAACTTTATGATTTAGTGCAACCATATAAAATTATAAAGTGTGTTGATAAAGTATTGACATTTAAAGAAGATTAGAGTATTATTTTCTTAAATTAATATAGCAAGAGGTTTTTAAAATGAAAAAATCAGAGTTTACAGTTCCTCAAGATGAGAGCTTGTTTGTTGTGAAATATAAGAAGCAAAAAGCAAACTATTCAATCAGAGAAGATATTTTACATGACTTTAATGTATTCGCTGAAGCAAGTAGTTTAAACAAATCTGGTGTTATTGAAAAATTGATAGAAAATTTTTTAATCTCAAGTGGAGTTAGAAAAAAGGCATAAAAAAAGGGGTAAAGATTTAATCTCTACCCCTGATTTATAGTAGTTGTAATACTAAGTTTGGTTGCTCGTATTATAGCTATTAATAAATTAAAAAGCAAATAATTTATAAATAAAGGTGCATAATATGAGTAATAATCCCTCATTAGATGACATAAAATCAAAGATAGATATTATCTCTTTAGCAGAAAGCTATGGTTTCGAGTTTGAAAAACCAAGAGGCATACGATATAGAGCTAGAGTAAATCTACTTAGAGATGAAAAAACATCATCAATCGACTTCTTTACAGACTCTCAAAAGTATTATGACAGAGGAGCTGGTACAGGTGGAGATTGTATAGACTTAATACGACATATGGAAAATATATCTCCATCTGAGGCAATTAATAAAGCTAAGAGTATGGCTGGTGCTGATGTGTATGAAGTTACAAAAAGAAAACAAGCTCCAGCACTTAACCTTCAAGAAACAAAAGAGATAGATTTTAATAAGCTCAAATATATATCTCAAAAAGAGTTAGCAGAAAATACTCCATACCTACCAAGAGTAGTAGAACATGAGTTCAAAGATAGCAACGGATATACTAGAAAACGATGGCAAGAAATTCATATACACTCAGAATATCAAAAGCTATTTGAAACTCAAAAACTAGACATAAAATACAAAGCAAAACTAGATTATATATTTAAAAATTTACTTGGATATTCTAGCTTTTGGAAATGCCCTACAATCATCTTACACAATCAGCACAATCAAGTAGTAGATATTATTGCTTACAGACCAAAGAGTAAAGATACTGGCGAAGAGATAGCCAACATGAAGTATTACTATAAAAACCAAAAAAATAGAGGTAAGTTTTTTATATATCCTTTTGAAAATCTAGTACAGAGGATAGCTCATAGAGAAAAATATATTATAGTCGGAGAGGGTTTAAAAAATGCACTCAATGCACTTATATATGATATACCTTTTATCTCTATTGAAAGCTCTAGTAACTCAGTCAAGATGGATGAGCGACTTCTTGAAGTTATAAGAGACTTTAGAAATAAAGGCTATGGTCTTGCTACTGCTTTTGATGGAGACAAAGCTGGAGAGGAAGCATATAAAAACTTTCTTTCTTTTACAGGAGAAAAGGCTGAGAATGTTTTTTCATTTGATAGTGGCTTAGACTTCGTTGAATATATACAGAGCGATAATGATGAATAATAAACTCAACGATTTTAAAAACAAAGCTCTACAAGCAAAACTAGCTCCTGATGATTATACTTCATATATAGAAAAATACAAACAAGAAGTAATAAGAATACAAAATGAGTTCTCAGATGATAACGAAAAAGTAGAAGAGTTAAGAGTCGCATTTGAGGCACAAAAACAAGAGATACTATCTCAACATATAAAAGGTGCAGATAAGGCAAAACAAATCAAAGAGGCTTTTGTAGAATATATGATAAGCAAAGCAAAGCTAAATCGTATCTGGAAGTCTATATTTTTCTTTGAAAACACTCAAGCAAAATATCTCGAAATAACTATAATGAAAAAAGAGTCTATCTACACAAACGAAGTAGAAGAGGTTAAGAAGATTGAGCATGTAGAAAAAGAGGTTGTATCAAAGAGAATACAGCTAGAAGCAAAAAAGATGATAAACTCGCTTCTCTCTTCTAAAGATGTAAATATAATAATGGGTTGGCTAGATCCTTATACTAAAATCTATGCTCCAACTAAAAAGAAGATATTTGGAGAGTATTTTAATGTTTATACTCCGAATGGTTTTTTAGAAGTACAGGTGGAACAGATACAGGAACTTGAAAAGTTTGTGAGTGTATCAATGCCAGAGAAATATCCAGCTATAAATGCACTCTTTAAAAACCTTGCTCCAGAGCATGAAGAGAGAAGCTACTTTATAAACTGGCTTTCATATATTTTTAACACATCACGAAAAACAAGAAACACTATCGCATTTTTAGGAATGCAAGGAACTGGTAAGGGTGTACTTCAAGAGTTTATTATAGAGTATGCAATACATAGAGATAATTGTTATACAGTTACAAATCAAGATATAGCATCTTCTTTTAATGGATATTTAGAAAATAGATTATTTTTAGTGTTTAATGAGATAAAAGGCTCGTTCAATGAGTCATCTACTCAAGCAGATAAGATAAAGCCATTTATTACAGACAGTGCTGTAAGTGTAAATGATAAGCATAAAAAACAGGTACTTATAGATAATTATGCAAACTGTCTCTTTTTTAGTAATCACGATTTACCTTTTCAAATTGAAGATAAAGATAGAAGATACTCAATCATCAAAACTCAATATAGAACTCTTACTCAAGTAGCTGAGGAAGATTTTAATATGACAATAAATGAGTTCTTAGAGAAGATAAGAGCTGAGAGAGATGACTTCATCATAGAGTTAAAGATGGTTAAATATAACGAAGATGATGCCATCAAACTTTTAGATAATGAAGCTAAAGAGAAAATCAAAGAGCAAACAAACACGACAAAAGAAGTGATTAAAAATAAACTTCTTGATAAAGATGTAGAGTGGTTTGCAGATACGATAGATGGTCTTATAGAAAACAGAGAAAATGACAAGCTCATAAAAGGGGAGTCTCATAAAGTTGTAATAGACCAAGAGACTCAGCAAGAGATAGTTATAAAAACTCCTGATATTTTCGAGTACACAAATGTAGAGTTTAAGAAGTATTTTATTGATGAAATCAAACAGGGTGTATTTACAAATCAAACTCTACTATGGTTTACAAAACTTTATGAAATAGATATGGCAAACTCTCTACCAAAATTCGGTAAGTTTTGGAATCAGATTATCAACAAAGCTAAAGTACATAGCATAGATGGTTATGACTCAAGTACATCTATAAAACTAAGAGCTATTGGAACATCACAAGACTTGCCAGACGAAGTGTCAATTTTTGGAGAAGTTTACAAAGTGAACGGACAAAAACTAAGTAAAGAAATTCCTTTTTAAAGGGTTATTTTAATTTTAAGGAGATAAACAATGTTTAAAATTTTAACAAGTGGCTGTGAGCCAACGAGAGGGAGCGAGTTTTCTGCATGTGTTGATTTATATGCGAGTGAGGATGTAGTTATCCAAGCTGGAGAAACAAAGATAGTAGGTCTAGGTATTCAGATAGACTTAGAAGATTTTTTTAAAACAACTGTTCATGACCTTATAGACTCGAAAGATATTAGAGCAGATGAAGAGATAAAAGATACATTTATGAGGCTATATTATCTCGCATTGCATCCACGAAGTAGCTTGAGAGCAAAAGGTATTATAAGCAATACTGGAATAATTGACATGGACTATAATAAAGAGATAAAAATTATACTTCATAATTTTAGTGCGAGTTGTGATTATGTAGTAGGAGAGCAAGGAGATCTATTCAATAAAGATGAATTAATCAAAAATCCAAAATTTGGAGAATATAGTCGTTGTTATGTAATTAAAAAAGGAGATAGAATAGCTCAAATTACTCTTATGAAACATCATAGCTTTTGGTTTGGTATAAAAAGTGAAGATAAAAGAGATGGTGGCTTCGGCTCTACAAACTAAATCACTTCTTTTTTAAAGGACTGTTATGAAAAAACAATTTTTAAGAAAAAAGATAATCGAAATATCAAACATGCAAAAGCAAGAGCTTCTCTCTTTTGCATGTGCATTGTCGCTCTCTCCAGTAAACGAGAAAGCTAGAAAGTTTATGCAAAGAGCATTAGACTTGAGATTTATGCAACTCCAAGAGGTATCGGTTAGCCCTCTTGCAGTAGTATCTGAAATAGATATGGATTTTTAAAAGTTCATTTTATTTCACTCCCTACCTTGAAATTTCCTATAAAGATTTAATAATACTGAAACACAAAAATTTTCAGTAGGTTAAATCTTGGATAAAAAGACAAAAGCAAAAAGAGCAAACGATGGTTTCGCAAATATTGCAAAAGGTATCGGTGGCAAAAAAGATACTTTACAAAACACTTCTTATGTTCGCTCAACTCTTAACCTAGCTAAGAACTACGAACTAGCTGAGGAGCTATATCTATACAACTGGCTTGTAGGAAATATAGCAGATATTCCAGCTAACGAGGTTACTCGTGAATGGTGTGAGATAATTTCTACACAATCAGCAGAACTCAAAAAAATCAAAAAACTTTTTAAAAAGCTCAAGCTAAAACAAAAAATCAAACAAGCTCATGCTTATGCTGACCTCTTCGGTGGGTGTGCTTTGTATATGGTTGTAAATGATGGCTTCACTCAAGATAAACCACTTAATTTAAAAACAATCAAACAAGGCTCATTTAAAAAGCTCCGTATATTAGAGCCATCTCATCTTATCCCTGTAATCACAAATACTTCAGAGCCTGAATACTACAGACTTTTTGCAGTCAATGGAGAGACTTTAACTATCCATCGCTCAAGACTTCTTATCTTTAAAGGGATAGAACTCACTCAAAACAAAAAGATAGAACATAACTACTGGGGTGGCTCAAAAGTTCAAAGAAGTATAGAGCCGATAGTAGCTTCAGATACTGCAATCAATGCAATCGTAAATATGCTTACTGAAACGAATGTAAATGTTTACAAACTAGAGGGCTTGACAGAACTAGCGATAGATGATGCCGATGAAGATGCAATAAAGCGAATCCAAATCATAGATACTATGAAATCATATCTCAATGCTTTAGTTCTTGACTCTAAAGATGACTTCATCAAGAGAACTAACGACTTTAAAGACTTACATCAAATAGACAATGCTTCACTTATTCGTGTAACTGGGTCGGCTGAAATTCCAGCTACTTTACTTTTCGGTAAGTCTCCAGATGGAATGAATGCTACAGGTGCATCTGACTTTCAAAACTTCTACAATCGTATAAAGCGAATCCAAACTGACAAAATAGAGCCTATGCTTGAGACTCTTATCATGGTAGCTTCATATAGTGAAAATCAAAGTGATCTAGCAGATTGTGAAATCACATGGAAGCCATTAGTACAGGAAACAAAAAAAGAGATAGCAGATAGAGAGAAAATAGAGGCTGACAAAGACAAGGTTTATATAGATGCTGGTGTCCTTACAAAAGAAGAGGTAAGAAAAAAGCTAAAAGAGTCAAACCCTTACTACTCTTTTTTAAAGGTTGAAGATGAAAAATAAACTCATAGCTTTTGATAATAATGTAGAAATTATCTCTCAAAAGAGAAACGAAAACGGATACTTAGTCTTAAAATGTATCTTTGCTCGTACAGGTATCCAAGAGAGATACGGTGCTGAAATAAATCCAGACTTTGAAGCTACAAAACTATACAGAGAATATCGCTCCCCTAAAGAGGTTTTTAAACCTGAAGTATTAGAAGCATTTAAAAATGTAGTAATTACAAACGACCATCCTCAAGAACTACTCACATCACAAAATACTAAATATCATGCAATCGGCTTCGTATCATCTGAGGTGGCTGTAGTTGATGACACATATCTTCAATGTGAAATCACTATATATGATGATGATGCCATTGATGATATTGAAAACGGAAAATCAGAGTTATCGGCTGGGTATTTATACTCTCTTTTAATGGTTGAAAATATGGACTACGACTATATCCAAACAGACATTAAACCAAATCATATCGCTATTGTTCAAGCTGGTCGCTGTGGCCCTGCTTGTTCTTTAGCATTTGATACAAATCCAAACCAAAACAAAGGAAATGACATGAAAAAAATAGTGTTTAAGAGAATGCTTCCAGATGGTAAAGAAGCAGTTATCTCTGAGATAGAAGTTTCAGATGAATCTGCTGAGGCTGTTCAAGGTGTAGCTGATATGATTTTTGAGAAATCAAAAAAAATGCTAGAGGCTTCTCAAGGTAAAGATGAAGATGAAGTGAAAGCTAAAGATGAAGAGATAGAGTCTCTTAAAACTGAGCTGTCTTCAAAAGATGAAGAGATTGATAAACTTCAAGCTCAAATCGACACAAATAAAGAGCAAAATGTAGGTACTGACTCAAAAGCAGTTATGGCTATGGCTCAAGACTTAGCTGGTGTTATCGTTGTTGCGAATGATTGTGGCATTGATACTACAGGTAAAGATACATTATCTCTAAAAAAAGAGGTAATCGGTAAGTATAAACCAGAGTTGGCACTTGATGGAAAATCAGAGAGCTATGTAGAATCAGCTTTTGACATTGTAGCTCTACAAATCAAAGATGCAGATAGTTCTTTTCTTAGAGGCTTAGATGCAGTTCCATCTAAAGCATTAGATGAGAAACAAAAAGAACAAAACGAAGCTCAAGATAGCTTTAATTCAAAATTCGGAGGTAACTCATAATGGGTGCAAGTATTCAAGATACATACGGTAAAAGACCAAAAGGCTTTTTAGGTGGCATTGCAAACAGCAATCCTTTAACTACAAAATCAGTAACAACTGCTGAACAAATTGCAGTAGGTAAGTTTTGTACTTTTAGTGCAAGTGGCATTATCAACTTAACAGGTCTTACAAATACTATCGCTGGTGTTGTTTGTAAATCAGATGCAATGGATGGAGCTACAGTAGAAGCTAACGAAAATGCAACTCTTTTAGAAGCTGGTAATGTTTTTGTTTACTCAGAAACTGCTTGTAATGAGGGCGATACTGTTTATGCTCGTGTAACTGTAAATGGTGCTTTAGCTGTTGGTAATGTTAGAAATGATGCAGACAACGATGGTACAAACGATAGAGCTGTAGCTGTTAAGGCTATTTTTGAAGAGACTTTGACTGGTGCTGGTTTAGTACAAATCAAAGTAAATTTATAATAAAGGTATAACGATGAGAAATAAACTTTTTTCAACTGTAGTAGCTGGTTTAATTGCGAGTGATACTATCGCTGATGTAAACCCTGAGAATGTTGCTTCGGCTCTTGTAAGAGTTGAGACTGAGGCTTATAAAAATGATTATGAAGAGATAACTTTTAACGAGTTATTCCCTATTGTAAATCTTAACGATAGAACTGCTACATCATTTGGGTACTACTATGTTACTGAGGCTGGTAAAGCTCAACTTTCTAACCCTGATGGTAAAATCGCTTGGGTTGATAGCTTTGTAGGTATGAAACAAGCTCCACTATTTGATGGAAATGTAGGGTACAAATACACTCTTAAAGAACTTGAGAGAGTAGGTAAACTTGGAACTAGCCTTGACTCTTTAAAGGTTGAGACTGCAATTAGTGCTACTTTAGAGTTAGCTCAAGAGATAGCATTTTTTGGAGATGACAAAAGAGGTATTACAGGTTTCTTCAATAACCCTGATGTTCCTAGTGTTGCTCCTTTAGCTGGTGCAAATGGTAATACATGGGCTTTAAAAACTCCTAAAGAGATTTTAGCTGATATTAACCACCTTTTTGCGACTGCTTATGCAACAACAAAACAGCAAGAGTTTAAACCAAACTCTAAAACTACTCGCCTTTTACTTCCTACTGATAAGTGGTCGTATATCGCTTCAACTCCTCTAAATGATACAAGTGATACTACAATTCTTGATTTTATTGTAAACAAGTGTCCTCATTTAGCTTCTAAAGAGAATGTAGTTGCTTCGGCACATATGGCAACTGATACTATTCGTATCTTCCAAAAAGATAAAAAGAAACTTGCTTTTTATTGGGGACATACTATCAACTTTAAAGCTCCACAAGCTGATGACTTGATGTTCAAAGTTCCAGCTGATTTTAGTATCGGTGGTTTAGCACTTCGCAAACCTTTATCTTGTTGGGATATGGGAGGACTGTAATCATGAAGATTAAAAATAAAACTGGAAGACTTATCGTCTTGAACTTTAAAAAAGGTGGAAAGCAGTTTACTGCTCTTCATCTTGGTGGTGGTGTAGAACTTGAAGAGGCTGATTTAAAAGAGGCTGATATTGAGTGGTATGTAAAAAGAGGAGATATTGAGATTTTAGATACTAAAAAAACTAAAGCTCCAGTAGATCCTATTGTTTTACCTGAAAATCCTACAGCAGAGATTTTAAAAGATACTTTTAAAGTCAAAGAGCTTCGCCAGTATTGTAAAGAGAATGGTATTGATGTACCAACTGGCTCAAAAGAGGATGACATCATCGCTCTTATTATGGACTCGTTAGCTCCAGCTGGAGAGTAACATGGATGTAGCAACTTTTAAAGCAAGATATACAGAGTTTAACGATGTAGCTGATGAAGTTGTAGCAGTTCACTTAGAAGAGTGTGCAACTCTTTTGAGTGTTGATAAATATGGAGCTAAATATAACCAAGCTCTCGCTCTCTTAGTGGCTCACGAGCTAAAGCTCATTGAAATCGG
>Ga0256843_1003306_pt1 | contig 11278 bp, 8 predicted proteins | sample AlvinellametaG_FD_191572 | JGI IMG/M metagenome (GOLD analysis project Ga0256843, IMG submission 191572) | Pompeii worm associated microbial communities from hydrothermal vent at the East Pacific Rise, Pacific Ocean - Alvinella | ecosystem: Host-associated > Annelida > Integument > Unclassified ... | reverse complement strand
CACGGTTGGTCTCCGTATCATCGACGCTTAAAATGTGAAACTTCTTATCTTTAAATGACATAGTGCCTACTGACTTGGTTTAGTAAACGAGTATAACTATTTATAAATAAGAGTTAAATGAACTTTATAAACTTAGTGTCTTCTGCAATTTGCTACAATGACGGGAATAGAATTCAAGGGTGATCCCCGGGTTAAAAAGGCAGTTGTTATGGAGTATCGATATATCGGCCGTTCCGGGCTCAGGGTGAGTCCTGTCTGTATGGGGACGATGACCTTCGGGACACAGGTCCCTGATGAGAAGACGGCCTTTGCGATCATGGACAAGGCCTATGATGCAGGTGTCAACTTCTTCGATACTGCAGAGCTCTACCCGGTCCCGCCGTCATCTCCTTTAGCGGGTCTGACCGAGGAGATCGTCGGTCGCTGGTTACAGACCAAACCGCGAGAGAGTGTCATCCTGGCGAGCAAGGTCGCCGGTGCGGCCTCGGGCTGGTTCGTACCACCCATACGTCATGGTCTGACCGCGATAGACCGTTTTCATATCGAACGTGCGGTCGAGGGCTCTTTGAAGCGTCTGCAGACAGACTATATCGACCTTTACCAGATGCACTGGCCGGACACCATCGTCCCTATTGAGGAGTCGATGGAGGCTTTTGACCGTCTGGTACAGAGCGGAAAGGTCCGTTATATCGGTACCTCTAACGACACGGCCTACGGTACGATGAAGGCTCTGAGCGTCTCCAAGTATGAGAAGCTGGCCCGTTTTGAGTCCATACAGAACAACTTCTCTCTCCTGAACCGCCGTTTTTTGGATGAGCTCTCGACACTGGCAGACAATGAGAAGATATCACTGCTTCCGTACTCTCCTTTAGGGGGAGGTGTCCTTAGCGGAAAGTACAACCGGGACCCGGAGGCTAAAGGGCGTTTCAGCGACTATATGCGTTCAAAGAACCAGCGACAACGTCTTATGGCAGCACGCTTCATGAATGACAAGACCCTCGCTTCGACGCAGGAGTATCTGCGTATCGCCCATGAGGCAGGTCTGGACCCGGTCACTATGGCGACGGCATGGAGCAAGCAGTTCGATTTTGTCGCTTCGACGATCATCGGTGCGACCTCACCTGAACAACTGGATGCCTCATTGGCCGCGATGGAACTCACCTTGAGCGATGAGGTCTTACAGGCGTGTGACGCAGTACATGACAAGATACTCTACCCTATGGGCTAGTCTGCTCCTGCTGCTGCTCAGCGGCTGTGGGGCCAGACCTTTTGTACACAACGATGCGGCGACGATCATCTTAAAGACTCCCAAGATCAGGTTCGCTGATGCTGGTTATGTACGCAGTAATGAAGAGAAGGTCGCGCTTGAGCTCTTTACCGCAGGACATCCCGTCGGCAAGTTCGAGATCGAGAACATGGTCTGTGTCGAGGGTGAAGGGTGTATGCGAAAAAGCAGTTTCAATGAAGAGTACCTGAACCGGCACTATCCTGACACCTTGATGGAGAACGTACTGAGAGGCAGACCCATCTATGAGGGCCAGAACCTGCTGAAAAAACCTTATGGGTTTGAACAGCACATCATGGATGAGCATGTCGATATCAAGTACCGGGTGACGAAGAGAGAGACCTATTTTAAAGACCGAAGCAATCGGGTGCTTATAAAGATAAAGAAGCAGCAGTAAGTCGATGTTGACTATAGCTCCTGTCTTCCCTGTGAAGATAGAAGCGACGAAAACAATAAAATCATAAAGCAAGGAATCAAGATATGAGTAACAAGTTTGTAGGTGCACACACCTCTGCAGCAGGGGGTGTCTTTAATGCACCGCTCAACGCGATGAAGATCGGAGCCAAGGCCTTTGCACTCTTTACCAAGAACCAGCGCCAGTGGAAGGCCAAACCACTTGACAGTGAGACGATCGACAAGTTCAAAGAGAACCTTGACCTCAGTGGCATCTTACCCAAGCATGTCCTGCCCCATGACTCCTACCTGATCAACCTCGGTCACCCCGAACAGGAGAAACGTGACAAGTCCTATGATGCCTTCGTCGATGAGGTCGAACGCTGTATGCTGTTAGGACTCGACCGTCTGAACTTTCATCCGGGTTCGCACCTTAAGAAGATCTCTGAAGAGGCGTGTCTGGATGCCATCGCCGAGAACATGAACCGTACACTGGAGTGTACATCTGGTGTCTCTTTGGTGTTGGAGAACACTGCGGGTCAGGGAAGCAACCTGGGATGGCGTTTTGAGCATCTGGCACATATCATCGACAAGATCGAAGACAAGTCACGTGTCGGCGTCTGTATAGATACCTGTCACATGTTCACGGCCGGTTATGACATCAGGACCCGTGAGACCTACGATGCGACCTGGGCAGAGTTCGAGAAGGTCGTCGGCTTTAAGTACCTGATGGGGATGCACATCAACGACTCTAAGCCGCCTCTGGGTTCTCATGTCGACCGCCATCAGAGTATTGGTCTCGGTGAGATTGGGGCGGAGTCGTTCAAGTTCTTGATGAACGATGAACGTATGGACGATATCCCGCTTATCTTAGAGACCATCGACGAGAGCATCTGGGACAAAGAGATCGAGATGCTTTACGGGTTTGAGAAGTAGAAGAGGCCTTTGGCCTCTCTTACTGTTTTATGATAGAAGGATCAGCAACAGTGATAGCTGTGCCTGCCGAATAGATAAATGATGCCATCTCCGTATGGATCTCAGTAGTGGCGACTTGGCTATACTGAGGGTCTAGTGGAGAACGGTGTTCACCCTCTGTAAGCCGTGTGACAGTTTTTGTTCCAGATGGGACATATAAATCTCCAGGATTGAGTCCAGATGTATTGACATCGACGGCTTTGGTAAACTTGATGAATGGTTCTGTCCCTGCCAATGGTGCCTGAGGGATGGTGTTCAAGATATGTTGATCACCTGAACCGTCACTTCCGTCTCCGACAGCTTCAAACTCCAAGATAGGCAGTGGGCCTGTACCGATCGCAGCCGTATAGTTTGCCGGATCAGCATCTTCAACGATGGTCTGAGATGCCAACATGAACGAGGCATACTCCGGAGATCCCTCATTGATGCCTGCTGCAGCCAGACCGGCATTGATAGCCGGCGAGAAGACAGGTGAGTACCGGATGATGTCGATGACCCCTTGGCCCGGCATCGCCAGAGTCGCTGTTTGAAGTTGTGTTGACTTATTCACATAACCGATCGATGAGATGGTACCGAGTGAATGCGCCAGGAAATTGACATGTGCAGGATCAAGCAGAAGGGTTGGTTCGTTCGCAAAAAGCGTGGTCGCAAGTGCTGTTTCAAGTTCTAAAAGATCTGAGGTCGTCTGATGCATGTTGTCACGGGTCGTCATGACATGCTTTAAGTTCATATAGTAGGTACCTGAACTGTCGATAACACCGTCAGGGACTTCAGCGATGACATTGTCATCAGAATCTTCTGTGACCAGATCAAAATCAAATGTACGTTCCATACCTGCTTTATAGAATGGGTTGGTGGTATCTGTCACACCATGCAGCGGCAGGTCCATAGCAACTGCTGCATGACAGATAGGCGAAGTGGCAAGGGTCTCACCATAGACAAAAAGGTCTGTACGCTGACGGGTGATACCGTGTTGATAGATCACGACAGGCCAACCTGCTGTCGGCATGGTACATCCTGAGTTACTGTTGGGGATGAAAGCGACGACAGGTACTGTGATGGTCGCATTGACCTCCGGCTTAAAGGTCGTATCAAGTTTGAACTGTCCTGTCAGTGCATTGGTCGGATCATTGGTCGTGGATTGTGGCATATACTGGATCAATCCGGAGAGATTACCGTCATAGATACGTGCATTTCCTGTAGATGCGAGCTGAAGGGCAGCAACGGTATCTATACCGGTGTCTTTTAGCTCCAACTGTGCAGTACCCGGTGCATAAGCAGCTATGTTGGCCTGGATGGCTCCGATAAGCTGTGTCCTGAAGTTCCAGATCTGGACCGTGTTGCTCGGGTCTTTTCTTGCATTGATCAAGGCTGTGAGCATCGCCTGGTTCGCCTGACGCAGTTTTTCAAGAGCTGCAGCGGTATCTGCATTCAGGGAGTCGCTTGGCTCGACGGGGTTGGGGCTAAGTGTCAATGCGGTCGCAATATCCGGAGCGAGGACACGACCGGAGGCATCTTTCAGATCGCTTGTCAGGACTACCATATAGTTGGTAAGTGATTTTAAAGGCTGAAGCGGGATGATCGCGAGATTGCTGCCGCTTTGTGTCGCCACATAGTCAACACCAAAGGTCAGTGTGGCATCCACGCTGACTACAGCACCTGTAGCAGGGTCTATAGAGACTTCATAGAGCTGAACACCGGCAGGCATGGTAGCATCATCAAGGGCCGCAGTGATCGGTGCGGTGATCGGTGATGTCGTCGAGAAACCGGTCAGTTCGTTAAGCTGCTTTTTGATCCCGGCATCGGCATCGGTCGGCTCATAAGGGATGTTAAGCGTTCGTCCATAATCATAATCATCGGTCGATGAGCTGTTGGGTGCAAGGAGGATGTTGTTTGGGTAAGGGATCTCTCCTTCTGCAGGGTTAAAGACGGCGAATCCTGCGATCTTGTCCTCCACAGTGTTACCTTTGAGACTGTCCTGGAGTGTCGTACTTCTGTCTGTCTCACAACCTGTTAAGAGTAGTGTCGCTGCTGTAGCAGCGATGAGTAAAGTCTTGTAGTTCATGATAGCTCCTAAAATTTCACAGTGAGTTGGGCACTAAAGATGTCGACACTGGCTTCGTAATCACCTTTTAGTGTATGTTGGACAGCGATGTTGTCTGATTCGAACGTGTTGTTGATAGAGGTGTCTGGTATGAAAAGGTGGCTGTAGCCCAGGTCCATTCCTACCATCTCTGAGAAGGCATAACCCATACCCAGAGAGACCCAGTAGCGGTCATTGTCAGGTATACGGGCTGTTCTGTATTCAGCATTTTGCACCGCTTTTTGATCATAGGCGAGACCACTTCTGAAGATAAGCTCTTTACTGTAGTGATAGCGTCCGCCGACAGAGACACGCCATTGGTCCTGATAGTTCTCAGTGGTCACAGACTCGCTTGGATTGGAACCATCAGCATAGGTGATACGCAGTTCGTCAAAGACGCTCCACTGTGTCCAGGTGACATCACCCATGATGTCGAACGTCTCGTTGATCGTATGAAACGCACTCATAGAGGCTGATGCCGGCAGTGTGACGTCAGAAGAGAGGGTAGTGTCTGCAAAAGCCCCTGTACTGATGATGGCAGAGGATGTGGCAGGGTTGGTAAAGTCCGCGGTCCCTTCTGCATGGTGGTCGATAGCAGAACGGTAGGCCAGGGAGAAGCGTGTTTCTTCATTCAGTTGATAGAGCAGACCGACATTCCATCCATAAGAGAGGGAGTCCTTATTATCAGCCTGCAGTTCTGCAAAGCCGTCTGATGTACCAGGAGCACCCATGATCGCACCTTCATCGATGGCACTCGTCAAGGTGAGATCGACATACTGTACACTGACACCGGCACCGATGCTCCACTGATCATCGATCCTGTAGGAGATGGCGGGGTTGATGTTGATGGTAGTAAGCTCTGTGTCGACCGCATGGTAGCGTCCGACCCAGTCATCATCATATTTGGTACCCAGTCCGAAAGGGGCGTTGATACTCAGACCCAGGTGGATCTCATCGGTCACTTGACCGACGTAATAGAGGTTCGGTACAAAAGCGTTCTTGCCCCCTTGTGAGTCAGGTCCGCTGATAGGGGTACCGTCGGCATTGGTCGAGCCGTTATTGGTAAAGTCGGCCTTGGCGACGATAAGATGTCCTGCCATCATGAGGTTCTGCCCTTTGAGCAGGCTCATGGAAGCGGGGTTGAACCATACGGTCGAAGCATCTTCACCGGCAGCACCGCCTGATGAAAAGGCTGAACCCATACCAGAGGCAGAGTTCTCTATGATAGCGAATCCGGCTCCTTGGACCAGGGTCGAACCTAGTAGGGTCGCGGCAGCTAAAGAGCGTAGGATAGGGGGTCTTTTTTGCGACATGTTTCACTCCTGTAACATATTGTGTAGGGATAACTATAGGGGGCTTGCGATTAAAGAGAGCTAAATCCACCCCGGGTCTTAAAAGTTTGTTTCTATAGATATATGATCCAAACAGTACTGCAATCGTCACAAAAATATACACTTTTCAGAGAAAAAAGATGCTATTAAAGAAACTTATAAAGTAACTATGGCAAAATGGAGCTATTCGCTTATTTGAGGCTCTTGAAAGGGTACTTGGAAGCATAGGAGATAAAATGAAAAAACTACTACTCATGTCTGCAGTCGCAGCAACTACACTGATGGCTTCGGGATATAAGATCCCGGAACAATCTCTCAACTCAACAGCATTGGCAGGTGCATATGTATCGAATGCGTCGACAGCAGATGCTGCTTACTACAACCCGGCGAACATGGCTTTTATGAGCTCTGACAAACATATTGAGCTCAATGGGATGTACATTCATCTTAACCCTGTGGATTTTGATGGCAGTATTACGGGTATGGGCCCATCACATACTGCGCAAAGTGCGTCAGAAGATTTTATCATCCCTCAAGCCTATATGGTGTCTGCACCACTCGGTGAGGATGAAGAGATCCGTATCGGTCTCTCCCTGAATGCACCTGCCGGACTCTCTAAACGCTGGCCGGAGGCACCTGAGTCTTACCTGGCTCAAGAGTTCACACTTAAAGTGATAGAGTTGAACCCTACGATATCATACAAAGTCTCAGATGACCTGGCTGTTGCGGCCGGTGTCCGTTTTGTATACTCTAAAGGTATCGTAAAGACAGAGCTTGCACCGGGTGCACCAGGAAACTTTGACATGGAAGGCGATAGCTGGGACGTAGGATACAACCTGGCACTCTCTTACAGACCGATGGATATCTGGGGTGTGGCATTGACCTACCGCTCTCAGGTCGATATGACGATCGAAGGAGGACAGAAGTTCGATGCAGGTGCTCCTTATGGGATCATGACAGCTCCGGGAAGTGTCACACTGCCTTTACCGGCGACCTTTACATTTGCGACCGATCTTGACCTGACCGAGAGTACGAACATCGAGTTCGTCTACGAACGTGTGTTCTGGTCTGCATATGATGAACTCGCTATCAAGGTAGACTACCCAGCTCCTGTAGGAACTGTCAATAGTGCCTTTGCGAAGAACTGGGAAGACTCTGACACCTTTCGTCTGGGTCTGACACAAGAACTGGATGAGACTCTGGAGCTGATGGCTGGTCTGGCTTATGATCAGACACCTGTGCCTGATGAGACAGTAGGTTTTGAACTGCCGGACAGTGATGCAGTGATCGTCTCGATCGGTACACGTTGGGCTGTCAATGACGAACTGGACCTAGGTGCAGCTGTCTTGTATGATATGAAAGAGGACAGAACGGTCAAGAACGATACGATCGATGGGACTTTCTCTAACTCGAGTGCACTTCTAGTCAGTGTTGGCCTAGGCTATAAGTTCTAAGGACTTTTCAAAACTACCCGTAGAGGGGTGGTTTTCTTTTAAACCCTCTTTCTGTTTTACTTCCTGTTCGTTTTTGTACTACAATTGTTCTTTGTACTTAAGGATCTCTAAATGGCACTGACTTACCCTTATCAAAACTTCTATGATATGTTGACAGCTGCAGTAGCTGCCGCCCCAAATAAGACCGTCATCTTCATCGATGATCGCAAAGTGAGTTACAAAGCGTTCTTACATAAAGTGGATGCCTTTGCCCGTTTTTTAGAGATAGCGGGTGTGGGTGTAGGTGACAGGGTCGCATTGATCGCACCCAACTCCGAAGAGTTCGTCATATCTGTCTATGCTGCGACCAAGATAGGGGCTGTGGTCGTCCCGGTCAACAACATGCTTAAAGCCAACGAGTATGAGTATATCTTAAATGATTGCGAAGCGAAACTGCTGATCAGCTCGCAGCAGTATCTTAAAGAGCTCAAAGAGGTCTTGTCGAGGACAAAGGTAGCAAAGATCGTCTGGATCGATGAAGCACCTGTCATCGACAGTGATAACATCGTCTTCGATGAGATATTGGAGACCCACCGTCATGGAGAAGAGAGCAGGGGGCTCTCCAAACTGGATGATATGGCTATCATATTCTATACCTCAGGTACGACAGGGAATCCTAAAGGTGCTATGATGAGCTATCGAAACCTCTTTCATAATATGATCGCCGGTTCGGAGCGTTTCGATGTCACGGCAAAAGACCGTTTTATCGTCTACTTGCCGATGTTCCATGCTTTTACCTTTACAGTGATGCTGATGATCCCCTTCTTTACACGCAGCTCATTTGTCGTCATCCCAAAACTGTTGCCGTTCAGCAATATCATCAAGCAGACACTGCTTAAACGGGTGACAGTCTTCCTGGGTGTCCCCGATGTCTATAATGCACTCATCAAGGCCAAACTGCCGTGGTACTTTATGTGGTTCAACAAGATCCGGGTATTTATCTCCGGTGCCTCCGCACTGAACGAAGATACACTGAACAAGTTCAACCAAAAGTTCAAAAGAGCGAAGATGCTGGAGGGCTATGGTCTGAGCGAATGCTCTCCTGTTGTCTCAGTCAACCCGATGGATCTTCAAAAACCGATGTCGATCGGTCCGGCGCTGCGTGGTTGTGAGGTGAAGATCGTGGATGATGAGATGGTGGAGGTCCCGCTTGGACAGATCGGTGAGCTGATCGTCAAGGGTGACAATGTGATGTTGGGGTACCTGAACCGTCCTGAAGCGACAGAGGAGACGATCATCAACGGTTGGCTGTGTACGGGGGATCTGGGTAAGATGGACAGTGACGGTTATATCTATATCGTAGACCGCATGAAAGACCTGATCATATCCAAGGGTATCAACATCTATCCGCGTCAGATCGAAGAGGAGCTGATGAAGCTAGAATATATCAAACAGGGAGCAGTGGTCGGTGTGAAGGACCCAAACAGCGGAGAGGTGCCTGTGGCTTATGTCGAACTCGAAGATGAGACTGATCGTGAGAAGGTGACACCCAACCAGATCAAAAAGGACCTTAAAGCGGTATTGGCGAACTTCAAGGTCCCAAAGAACGTCGTGATCGTAGATGAACTTCCTAAGACAGCGACAGGAAAGGTGCTCAAGCGCAAGATCAAAGAGATGCACCTAGAGGGGTGAGCTTTTTGACATCTTGCTGAGAAGCAGCTCACTTTTATGAAAGCTAACCAACACCTCACCAAAAACAGACTAAAATATATTCATATAAAGAACAGAGGTATATTTGAAATATTTAATTGACTTTTTAGAAGCGAAAGATGTGACCAAGTCAGAGGTCTATTCACAGTTGAAATGTACAGAAGACCAGGCAAAGGTACTGCAGCTCTTATCACAAAAATATATCGCCGGCAACGAAGATATGCTGGTCGTCGATATCTTGCAGACCCTCTTTGGTGAAGAGAACTACAGTTATATCCAGCATCTAGGACTTATCAAGACACTTTTGGAACTGGGTTGGGTAGTACAGCACAGTTTTACACCGCTTAAGATCAACGATGTCACTGAACTGGAGCTCCTGAACACTGCGGTCGCTTTGACTACATCGTTCCTGAGACTCCTTCAGGAGGGCTCATTCGAACTGGAGCTGCCGGAGATCAAGCCGTACGAGGACCATCTGGAGTATCTGCAGGACCAGTTCTTCCGTATAGAGCTCTATCAGAAGATGAGTACGATCCGTCAGAACGTACATGAACACTCACTGGGGATCAACCGGATCCGCTCCAAGCTCGAACTGCTTGAGAAACGGATCGAAGAGCGGGTGGCTGTGACGACAAAAGATGTCGTGCTCGATAAGTTCTTTAAGCAGAAAAAGCTTGATGAGAAAGAGCAGGTCATCTTTTTGGCACTGCTTAAAGAGGAGTATAATGCAGGTGATGCTTCCCTGCGTGAGATGAATGCGCTGATCGACCTTATCTCTCTGGATGAGTATGACCGTATCAAGAACCGTTCACTTCTTGAAGACGGTTCACGTCTTCTGACCGGTGAGATCATCGACTATGAAGAGATGCTCAACCCTTTTGGCGGGATCTCCCGTGCGTTCTATCTGGTCGAAGATGTCGTACAGTCGATCATGCACCCGCAAAAGAAGAAGAAGGTCCATAAGCTAAAGATGGATATGGCGATCAAAGACCAGGACATCTTCGAGTTGATCGAGCCTGAGACAGATCTGAGCGATGTGGTCTTGAACCCCAAGACCCATGAGACCCTGCAGAACCTGATGCGTCAGATGGACAAAGAGGTGGTCTCGCGTCTGGTAGAGTGGGGGATCAAGAAGAAGAAAGGTGCCTTGGATGCACGTATCATCTTCTACGGTCCTCCGGGTACGGGTAAGACGCTCACTTCATACTCACTGGCAAAGTCGCTTAAGCGTCAGGTCCTTGCTTTTGACTGCTCGAAGATCCTCTCCATGTATGTGGGAGAGAGCGAGAAGAACGTCCGCAAGATCTTTGACACCTTCAAAGACCTCAGTACCAAGACAAAGACAGAGCCGATCCTGCTGCTCAATGAAGCAGACCAGTTCCTGAGTGCCCGTTCAAGCGGCCCGGGTGGTGGTGCCGAACAGATGCACAACCAGATGCAGAACATCTTCTTGGAACAGATCGAGCAGTTCGAGGGCATACTGATCGCGACGACCAACCTGCTCGAGAACATAGATGCAGCTTTCTCGCGCCGTTTCAACTACAAGATAGAGTTCAAGCGTCCCAACAAGGCACAGCGTCAGAAGCTCTGGGAGATGATGCTTCCTGAGAACGCACCTTATGAAGAGGGATTCGATGTCGAGGTACTGAGCAAGTTCGATCTCAGCGGCGGGCAGATCAACCTGATCATCAAGAACTGTGCGTATGCCGTGGCCACACAAGAGGAGCCGCTCTTTACTATGGCGATCTTTGAACAGGAGATCGCTAAGGAGAAGAGTGGGAACTTTGACAATGAAGGGAAATCTATGGGGTTCTTAGTCTAGTCTCTTCAGGCTCGATGTTGTCATTCCGGACTTGATCCGGGATCCATGAGCTTTTTATCGTCAATTAAAACTTTTATTGACTACACTCATACTTTTTTACGATAAGCCATTTAGTGGCTTTCTGCACGGCACTTTAGCGCTGTGTGTTTCGGCAAAAAAGTAAGCAAAAAACCTCTCAAAACGGCTTTACCCAAGGGCATTTCCTTTGGTCACGCGGTCGGCAGCTGCCAACTGCTTTCACTTCGT
>Ga0256843_1003305_pt1 | contig 11279 bp, 13 predicted proteins | sample AlvinellametaG_FD_191572 | JGI IMG/M metagenome (GOLD analysis project Ga0256843, IMG submission 191572) | Pompeii worm associated microbial communities from hydrothermal vent at the East Pacific Rise, Pacific Ocean - Alvinella | ecosystem: Host-associated > Annelida > Integument > Unclassified ... | reverse complement strand
AGTTAATTATCACAATTTTATCAAGAAGAAAGAAACTATTAAGTTGGGGGGATATATAATACTTTAAATTTAAACACAAAGGGTTAATTAATGATTAAAAAATTACTAGTTTCAACTGTTGCTTTGGCAACTCTATCTACTGCTGTAATGGCAGACAAATATGCAGGTGCAGGTTTAGCAGTTGAGAGTGTTGATGGATTAGATAGTGGTATCTCTTTAGTATTAAATGGTGGGATGACACTTGATGATGTACTTGATGATGTAAATGTTGGACCCGGTACACTCGCTGTAGAGGGTGAATTTAGTTACTCGGTTATTGCACCATCTTATTCTACATGGTGGGGTTCTAGTATAGATGTTACTTATATGACACTTGGTGCATATGCTGCATATATATATGACATTAATAAAGAATTTTATGTAAAACCAAGAGCTGGATTAACATTAGTTTCTGGTAGTGTTTCTGGTGGTGGATCTGTTACTGATGATGGAATCAAATTAGCAGTAGGTGTTGGTGGTGGATATAAATTAAATAAGCAAATGAATGTTTTTGCTGATTTAAACATGATTTCTTTTGGTGACATGATGCATCTAACTGCTGGTGTTGAGTACCATTTCTAATTCTATACTCAAACGACTCAAATATGAATTTGAGTCGTTGTTTTCTTTTTTTTTACTTTATAAATTCTCTCATTTTTAACTCATCTAGACACGTTACACCTAAACTCATTGCCTTATCATATTTACTACCTGCGTCATCCCCATAAATTAAAAAGTCTGTTTTTTTACTTACACTTCCAGATACTTTTGCACCTAACGACTCTAACAACTCCTTAATAACTCCACGAGACTCACTCATAGTTCCAGTTAAAACAACAGTTTTTCCTTTAAAAGGATTTTCTTTAGCTTCTTCACGTCTTACTGGCTCTCTAGGTTGTAAAATATTTTGAAGTTTGATAATTGTATCTCTATTTACACGAATAAACTCTAATAAAGACTCTGCCATTTCCTCCCCTATTCCATCAATAGCAACTATTTCTTCTCTCTTTGCATCAATAAATGCAGATCCAAAAACTTCGCTAATACTCTTTGATGCAACCTCACCTATATGTTCTATTCCAAGTGAATTTATAAATCTCCAATACTCTTGTCCTTTTGCATTTTCTATAGCATTGAGAAGGTTTTGAGCCTTTTTTTCCTTAAATCCTTCAAGTTTTAGAAGTTTTTCTAAACTCAAATTAAACAAATCTACTACACTTTTAACAAGACCTGATGTAAAAAGTTGTTCCACTATTTTTATACCTAAACCATCTATATTGAGACATGGTTTTGAGGCAAAATAGATGATGGAGTTTACAACCCTAGCCTCACACTCTAAGTTTTGACACTTTATAAGTACTTCCTCTTGAAGAAGCTCACTCTCACATACAGGGCAATGTGTAGGCTTTTGAAACTTTACTTCATTTCCATCTCGCTCTTGAGTTAAAACCTTAATGATTTTTGGTATAACATCTCCACTTCTGAGTATTATTACCTTATCACCAAGACGTATATCTTTTCTTTCTATCTCATCAAAGTTATGTAGAGTAGCTCTCTCTACCACAACACCATCTATATCTGTCGGTTCTACAATGGCTACGGGTGTAACAGCCCCGGTACGACCAACTTGCAGTACTATCTCTTTCACAGTAGTTATTTTCTCAACAGCAGGAAACTTATATGCTACTGCAAAACGAGGTACTTTTACAGTGTACCCCATATCTATTTGAGAGGCTATTTCATCTACTTTTATTACCATGCCATCAAGCATCATCGCATAACTCTCTCTATCATGCACCATCTGTTTATAAATAGATTCTATCTCCTCAATATCTTTACAAACAGCACGTTCAGGAGGCTTTCTAAAACCTAAAGAGTAGATATAGTCCATTTTTTTATGTAAAAGTTTATGAGGAAGTGTATTTACTCCAACACCATAAGGTAGAAATACCAAATTTCGAGATGCCGTTATAGTAGAGTCCAACTGACGAAGACTTCCAGCTGCTGCATTTCTTGGATTTGCAAAAACTGCTTCATCATTTTTCATGCGTATTGCATTAATTTTTTCAAATTCATCTTTAAAAATAACCACTTCACCACGAATCTCTATAGTATCTTTATGCTCTATTTCTAAAGGAATTGAGTTAATTGTTTTTACATTTTGTGTGATAAGTTCACCTACTGTACCATCTCCACGTGTGATACCCTTGCTGAGTTTTCCATCTTCATAGATTAAGTTTAGTGATGCACCATCATACTTAGGTTCACAATAAAAAGTGATATTTTTATCAAGTTTGTAGGTTTTAGTTAACCACTTTTCTAAACCTTTTGTATCAAATATATCTTCTAAAGACCACATACGAGAGAGGTGTGGCTCTTTTGTAAAGCCTTCACTTATCACATCACCTACTCTTTGAGTTGGAGAGTTTTCAACTACCTCATTTGGATGTTCCTCTTCATAAGAGAGCACTTCATGATAGAGTTTATCATAAAGCTCATCAGTAGTAATGGGATCATCTAAAACATAGTAATGTTTAGAAAAAAGATTGAGTTTTTCAATTGCGCTTATATATTCTTGCTTATTCATACCGGTATAGTATTATAAAATAACTTAGAAAAAGGGCATTAATCCTCTTCTATAATACCCTTCTCTATCAAAAGTTCTTTAATAACATCACTTGCCTGCTTATATTGACTCTCTGAGTATTTTATAAGTTGCTGCTTTTGGGTTGGAGTCATTATTTCAAAAAGAGTAAGAAGATGACTACTAAGATTAAATCCTGAGAGTAAAGGGATACCACTTACTTTCATTGGAGTAAGTTTTTTCTCCTCTTTTGGAGCTTCTTTTAACTGTTCGCTTTGTGCATGAGCATGTGTGATGCTCTCTTCTTTAGAAACATTAAGCTTAAATTTTGTTTGTGCCATTTTCTTCTCCTTATAAATACTCTTTTATTGTAGTCATGAGTGAGTCCATAGTAGCACTTATTTTTCTATAAGTATGTCTTCTAAGACCTGTTGAATTTGCTAATTCTATGATACTTTGACCCTCATTTTCTGATGTTTGTAACGCTCTTGTATGTGGAAGTATAAAGTACTCTATATCATCCTGTGTCTGCTCTTTTAAAAACTCTATCGCATCAAGAGCATCTTGTTCTTTTACCACAGCATTCACAACAAAAAGAATAGGTAACTCTTGTTCAACAGCTCTCTTATAACTCTTTAATGTCGTTCCAAGAGCATTAATAGTTGGATTAAAAGGTATGATGATCAAATCAGCAGATTTTGAGACCTTATCTAATCTTGCATCATCAAAACCACCAAAGTCATAAACAACATTTTTTTCTGGAATCTCTGGAATCTCATCATGTAAGGAAATTTTATATACTTTGTGCCTATCTAAGGTTTGACTCAAAACACCATATGGGTCAAGTTCAACGATAGCAGCTTCAAAGTAGAGTGCAATTTGGGTAGCTAGCATTGACTTACCAACACCACCTTTTTGATTAAAAATAATTACTTGCATTTCCTTATCCTTCAATAAATTACAACAATCTTATCAAAAAAAAAATAAGCAATAGATTAAGCCAATATAAAGAAGAATCAAAAATTTAATTTTATGATATACTTTCAAAAAAAATCAAGGATAAAAATATATGAAAAAAATTTCTCTTTTAAGTATTCTTATTTGTACTTCAACACTATCAATGGCTTTTGACTTAGGCAATTTTGTAAAAGAATCATCAAAACATTTACAACCTTCTTCATCAAAAGAAACAAGCTCTTCAAAAAGTTCAGGTCTCAGTAATTCTATCGTAAATAATGGACTGAAAGAAGCTCTTAAAATTGGTGTTGAATATGGTATAAAGGAATTAGGAAAAGAGAATGGTTATCTTTCAAATGATAAAGTTAAAATTCTTCTTCCAAAAGATTTACGAAAAGTAGAAAAAGTTGTAAGAAAAGTAGGTGGTGATAAAGTAGTAGATAACCTTATTATTTCAATGAATAAAGCAGCTTCAAAAGCAGTTCCAAAGACTACTACTATTTTTATTGATGCAATTAGTAACATGAATATTAATGATGCAAAAAAAATCCTTTTAGGTGATGATGATGCTGCTACAGAATATTTTGAACAACATACAAGTAACTCTTTAAAAGAAGCAATTAAGCCTATTATTAGAGAGAGTATGAAAGAAAATCACGTTATTTCATACTATGAAAAATTTAATCAATACTATAAGTCAAATACAGCAAACTTAGTAAAAAATAGTGGTGTTATGAAGTATACAAAAAAATTTGGCATTGACTCTTATATACCATCTAGTGAACAAAATATAGATGATTATGTAACAGCACAAGCTATAAAAGGTCTCTACAAAATGATTTCAGAAAAAGAGTCTGAAATTAGAAAAGAACCTCTTGCACAAACAAGTGAATTACTTAAAAAAGTTTTTGGTAACTAAACTTTTGTATATAACCAGTTACGTCTTTGATAGATATACCAGTAGATAACTCCTTTTATAAGTGTCTCTACATTCATAATAATGAAAATAACAACAACACCATATCCCATTTTATAGGCTATATATGAAGGAATTACCCTAAGAAACCATAAACTAAGCACATTAATTCTCAGTGTAGTTTTTGTAGCACCAGCTGCACGCAGTGCTGAGGAGTATACAAACATAATAGCAAGGGGAATTTGTGCTAGACCAACTAAAATAAGATACTTTGATGCAACTGCAATCGTTAAAATATCTTTTGTAAAAATGCCCACTAAAAATTCGGGAAAAAGAATCATCACAACACCAACACTTCCCATAAAAATGTAAGCAATTCTTCCACTTATCTGACCAAGTTCATAGGCTTTATCAAAATTTTTAGCACCAATATTTTGCCCTACAAGTGCCATAGCCGCTATTGCAAAACCAAATCCAGGCATAAAGGCTATACCTTCTATACGTAAACCTACTTGATAGCCTGCTAATTCTGCTGTTCCATAAGCAGTAATGATACTTACAAAGACCAAAAAACTCATACTAGATATACCTCTATCTAGTGCTGCACTCCATCCAACACTCCAAACTCGAAGTAAATCTTTTTTACGTACTATAGGTAAAAAATCAAGCTTAGAGTTCATCTTTTTTATAAGTATATAGTACGCTATCACATTAAATATATATGATATTACAGTAGCTATTGCTGCACCTTCTATACCCATCGCTTCAAAACCAAAATGACCAAAAATCAAAACATAATTTAAAGAGGCATTAATAAGAGCTGAAAATAGTTTTATATAAAGAGAGCTCTTTGTATCTCCTGCGGCTGAGAGTGCATTATAAAGAAGATTATCTATAAATATAACTACAATACCTAGTGAAATAATCTTAAAATAGCTTGCACCAAGGGCAATAACATCACCCTCTGCACCCATCATTTCATAAATAAAATTACTCCCAAAATAACCACCAATCGTTACAAAGAAGGAGAGTCCAACTGCAAAAAGCACAAGAGAGAAAAGGAGTGCCGATGCACGTCGCTTACGACCCTGCCCAATAAAACGTGATATAAGAGCATTGCCTCCAACTACATAAAGAGTCATAAGAACATTTATAATCATCATAAACTGCATACTCATTCCGACTGCAGCTAAAGCAGCTGTGGAGATAACACCAACCATAAGCATATCTATAAGAACTTGGAGGATATCTACTAAGTGTTTTAAAGCAGCGGGAATAGCGAGAGTAAATACTTTTTTTGTATCAGCAGAGATTATGGTAATAATTTCGCGACCTCTTGAATCTCCGCTAAAAGCTCCTCTCGTGTCTCAAATACAAGTGTTGTTCTCTCTTTGACATCTTCATGAAGAGGTGTAAAGTCAAACACTAAAACATAATGTACTATCTTAACTTTATCGCCATATAACTCTTCCCACTCCAGACTCATTTCAGCTACTTCACCCTGCATATCGACTACGACTGCGGGATAGAGTCTCGTTGTTTTACTTAGGTCTAAGTCACCCTCTTTTGATTTATAAATCATCTTTTTCCTTTGTTATGCTTTTTATTTACTCATAAATCTCTTGTATATTTTTTCTCTTTATCAGCCAAGAAAAATAGAGACCAGCCACTATAAATCCAAAACCAATAAGAGAAGTAATACGCTCCAGTGAAAAAGAGTTCTCAGCTAAAAAACCTGTCATAAAGGAGGTGAAAGCTGCTGTACTTAAAAAGAGCATATCATTATATGCAACAATTCTTCCATAATACTTTTCTTCAATATTTTTTTGTAAAAGAGTATATGTATATGACCAAAGTGTTGTTGTAAATAGTCCTACAATTATACTAGAAATTAGTGACAGATAAAAATTCTGCATCAAGTATGCCCATAAAAAGATAGCCACTGCTTGTAAAAGAAAAATATAAACAATGATTTTATTGTTTAGTCTATTACTAAAAAGTAAAGGTCCAAAGACTAATCCTATCGCTCTTGCAGAGTGAATCATGCCAAGTGCAAGAGATGTTGCAATGAAACTTGCATAATATTGATCTACCATAAGTGCAACGAGTGCATCAAAGGCTGTTAAACCTAAGAATGCATGCAGTATCATAAGATGTAAAGCTAAAGAGTTCTCTTTTAAGTATCTAAATGTCTCTTGCATCATCTCTAAAAGATTCTCTTTAGTTTTGATAATCTCTATTTCAATTTTTAAACCAAAAAGCATAAAAAATGCTAAAATAAACATAAAAGCATCTAAAATAAATGCAAATTTTACACCTAAATAGAAGACTACAAAACCACTTATAGCCATACCTAAAGTATACGAGAAAGACCAAATTATTGAGTGAAGTTCATTTGCTTTTTGTAGAGTGTCTCCTTTAAGTATTTTTGGTAAAAGTGACATTTCTGTTGTAAAGTAAAAAGAGGCAGCTGCCATTTTTAGAAATATAAGAAGGTATAAGAGCCATAAATCATTAACATTATTTATAAAAATTAAAGAGAGTGTAGAAAAAATTTCAACTACTATAAGAGACAACATTATAATTTTTGGTCTAAAACTATCTATAAGTACACCAGAAAACGGTGCCTGAACTACTCCGGCAAGAAAATGTAGCATAGCAACAAAAGCAACTATTTCAGCTGAAACATTCATACTTAAAAGGAGTGTATATATCGCTACATTACTAAACCAAGCACCAAAATAAGCAATTAATTGTATAGCAGATAATCTTTTTAAAATAGTATTTGATTGTAATAATAATATGTACTCTTTCATAAGCGCAAGGTTATCATAAAAATTTATACTTTTTTGTTAAAGTTATTTATTTAGTTGACGATATATACAGTACTAACTATTTCTTAAACCAAAAAAGGAGTGCGTCATGGATGGCATAGCAAATGTTGCAAGACAACAACAATCACAAGTAAGTTCACAAGAGTCTCAAGGAAGAGCGGTAGAACAGTCATTACAAACTCAACCTAAACAAGAAAATGTTGTAAAAGAGTTACAACAGGAAGCATCGGACATAACAATAAATTCTGAAAAGGATGTAAAAGATTTGGTGGATAGACTCAATAAAGCAATGCAACCAATGAGTACAAATCTTAAATTTGGTGTTGATTCTCAAGATGTATTTTTTGTTTCTGTAAGAGAGGCGACTACTGATAAACTTATAAGAAGATTCCCTGCAGAGCAGGCTCAAGACTTTCTTCCTAAAATGCAAGAAGTAAGTGGTATACTTTTTGATACAAAAGGGTAATAAACAACCCTTTTGCATAATAGAAAAATTTCTTACATTTTAATCTTCGTCAATCCTTACATATTTTAATCAATCAAATTTTTATAAGCAAAAAATCACATACATTTTGGTATAATCGCGACAATTATTTTCTAAACATAAGGTATTTATATGAAAAAAGAAGTGAAAAAAGTAGTTCTTGCCTATTCTGGTGGACTCGATACTAGTATTATTTTAAAATGGTTACAAGAAGAGTATAAGGCTGAAGTTATTACTTTTACTGCTGATTTAGGTCAGGGTGAAGAGGTTGAACCTGCTCGTCAAAAAGCACTAGACAATGGAATTAAACCTGAAAATATTTTTATTTTGGATATTCAAGAGGAGTTCGTAAAAGATTATGTATTTCCTATGTTTAGAGCAAATGCTATCTATGAGGGAGAGTATCTCTTAGGAACATCTATTGCTCGTCCACTTATCGCTAAAAAGCAAATAGAAATTGCTGAAAAAATGGGTGCTGATGCAGTAAGCCATGGAGCAACAGGAAAAGGAAATGATCAAGTAAGATTTGAGCTTGGTTATCTTGGTCTTAACCCAGATATCACAGTTATTGCTCCATGGAGAGAGTGGGATTTAAACTCTCGTGAAAAACTTTTAACGTATGCAAGAGAGCATGGCATTAACATCGACCAAAAACATGTTGATGCAGATGGAAACCCAACGGTAAGTCCATACTCAATGGATGCAAACCTACTTCATATCTCTTATGAGGGACTTCACCTAGAAAATCCCATGAATGAACCTGAAGAGGGAATGTGGCTATGGAGTAACTCTCCAGAAAATGCTCCAGATGAGAAAGAATATATCACTATAGAATATAAAAATGGTGATCCTATTTCTATCAATGGTGTAGAGATGACTCCTGCTACAATTTTAAGAACACTTAATGAGTATGGAAACAAACATGGAATTGGACGTATTGACATCGTTGAAAATCGTTTTGTTGGTATGAAAGCTCGTGGATGTTATGAGACTCCAGGTGGGACTATCATGCTTAAAGCACACCGTGCTATAGAGTCAATCTGTCTTGACCGTGAAGAAGCACACATGAAAGATGGCATGATTGCAAAATATGCAGAACTTATCTATAACGGTTTTTGGTTCTCTCCTGAGCGTGAAATGATGCAAGCTGCTATTGACACAACACAAAAATATGTTCAAGGTACTGTAAAACTGAAACTCTATAAAGGAAATGTAGAAGTTGTTGGTCGTGAGTCTGATATGTCTCTCTATTCTGAAGAGCACTCTACTTTTGAAGAAGATGAAGTTTATAACCAAAAAGATGCAGAAGGTTTTATTCGTTTAAATGCACTTCGTCGCATTATTGCTGGTAAAAAAAGAAACCACTAAAATTAAATTATTAAAGAAAGGAACGACACATGAGCATGATTAAAATAGATATGAACTCTCCAGAATTTATAGAGAGAATGGAAAAGACAGTTAAATTTACAGACAAAGTCATCAAACAGTTTGGTTGGGAATACAATCCTCAAGAAGAAGTAAACGAAGGTGTACAAATGGGTCTTGCTCGTAACAAGATGATGTATAACAAACTTTTTTGTCCATGTTTTATGGTTGAAGAGGTAGATGGAAAACCTCAGTCAGTTGACAATAGAATTTGTCCATGTACTCCAGCAATTGAAAAAGAGATTCCAGAAACAGGTGCTTGCCATTGTGGTATCTTTTGTACTCCAGAATTTGCAGCTGCAAAACGTATTGAACTTGGAATGGAAGAAGCTGTTCAAACTCACTCTCGTGGTCTAACAAAAGAGGAGTGTGAACTTCTAGTGAATCAACCTGAACTTGATGGTGATGAATTAATGGCTCTTCTTGAAGCACGTGATCTTGGTATGGTAAACTTTACTATTGTAGATGTTCGTGAGCATATGGAGTGGCAAATGGGTCATATCAAAGGTGCTGACAAACTAGTACCTACCTCTTCATTTTTTCAAACTTGGGATGAAGCAAAACTCTCTAAAGATGAAAATATCATTCTTTATTGTCATGTTGGTAGTCGCTCTGCACATGTAGCAAGAATACTTGGTGACATGGGATATACTAAAATAGGAAACTTAACACATGGGATAGTATCTTATGGTGGGGAAAAGGAAGTATAATGAAAGTTTTATTAATTAAAGATGTAAAAAGTCTAGGAAAAGCTGGCGAAGTAAAAGAAGTAAAAGATGGCTATGGTAAAAACTTTTTAATAGGAAAAGGTTTTGCAAAACATGCTACTCCTGAAATTTTAGCACAACACAAAGCAGATGAAGAGAAAGCTAAAGCAGATTTAGATGCCGAAATAGCTACGCTAACAGAACTTGCAAAAAAACTAGATAAACTAGAAATTATTATCACTAAAAAGCTTGGTCAAAATGGTCACCTTTTTGGTGCTATTACTAAAGATGAAGTTGCGCATGCACTTTTAGATCAACATGGTATAGAAATAGATAAAAAGCATATAACAGATAAAGTTGCTATCAAGACTGTTGGTGAACATGATTTAGACTTTAAACTCGGTCATGGACTTCATGCTACACTCCATGTGGATGTTCAAGGAGAATAGTAAATAATGTTTGATGCTACTACTATACTTGCCTATAAAGGCAAAAATAAAGCTGTAATAGGTGGAGATGGTCAAGTAACTTTTGGGGACAGTGTCCTCAAAGGTAATGCAACAAAAATAAGAACTTTACATCATGGGAAAATTCTAGCTGGTTTTGCAGGAAGTACTGCAGATGCATTTAATCTTTTTGATATGTTTGAAGAGTTTTTAGAAAATAAAAAAGGGGATATTTTAAAGTCCGTTGTTGAGTTTTCTAAAGCTTGGAGAAAAGACAAAGTTCTTCGCCGCCTTGAAGCAATGATGATTGTTTTAAATAATGAGCATATCTTTATACTTACAGGAAATGGTGATGTTGTTGAACCAGAAGATGGAGAGATTGCGTCAATTGGAAGTGGTGGAAACTATGCAATCTCAGCAGCAAGAGCACTTAAGAAACATGCCAACTTAGATGAAGAAACACTTGTAAAAGAGTCTTTAACAGTAGCCGCTGACCTATGTATTTATACAAATCATAATATAAAAACTCTCATTTTAGAGGATAAAAACTCATGAACTTAACGCCAAAAGAGATTGTAGCCTATCTTGATGACTATGTCATTGGTCAAAATGGAGCAAAAAAGACAATAGCTCTCGCTCTTAGAACGCGCTACCGTCGTATGCAACTTGACAGTGAACTTCAAAATGAAATCATGCCTAAAAATATTTTGATGATAGGCTCAACAGGTGTTGGGAAAACTGAAATTTCTCGTCGTTTAGCAAAGATGATGAAAGTACCTTTCATTAAAGTTGAAGCAAGTAAATATACTGAAGTAGGTTTTGTTGGTCGTGATGTTGAGTCTATGATAAGAGATTTGGTTGTAAACTCTATTAGCATAGTAAAAGCT
>Ga0256843_1003304_pt1 | contig 11280 bp, 9 predicted proteins | sample AlvinellametaG_FD_191572 | JGI IMG/M metagenome (GOLD analysis project Ga0256843, IMG submission 191572) | Pompeii worm associated microbial communities from hydrothermal vent at the East Pacific Rise, Pacific Ocean - Alvinella | ecosystem: Host-associated > Annelida > Integument > Unclassified ... | reverse complement strand
AAACTCCTGGCGGCCCAGGAGGGGATCTCCAACAAGCGGGCCAAGGAGCTCATCGACCGGGGTCTGGTCTATGTGGCCGATCAGAAGGTGCGCATCGCCCGGGCGGAGATGCCCGAAGACACCCGTTTCCGGGTGGAGATGCCCGCGGAGGTGGAGATTCTCTATCAGGATGAGAATCTGGTGGCGGTCAACAAGCCGGCCCTCATCGACAGCTACGAGATCCAGGATGCCATCGAGGGGGCTCAGCTGCTCCACCGGCTGGATCGGGAGACCAGCGGCGTGATGCTCCTGGCCCGCAACGAAGCCTTCGCCAAAAAGGCGATCGAAGCCTTCCGTCAGCGCAAGGTCCGCAAAGAGTATGTCGCCTGGGTAGAAGGGGTCGTGGTCGAGGAGATGACCATCGATCTGCCGATCCATACCATCAAGAAGGGCAAAGCCTTCTCCAAAATCGACAAAAAACTGGGCAAACCCGCCCTCACCCGGGTCACCCCCGACGAGGTGCAGGGCAAAAAGTCCAAGGTGCGTATCGAGATTGATACGGGACGGACCCATCAGATCCGGGTCCATCTGGCCCACGTGGGCCATCCGGTGGTCGGCGACGAGCAGTACGGCAGTCCCACCCGGGCCAAGCGGACACTGCTGCATGCCAAGAAGATCACGCTGTTGGGGCGGACCTTTGAAGCGCCGGAGCCGAACGATATCAAACGTTACAAGTAACGCTTGATATCCGATTTTGGATTTTGGATGATGGATTTTGAATAGAGGAGTGGAAAAATTGGATAGAATTTCCAAAATTTCCCTCCGAGAAAGGGTATTTCGATGTTTGATACGTTGACCGACAGTTTCAAAAACGCGATCGGGAAGATCCGCTTCCATGATGACGAAAAGGCGCTCAAGAAGGCGCTGACGGAGTTGCGCAAGTCGCTGCTCAAGGCCGATGTACACCACAAAGTGGTCAAGGAGCTGATCTCCACGGTGGAGAAGGATACCAAGGCCGCCGGCATCGGCAAGGATAACTTCCTGCGGGCACTCCAGAACGAGCTGGTGCGGATCCTGACCGCTCCGGGCAACCAGGGCTTCGTCTTCGCCTCCCGGCCTCCGACGGTGGTTCTGATGACCGGTCTGCAGGGATCGGGAAAAACCACCACCACCGGCAAGCTGGCGACGATGCTCAAAGAGCAGAAGAAGAAAAAGGTCCTCATCGCCGCGGCGGACCTCCAGCGTCTGGCGGCGGTGGAGCAGCTGCGTCAGATCGCCGAACAGATCGGGGTGGATCTCGTGGCCGACGAGGAGGCTACTCCCGACGAAGTGGTCAAGCGGGCACTGAAGAAGGCGGAGGATGAGCTCTACGACGTGGTGCTCATCGACACCGCCGGACGGCTGGCCATCGACGAGGAACTGATGGAGGAGCTGGCCCGGATCCGGGATCTGGCCGATCCCGACGAGATTTTCTATGTCGCCGACGCCATGACCGGGATGGACGCGGTGCGCACCGCCCAGACCTTCAAGGAGAAAATTGGCATTACCGGGGTGATTTTGAGCAAATTCGATGCCGACTCCAAGGGAGGCGTCGCTCTGGGGATCGCCCATCAGGTGGGCGTGCCCCTGCGTTTCATCGGTAGCGGGGAGAAGATGCCGGACCTGGAGCCCTTTATCCCCGAGCGGATCACGGGACGCCTCATGGGAGCGGGAGATATCGAGGGGCTGGCGGAGAAGACCGCGGCGGTGATCGACGAGAAGACCGCCAAGAAGATGACCCGCAAGATCAAGAAGGGGCAGTTCAACTTCAACGACTTTTTGGAGCAGATGGAGCAAATGAAGAAGCTGGGCTCCATGAAGTCGATCCTTGGGATGATCCCCGGCATGGGCAACCTGGCCAAGCAGCTGGGAGACCTGGACCTGGAGAACTCCGAGGAGGTCAAGCAGATCAAGGCGATGATCTCCTCCATGACCCCCAAAGAGCGGGAGAACCCCGACCTGCTTAACAACAGCCGCAAACGCCGCATCGCCAAAGGGGCGGGTCTCGATCAGCAGCAGGTGAACCGGGTGCTCAAGCAGTTCAAAAACGCTGCGAAGATGGCCAAGAAGCTCTCGAGCAAGGGGGGTATGAAAGAGATGCAGAAGATGATGCAGCAGATGGAGGGCGGTGGAGGTTTCCCGGGGATACCCAGATAGGGCGTTGAGCGTTCGGTAACGAGGGGTGGGTACGAAAGAGAGAAGATTGGAAAAGGGAATCGGTCAGACGATACTTCCAAACGCTAGGATAAGCGAAGATTGGCTATAATCTTCGCATCAATTTATGCTTCAATTAAAGGGGAATTATGGAAGGCGTATTTACCTTTATCGGCTCGATTACGGGTCATGGAATGGGTTTGGTTATCGGTCACCTGTTGTTGGTGACGGTCATTATCATGTGGCTGGCGTTTAAAGCGACGGCCAATATGAAGGCGGTACCGACCGGAGCCCAGAATGTCCTGGAGGCTTATCTGGGGGGCGTCATTGCCATGGGACGCGATACCATCGGTGAGGAGTTGGCCCGGAAATATCTGCCGCTGGTGGCCACCATCGGGCTTTTCGTTCTGGTCAACAACCTGATCGGAATCATTCCCGGCTTCGAGTCACCCACTTCCAACATCAATGTTACGCTGCCTCTGGCACTGACAGTCTTTTTCTACTATAACTATGAGGGGATCAAGAAGCAGGGAGTTGTCCACTATTTCGCCCACTTCGCCGGTCCCGTCAAAGTGCTGGCACCCCTGATGTTCCCCATCGAAATCGTCTCCCATATCTCCCGGATTATCTCCCTCTCCTTCCGTCTGTTTGGAAACATCAAGGGGGATGACCTCTTCCTCTGGGTTCTGCTGATGCTGGTCCCCTGGATCGTGCCTCTGCCCGGCTATCTGCTGCTGACTTTCTCGGCGCTGCTGCAGACTTTTGTCTTTATGATCCTGACCTACGTCTATCTTGCCGGTGCGGTCGCTTTGGAGGAGGAGCATCCCGAGAAGGCTCCCGAGCCGGTTGTCGACACCATGGGTGCCGTTTGATCGGTTTCCCGCCTCTTCCAACTCTTTTCAACCCGCTTTTTTACTTATGAGACTCTCATCCAAGACGCTTACCGTATTGCTGAATCTGCTTCTGGGAAGCGCATGGGCTTTGACATTGATTGGTGCCTTTCGGGGCATTATGCACTATTCGATACACGGATGGCTCTACGCCATTGCCAGCGCGTTGGTCTGGTCTCTGCCCGGATTGCTGGGGATCGTTGTGTTGGAATACCTGATTCGCGGGTTTGAACGCCATGAGGAAGTACGACGTCAGACCCGTCTGATGGAAGAGATTCTTCAGGAACTGCGTTCCGACGAAAGCCGATGATCGCCTACGCCATCAGCGATCCCACCACCCTCCATTTTGATGATCGATTTCCGAAAGATCTTGCCGGTATAGCCGAAAAGGCCAATTGGCTGCTCTATCGGGACAAGGAAAATCCCGATTATCGTCGCTATGCCGGGATACTTTCCGAGGCTGTACGGGAGTTTTTTCCGCTGAGACTCATTATTCATGATGATTATCAGTTGGCCGATACATTGGGGGCGTATGGGGTGCATTTCAGTGCGTCAGGTGTAACGAACCTTGCGAAGGCAAAAGAACGGGGACTCTTCACGATAGCGAGTACCCACTCTCTCAAAGAAGCGTTGCAGCTGGAGAAAGAAGGGATTGACGTTGTGACTCTCAGCCCGATATTCGCCACGCCGGGAAAGGGGACGCCTTTGGGAACAGCGTATCTGGCGGAAGCAGTCAGGCAGCTTCAGATTCCGGTTATCGCGCTGGGAGGAATCACCGATCAGGCACGGATCGAAGCAGTCAAGCTGGCGGGAGTGTCGGGGTTCGCCTCCATCCGCTTTTTCAGCCGCTAAAAGAGGATCCTTCTCCTGTCCGGTATTTTTGGAGGTCTGACGATGGCTCCCCCACATAATAGCCTTGGATATAATCGAATTTCAGCTCCATCACTTTGTCATAGACCGCTTTGGAGTGGACAAATTCGGCGATCGTTTCCCATCCCGCGTGTCGGGCAAAATCCAGAATGGTCCGCACAATCAGCTCGGCATGTCTGTCATGATCGATCCGCCGAATGATATTGCCGTCAACCTTCAGCATATCGATATCCAGAAGCAGAATTTTTTCAAAGTTGGAATAGCCGCTTCCAAAGTCATCGATGGCAATTCTGCATCCCATACGCTTGACGGTACTGATAAAGGTACCGGTCGCTTCGTAGTCTCTGATCTCCTCGCTCTCCAGTATCTCAAAAATAAGGCGTCCACAGAGATCCCGGTGTTGTTCCAGGAGATGGATGATCCGTTCACGATCCTCCCGGTTTGCGATATCTTCGGCACCGATATTGACACTGAATTCGTATGGATAGTTTTGAAGCATCTTCAGAGTTTTTCGCAGAATCTCGAGGGTGATCTCGCCGCTGAGTTTCGCCTCTTTGGCGGCATGAATAAAACTGTAAGGGTGTAAAATCTCTTTTCCCCCGTTCCGCTCGATTCTCGCCAGAGCTTCAAACTTGTCTATCCGTCCGCTTTCCCGATGATAGATGGGTTGAAAATAGGGAATGAGACTTCCCTGACTGATCGCTTCACGGATGTTGCGCAGTGCCTGGATGTTTCTGGAGATCTCTGCCCGGTTGTCGAGCTGAGACGTATAGAGCATGTAACGTTTTCTCTGGGAACGTTTGGCCGCTTTCAGCGCCATATCGGCCGTCTCGAAAAGCCAGTCTGATTTTTCGCTGGCTCCGAGAGCGAAGGTCACGTCGATGGCCAGTCCGTCGAGGTCGATGCTGAAGTCGTGAAGTTTTCGTTGATACTCGGCGAGAAGTTCCGTCAAATCATCGGGGCCGTCTTCCCGTTCGAAAAGGATGGCGAAATCGTCTCCCCCCATGCGGTAGAGCGAAGCGTGAAGAGTGTGGGGCGTGATATGCGAGAGTTCCCTCGCCGTCTCCTTCAGCACTGCATCGCCGATGGTACTGCCGTAAAAGTCGTTGATGTGTTTGAAGCGATCGATATTGACAAGAATCAGTGTCGGATGCTTCAGGAAGTGCTTCTTGCGCCGGTAGGCCAGTCGGTTGCCGAGACCGGTGAGCGGATCGCTGACCAGGGTCCGCTCCAATTCGTTTTTCAGATTTCTGAGGTGTTGGTTTTCCCGATAGGTCCGCACAATGAAATAGATGACGATGATGAGGGAGAGGAGGTAGAGAATCAGAAGGATCCATGTGGTCTTGTTGAGGACTTCGAGCTCTTGGGCGCCCTCTTTCTGGAAGGTGAGCGTGATCGATTCGGTCTCTTTGAGCAGGTCGTTTTTCAGGAGGGTGTTGAAGTAGTGAATGTAGACTGGGAAGCTGGTGATAAACTGTTCGAGATGGCTTTGCAGCGTCGTCAGCAGACGCCGTCTCGCTCCTTCGGTTTCGGGAGTCAGTCGCTCGAGCTCTTTGGCCCTCTCTTTGATGTGGGAGAGAAAATCGATATCCTGCGCATTCCGTGCCAGGAAAATCGCGGCATTGATCCGGGAGAGCAGGAGGAGGACCTCCCGGTCTTGCCGGTTTCGGGTATCGAAGATTTTGAAGGCACGAAGCTGAAGGGTGGGGATATAGATCGCGCTGTTTTTCAGTGATGCGTTGACGGTAAGATAGCGTTGGATGTCCCGGGCATAAATCCGGAACTTTCGCTTGAGCTTTCGGAGCTCACTGTGGGTCGTCCTGTGAAACGGCGTCTGTAGATGGGGATTGTGTTCCAACGCCTGAAGGGATTTTTCCGCTTTGCTGAGCAGATGATTGATCCGATCATAGCTGTAGTAGAGGTAGGAGCCGTTTCGCAGGACTTCTCCCTCCAGGGCGTAGAGGGTGGTTTGAAGCGACTGCAGCTGGCTGCGACTTTCCAGGTTCTGATTGAAGTATTGTTTGACGGCGTGATCGCCATAGAAAAGGAGCGCGACTCCGGCGGCGGCGGCCAGTACGGCGAGGATGATCCGAAAGAGGGCGGTACGCATTTTCAGGGGGTCGCTTTCTTTTTTCGGAGAATTGCCGGCGGCTTGCCTGTCAGCGTCTTGAGAAAGGCGAGGAGGGCCTTGATCTCTTTATCGGTAAGATCAAAACCGAGATTGTGATAAGCCATCTTTTTCAAGGCCTCTTCCAGAGTGGCAGCGCTGCCGTCGTGAAAATAGGGTGCGGTGAGAGCGATATTTCTGAGGGTCGGCACCTTGTAGGTGTTTTTGTCCTGCTCTTCCCGGGTCAGGGCATAGAGGTCGGGATTGTCCTTTTCCCACCGGTAGCGGTTGATCAGGCCCATTTTCTGAAAACTGTTTCCTCCCAGATTGATACCATTGTGGCAGGTGACGCAACCCAGCCGTTTGAAAAGTCTGTACCCTTCGAGCTCTTCGGGGGTGAGGGTCCCCTCCTTGCGCAGAAAGCGATCGAAACGGCTGTCGGGAGTGATCAGGGCTTTTTCAAATTCGGCAATGGCATCACTCATATCACCGAAATTTGCCTCACGGTGATAGAGTTTTCTGAAGAGCGGACCGTAATAGGGGTTTTGACGAAGGTAGGCGTTGATTCTCCGCTCGTTCATTCCCATCTCCATGGGATTGTGAACCGGCATACGGACCTGCTCTTTCAGGTCCCGGGCGCTGCCGTTCCACATCTGGCGGAAGTTGAAGACACTGTTGAAGACCGTCGGAGTGTTGGTACTGCCCTTCTGACCGAGGATACCGATAGAGGTCGGTCGGGAGTCCGCTCCGCTGCGGGGTGTATGGCAGCTGACGCAGGCGACGGTACCGTCTTTGGAGAGTTTCGGGTCGAAAAAGAGTCGTTTTCCCAGTTCCGCTTTGGCATGATCGTACGCGATGGTTTTTGGGATGGGTTGAATCGCAAAATCAGCCCATACTCTCTCTCCGCCGAGTAGAAGAACGATGACAGCACATATCCATCTCATAAACGCCATAATAACTTACTCCGGTATTGAAGCAGATTAACATGGCATGAAAAAATGCTCGATAGACGATAAACGGCTTCAAATGAGTGTGACGCTATAATCCTGATCTATAACAGCTAGAAGGTTGAAAAAACGATGTTTGAAACCGTGATCGGTCTGGAAGTGCATGTCCAGCTCAATACCCGCTCCAAGATTTTCTGCTCCTGTCCCACCAGTTTCGCGGAGCATCAGAATCAGAATACCTGTCCCGTCTGCCTGGGGTTGCCGGGCGCTCTGCCGGTCCTCAACAAAGAGGCGGTCAAAAAGGCGATGAGTTTCGGTTATGCCGTCAACGCCACCGTCAACCGCCGCTCCATCTTCAACCGCAAGAGCTATTTCTACCCCGACAGTCCCAAAGCGTATCAGATCTCCCAGTTCGACGTGCCCATCGTTCAGGACGGGGAGCTTTTTATCGAAGACGCCAAAGGGGCCGTCAAACGTATCGGTATCACCCGGGCCCATCTGGAGGCCGACGCGGGGAAAAACATCCACGACGGCAACCGCTCCAAAGTGGATCTCAACCGGGCCGACACGCCGTTGCTGGAGATCGTCAGCGAGCCCGACCTGCGTTCCAGTGAAGAGGCGGTGCTCTATCTGCGCAAGCTCCACGCCATCGTCCGCTATCTGGATATCAGCGACGCCAATATGCAGGAGGGCTCCTTCCGCTGTGACGTCAACGTCTCGATCCGTCCCAAAGGGAGTGAGGAGTTCGGCACCCGGGTGGAGATCAAAAACCTCAACTCTTTCCGGTTTGTCAAGCAGGCGATCGAGTATGAAGTGGAACGTCAGATCGATGCCTGGGAGGATGGCGTCTACGATGAGGAGGTGTGGCAGGAGACCCGGCTCTACGATACGGAACGGGGGGAGACCAAGTCGATGCGGGGCAAGGAGGACAGTGCGGACTACCGTTACTTCCCCGATCCCGATCTGCGTCCGGTGATTGTGACCGAGGCGATGATGGAAGCGGCGAAAAATATTCCCGAACTTCCCGACGAAAAAGTACGTCGCTATACCGAAGAGCTGGGTGTCAAACGGGTGGATGCTCTGGTGATTACCGCCGAAAAAGAGATGGCGGCCTATTTTGAAGCGATGCTTGACGTCGGAGCCCCGGCCAAATCGGCGGTGACCTGGCTGACTTCCGAGCTGCTGGGGCGGCTCAACAAGGCCGGTATCTCGATCGGGAACTCTCCCGTAGATGCCGCAACCCTGGGGCGGCTCATCGCCCGGATCGACGACGGGACCGTCAGCGGCAAGGGAGCCAAGGAGATTCTCGATCATATGATGGAGCATGAAGAGAGGGATATCGATCTCCTGATAGAGAAACTGGGCCTCAAGCAGGTGAGCGACGACGGGGCGATTCTCGCGATCATCGATGAGGTACTGGCTGCCAACGGCGAGAAGGTGCAAGAGTACAAGGGGGGCAAGGAGAAGCTCTTCGGCTTTTTTGTCGGGCAGGTCATGAAAGCCTCCAAGGGGTCGGCCAATCCGGCCAAAGTGAACCAGTTGCTTAAAGAGAGACTGCACTGATGTCCCCGCCGGAGAAAGAGACGTTTGACCATATCATTCTCCGGATTGCCCGCCGTCTGGACAGTTCCGCACGTTACAAGGCGCTCAAAGAGCGGGTTCGTGACCTTCTGAACAACCCCGAAAACCGCTTCAAACGCTTTTTCGATCTGACGATTATCTTTTTGATCATCAGTTCGGTGTTTATCCTGATTTATGAAGTCAAAAACCCGATTCCGCGCTGGCTCGAATACTACGATATGTATTTCGTCTCCCTGGTTTTCCTGATTGAGTATCTGTTACGGCTCTGGACCTTCAGCGATATGAGTTCCGAGATTATCCGGGAGTATGACGAGTCCCTTTTCCTGGGACGGGAGTTCAAAGTCTGGCCGGCCCTGATACGGGGTCTGCGCAAGAAATTCGCCTACATGATCACCCCGGCGGCGATTGTGGATCTATTGGCGATTTTCCCGGCCTACCGTCCGTTGAGGGTTTTGCGGATTTTCATCCTCTTCCGCTTCCTCAAGCTGCTGCGCTATACCCGCAGTATCAATCAGTTCGTGGATGTGCTGGCCAACAAGCGCTTTGAACTGCTGACACTGCTTTTTCTCCTGGTATTTGTGGTCTTTACGGGAGGAATCGCCTTTTATGTGCTCGAAGAGGCCCATAATCCCCGAATCAACCATATTTTCGATGCGGTCTACTGGTCACTGATTACCATCAGCACGGTGGGATACGGTGATATTTCCCCCATTACCAACGGGGGACGGATGATCTCGATGATGATCATCGTCTTTGGAATCGCGATGATCTCTTTTGCCACATCGGTGATTGTCTCCGCCTTCTCCGAAAAGCTTAACGAACTCAAGGAGGAGCGGGTGATCGAGGAGGTCAACAAAAGCAAGGCTTTCCTCATCATCTGCGGGTACGGACAGATGACCAAGATGTTCTTCCGTCAGGCGGAAGTGGATCAATACCGTTACATTATTCTGGACAAGGATCCGGAACGGGTCAAGGAAGCGATCCATGACGGCTACGACGCCATCGTCGATGATGCCAGCCGCTATGCGACGCTTTCGCGTTTCAACACCCAGAATGCCCAGGTGACGGTACTCTGCATGTCCCATGATGATGTGGAGAATATCTACATTGCGCTCAATGCCAAAAGTATCAACCCCCGGATCCGGGTCATTGCCCGGGCCAGCTCCCAGGCCATCGTCAACAAATACCAGCGGGCCGGCGTGGATCATATCCTGCTGCCCAACGAAGCGGCCAGCACCATGATGAGCGTGGCGATTCTCCGTCCGACCATGTACAAAGCGATTCACGCCATCTTTACCGGGCAGAATGTCGCCTTTCTCGATGAGGTACGGGTCTACGACCACAGTATTCTTCGGGACAAACGGGTGGGAGAGATCGATTTTCAGAGTTATAAAGTGCTTCTTATCGGGATACACAAGGCGAAGGAGGATCGTTTTGTGTTCAATCCCGATGAGACATTGATGATGGAGAAGGGGGATATACTGCTGTTGATGGGGCACAAGATGAGCATTGTCTATTTTCGTCAGACCAGTTGTCTGGAGAAGGGAGGGTGTTTGCGATGAGTCAACGACGGGTCGTTCTCTTCGGTTATGGGAAGTTCGGCGTCAATATCGCCGATACGATGCAGACCCATGGTGCGACGATTATTCTGGTGGAGGAGGATGAAGAGCGCTATCGCCGCGCATTGGATCACGGTTTCCAGGAGTGTCATCTGATCGACGTGACACTGGATGAGGCACTGGAGGGCTTGCCGGTCGAGACAGAGGATCAGTTGGTCTGTGTTATGGATGATGACCATCTGAATGTCTTTCTGGTTCTTTCCCTCCGGGCGCTCTATCCCCAGAACAGGATTTTGGCGATCTCGGATTCGATTCACGCCACCCGAAAGCTCAAAATGGCCGGAGCCGACAAAGTGATCGATCTCTATGCCGTGAGCGCCAACCGGATTCACAACATTCTGAACAAGCCTATTGCCACCCATTTCCTGGAGGGATTTATGGATCATACCCATGAATACAGCTTTCGGGAGATTGTGATTCCCGAAGGATCGTTTCTTCATGGGAAAATGCTTCAGGAGGTAGATTTTCGTCAGTACGGTATCATCTTTATCGGGATGATCGACGTGGAACTGGGCAACAGTTTCATCTTTGTCACCACGGGACTCGATCACAAACTCGACAGCGGGGATATCATCGTCTGCATCGGTCATGATGAGGATCTGGACCGTTTTGCCGAGGCGATCGGAGCGTCGCAGGAGGTTTTTGTATGAATATGGCGGTTGTCGGAGCGGGGAGATGGGGAACGGCGCTCAATCACGCTTTTTCCCAGAAAAACCGAGTTGTTGTCACGTCGCCCCATCGACGGAATCTCCCCAACTTTGTTCCGGTGGAAGAGGCATTGGAACGGGAGTACCTGGTCGTCGTGATTCCGGCTCAGTATGCACGCCGCTGGATGCAGGAACATTTTGTCGATCGGGGACAGAAGATCCTGGTGGCAGCCAAGGGAATCGAGATCGCTACGGGAGCATTGCTCAACGAGGTTTTTGAGGCGTTTGTCCCGGCGGAACGTCTGGCCTTTCTCTCGGGACCCTCCTTTGCCAAAGAGGTGATGGAGTCGCTGCCGACGGCTCTGGTGGTCAGCTCGCTGAACCGTTCGCTGGCAAATGAGTTTGCCGCGGCGTTGCCCGACTTCATCAAAGGTTATACCGATGATG
>Ga0256843_1003303_pt1 | contig 11281 bp, 13 predicted proteins | sample AlvinellametaG_FD_191572 | JGI IMG/M metagenome (GOLD analysis project Ga0256843, IMG submission 191572) | Pompeii worm associated microbial communities from hydrothermal vent at the East Pacific Rise, Pacific Ocean - Alvinella | ecosystem: Host-associated > Annelida > Integument > Unclassified ... | reverse complement strand
GACACGTAGTCTCTATAGTGCCTCCTCATCCTCTTCGTCTGTACGAATACGGATAGTCTTTTCGATCTCTGATACAAAGATCTTCCCATCTCCGATCTTTCCGGTTTTTGCAGCACCTTTAATTGCTTCAATGGCTTTATTGAGGTATTCGTCTGAGCTTACGACGATCTCAAGTTTGATTTTAGGGATAAACTCAACCACATACTCTGCCCCTCTGTAGAGTTCTGAGTGTCCTTGTTGTCTTCCGTATCCTTTTACTTCTGATACTGTCATACCTTCAATACCCGCTTCAACCAATGCCTCTTTGACATCTTCAAGTTTAAATGGTTTAATGATTGCTTCGATTTTTTTCATTCTTCTTATCCTTTTTTCCTAAATCTTGGAGGCAAGAACCTTATAGGTTCATACCTTTTTCACCGTGAACAGACTCGTCGAGTCCCATCTCTTCTTGTTCAACATCGACTCTCGCACCACCTGTAAGGGCACTTGCAATGTAGTAAACAATAACAGTACCAATAAGTGTCCATGCACCAACAATCGCTACAGACTCAGCCTGAACGATAAACTGTGCAAATCTGTCACCACTCTCTTTCATTGGGCCGTCCCAAAGAAGATCTTTGTCGTTGAGTGCGAAGAAAGCAGTTGCCAATGCTCCCCAGAGTCCTGCAAGGAAGTGGATACCAAATGCATCAAGAGAGTCGTCATATCCGAGTTTTTTCTTCAAGCTTACAACACCAAAGAAGGCAATAACCGAACCAAAGATACCAATGATAAATGCACCACCTACACCGACAAACCCAGCTGCTGGTGTAATGGCGACAAGTCCTGCGATGATCCCTGATGCGATACCAAGAAGGGTAGGCTTTTTATATACCATCCACTCAAGAAGCAACCAGGTAACCCCTGCTGCTGCTGTTGCAACGGTTGTTGTAAGTACGGCCAATCCTGCAATAGCGTTTGCACCAAATGCAGAACCACCGTTAAATCCATACCAACCAAACCATAGAAGTGCTGCACCTGCTGCTGTAAAGATGATTGAGAATGGTTTCATAGCGATTTTTGGGTATCCGTGTCTTTTACCTACCAAGATCGCAAGTACCAAACCAGCCAAACCACCATTCATGTGAACAACAGTACCACCGGCAAAGTCAAGTGCACCCTCATCGAACAAGAAGGCACCGTCTCCACCCCATACCATGTGGGTAATTGGTGCGTAAACCACAAGCCCCCAAAGTGCAACGATTACCATCCAGGTTGAGAACTTCATACGCCCAATAACCGAACCAGAAGCGATCGCAACGGTAATAGCGGCAAATGTTCCCTGGAATGCAACAAAGACATAGGTAGGGTAGGTACCACTAAGATCTGTCCACTTTACACCGTTAAGAAATGCATTGCCAAATCCACCAAATACATTTTGTAATGCGGCACTCTCATTGGTACCAAATGCAATAGAGTATCCTGCTACGATCCATACAACGAATGCAAGTACAAATGCACCCATGACCATTGCGTAGGTGTTAAGGGCATTTTTGGTTCTTGACATACCTGCATAGAATAGTGCAAGTCCTGCCGGTGTCATAAGTAGTACTAGTGCAGTTGACATCATCATCCATGCGGTGTCACCTGTATCTAGTTTGTCTTCTGCCATTGCGGCGATAGGCAGTAGTGCTGCCAGTAGAGCGAAAAGTTTCAACTTCATGCTGTTTCCTTTGATAGAGTTTCTTTTACAAACGCTATCTTAACATGCTCTTGGCACTTTTGATGAGAAAAGCTGCTTAATTTTTAATCATCTATGAGATGAGTGGAATATCAAGTTTGATTGTATGCTCTGAGAGTAGAGGTGTGATGTGGCACTCTTTTGCTAAAGTACGGATGGTTTCATCCTCTTGGCTGTATCGTCCGTTTGCCTCTACACTCAGCTGTGCAATAGGAATACGTCTCTCTTCAATGATAACATGTTCACCGACAAGAAGTTTGAGTGTAATACGAATGGAGTCGGAGGCACGATAGGCATCGAGAACTTTACGCAGAAGTTTTGAAAATCGGTTCTGATCGATCTTGAGCGTAGGTAGATCTGGATCGGTAAGAAGTTGGAGGTTGTTTTTGTTTTTGGTTTTAAACAGAGCGATATTGGCTTCAAGCAGAAGGTTGATGTCGGTATTGGCCAGTTTTTCCCGTTCTATAGGGCTGGATGTTTTAATACGAGGTGCATTGTAGAAGCGAATGGAGAGTTGCTCTTCATTCTCGTAGCCTACGGTGATGGCATAGAAGTTAAATGCATCGTAGTTGAGTGTCAGGGTGGTGGTTTTGTAGCCAAAACTCTGTGGAGCATAGGTAAGAGCCAGTTGGTAGAGCTCTTTTTTAGAGACATATCCAAAAAGAATTTCGGCACTGTTGTTTAGGTAGAGGATCTTTCCCTCGGCACTAAAGAGAATAAAGGGGCTGTTGTCCCAGTCTACAAAAGATTGAAAATTAATCGATGTGGTGTTCATGGATCTTCTTTCTGAGTGTGTTACGGTTAATACCTAGAACTTGTGAGAGTTGCAGTTGGGAGTGAAACTTTTTGAGCCCCGCTTCTATGAGGGGTACTTCGTAAATTGCAAGGTATTCTTTGTAGCCGTTGTTCCCGTCAAGATGTTTGTCAAAGTAGTGAAAGAGGGTTTGTTGAATATCTTCTTTGTTCATGTTGTGTTGAATGAGATAGTGGTAGATCGTACGTTTTAGACTCTTGGTGTTGCGTGAAAGGTTGAGAGGAAGTGATGTAAATGGTATGCTTTCTGGATCTATCATTAAGTCTTTACAGGCTTGATGGAAGAACTTTTTAGCAATGAAGCTGGTGTCTTCTTGTCGCTCTTTGAGTGAAGGGAGGTGGTAGATAAATGCAAAGAGCGAATCTATCACCTCTTGGTTACTTACATAGTTTGCCGTTGCAACAATGCGTTTGTTGTCGAAGTTGAGTGCATTGTGGTTTTTGAGTTTTTCAAAGTTTGTAATAATGAGCTCATCGTGCTCTTGTAAGAGCTTCTCTACCATCTCTTGATCTTCAGCCGATACAACAGGAGCATCAGGAAAGAGGTAGGTAACCAGATGTTTTTTGCCAATGTGGGGTTCACCGATGACTATGGAGGAGACAAAGAGTGATTTGGTTAAATTTAAACCTTTGATAATATGTTTAACTTCTTCAGATTGCGTATAAAATGGTTCCATTAAATAACTCTTTATGATATTTTTGATTAAAAATTAATCAAGATAGAATGTGGTTATTATATCGCACTTATGTTAAACTAGTGTAAAAAAAGTATTGATGAATATAAAAGAGAATTTTTACACCTTTTGCCGTTACAATTCGTATCTGACGATGGAGGATGCGATTGAGTATTTCTCTGTTTTTGGTGGCCTGGATACTGCCTGTATGCCCGATTTTCTTTTAGGTATCTCTCATCTTATCGAAGAGGATTTTGCACACGCATACCACACTTACAAAAGAGCACTTACCCCTTCGTATCTGCTGGAGTCTCCCTATAGAGAGATTCTTATGGCTGTTGCACGGGGTGATGGCCGTTACTATGCTGTATTGCGTAAAGCCAAAGTGAGCGAATCTGTTGGTGCCTCTTTGGTTGAAACACTACTCTCTTTGGGGGTGCTCTCTATAGAGCGGAGTCGAGAGCAACCACTCAAGCAGCATCCTAAACAGAAGCTCAAAAAAGAGCTAAGACACTACCGCATACAGGATAAATTGCGTTTTAATCTACCTTTTTACCGTTTTTGGTTTGGTTTTGTCGAGCCCCATGCACACCGAATAGAGCGTGGTGATACAAAAGCGTTTAAGAGGGCGTTTAAAGAGCACTATGAGCGGTTGCGTACCCTTGTTTTTGAACAGCTTTGTAATGCTTTTTTGGTTGAACACTTTGCCTCTACGACACCCCTTATAAGCCATGGAAGCTATTGGAACCAACACAGTGAATTTGATATTTTGGCTGTTACCTCTGAAAGAAAGCTAATCTTGGGCGAGTGTAAATATAAAGAGAGAAAAGTGTGTAAAAACGAGCTGAACAAGCTTGAAGCGAAGGCGTTACATTCAGGTATGAAGGTTGATACCTATGTACTCTTTTCAAAAAGCGGTTTCTCTAACGAACTACTGGGTATGCAGAGCCCAAAGCTGCTGCTGTTTGACTTGCACGATCTGCAAAAACTTTGTTAACAGAGGGTAAGCCTATTGGGCTAAAGGGCGATAGACTTTGACATTTGCAGCCCCCTGTTCATCTCTTAGAAACTGTGCATGGAGTTGGCTCATTACCCCTTTATCGCAGTAGAGAAGGTACTCTTGATCTTGTGGTAGCTTTTTGAATGCTGTTTTGAGCTGATAGAATGGGATCTTAAGCGTTTTGCATTCAGCCTGGAGTGTTGCCTCTTCGGGGCGGATATCGATGAGTGTATGTTTGTTCGGATCGAGTCTATGCACTACTTCGACAGGGGCATGTTCGGTAATGTTCTCAACGATCTCATCGACATAGATGTGCTCGGCATCTGCTATCGCTTTGTGAAGTACTTCGTAGTTAAAACGTTTTGCTTCTTTTTCCATCCGTTTAAACGAACCATGTGTAATAGGGTTTTTTGAGATGACACCACAATACTCCGGCATACTTTCGGCAAAGCGTCGTGTGCCTATGGTATCGGCAATACGGATGATTTCGGGTTTGTTCATAGTGGCCAGAGGGCGAAGTACCAGCTTGTTGGTTACCTGATCGATAAGGGCAAGGTTACGCAGGGTTTGGCTGGAGACTTGGGCAACACTCTCTCCTGTAAGCAGAGCATCGATCTCCATCTCGTTGGCTATCTTCTCTGCTGCCATGAGCATCAGCCGTTTGAGGGTAACCCCCATGTAGGTTTCACCCGTAGAGTGAAAAATCTCTGTTACGACATCTTCGAAGGGAACCGAGACAAACTTGACTCGATGAGAAGCACTATATTTGCTCCACAGGTACCATGCCACCTGTTTAACCCCTATCTCATGGGCAATACCACCCAGGTTAAAGAAGATAAAGTGGGTTTTAATACCCCGTTTCATCGTTAGGAAACTGGCTACTGTTGAGTCGAATCCCCCTGACATTAAAGAGAGAATGTCACCTTGTGTTCCTATGGGGAAGCCACTAAGCCCGTCATGTTTGGCGGTAATGATGTTAAGCTGGTTGTTAATAAGCTCAATACGTATGGTAACGTCGGGGGTATGCAGATCAACCTTTTTTGCTTTTGAGTGTGCCAGGGTGTATCCACCAATGACACGTTCCATCTCAGAGGAGTTAAAAGGGTGGCTTCCGGTTCGTTTGGCTCGGACAACAAAACTTTTGTCTGCTATCGTTTCGGCTACCACCTCGGCCACTTTGGCTTTGATGGCATCAAGGCTCTCCATGTTGTCAAATTGAAGTGCTTCGAGTACCTGTTCGATACCTGGTGTCTGAAGGAGGATAGTCCGTACTTCATCGACTTTTGCAATGGGGGTAACGACTTCAATTTTGTCAGAGAATTTCTTTATGGCTATGGCCTCATCAAGAGGCATAAGCAGTTTTTGCAGGTTTTGGTAGAGTTGTGCTACCATCTGCTTTTTTGCCGAAGCTCCCTTTACCATAATCTCTGGAAAAAGCTTGAGGATAAATTTTTGTGTTTTTCTTTCCACCGGATCACCTTACGCGTAAAATAGGCGTAATTATAGCATAGCTTCTAAAAGTATGACAAAGTGACATATTTTTTATCTGACATTACTTTTTATACTATGATAAAAGAGAGAATTACAGCACAGATACAGATTGACAATGTGTATCTTTTAGGATACAATCATGCAATATCAGATCAAAAAGACTTACGATTTTGAAAAGTGGATATCTTCACTTAAAGATCTAAGAGGAAAGATTGCAATCGTTCGTCGTATCGAACGAATGTCTCAGGGAAACTTTGGTGATGTAAAGTTTGTTGGTGACACGGTTTTGGAGTTACGTATTCAAACTGGGCCGGGGTATAGAGTCTATTTTACCAAAGAAGGGGAGTTTATTGTTATACTATTAATTGGTGGTGACAAGTCCACTCAGGTAAAAGATATAGCAAAGGCGAAACAGCTTTGGAAGGAGATAAAAGATGGTAAAGAGCCAAATAAGTGATTTTGACATTGTTGATTATTTAGATAGTAAAGAGGCTATTGCTGAATATCTTTCGCAAGTATTAGCCGATGGCGATACCGATGAATTGCTTGTTGCTTTAGGGTATATCGCTAGAGCCAAGGGGATGACAGAGGTAGCAAAAAAGAGTGGACTTGGAAGAGAGAGTCTTTATAAAACCTTTCAAAAAGGAACCAAGCCCAAGTTTGAAACGATTGTTAAGGTGTTACAGGCATTTGGTCTGCAACTTAAAGCGGTGTAGAGTTACATATGTTTTTTAGTCTTGTTGGTTGCTGTTGCCTCCAGAGGGTTATCGGGCCAGTAGTGTTTTTTGTATTTGCCCCGTAGCTCTTTTTTGACCTCGTCGTAGGTAGTTGCCCAGAAGTTGGCCAAGTCTTGGGTAACTTGCATCGGGCGGTGTGCCGGGGAGAGGAGGTGGAGCATCAGTTTCACTTTGCCATTGAGTATGGTAGGGGTGGTGGTAGTACCAAACATCTCTTGTAGCCGTACAGCAAGAATAGGCTGTTTTGGGTTGTTGTAGTTGATGGCAATGTTCGATCCGGAGGCAACTTTGATCGTAGCAGGAGCAAGTTGATTCAGCATCTGGTTCTCTTTGTAGCTAAGAAGGCCCAGCAGAATGGGGTAGAGGTTGAGGCTTTGAAGCTCTTTTAGACTACTCATCCCCTCTGTGTAGGGGGCCAACCACTCCGCAACATGCTCTTCAAGCCAGTCGTTACTGAAGTTTGGAAAGTCAGGGTTGTGGTAGTGTAGAAATAGTACCCTCTCTTGAAGTTTTTTTGCCTCTTTGCTCCATGTGAGTTTTTCTAGTCCTACTGTTTTGAGTTTGGCAAGAAGTAGCCTTGTTACCTCAGGTATGCCATTGGCCGGAAGTTGTTTGGTATGGAGTGTTACTTTTCCAATGGCTGTAATCTCTTGTACCTCTACACGTTCTTGGGTTTCGTTCCATGCAATGCGTTGTTGTATAGTGGTTTTCATATGGGTTTGAAGTTGATTTTGTGCAACAGAGATTGCCTGGTAGATAGTAGCATTTGCCTCTTTGGCATTGAGGTTCGAGACAACAAGATAGGGGGTGTTAAAGAGTGTGTCATCTGGGTGTAGATGTGCCCCTTTACCGTTACTGAGCAGGTAGGTAGTGCCACCCTTTTGGCGAAGTTGTGCAATACGATCGGGGTAGGCGAAGGCAAGAAGAATACCCAACATATCGTTTTGAATCTGTTTGCTTTGGGTAGGATTTAGTCGTTTGGCATTGGCAAGAAGATAGTGGCACTGTGACAAATCTACATATGAAGTATCTATATAACGGTGCTGTGCAACATCGTGAAGTGTTTGGACTCTCTCTTTTAGATTGCTGCTACGGTAGGTATGGCTAAAAATCTCTTTTTCTGAGGTGAGTACCGCAAGAAGTGATGCTTCGTAACCAAGGTTGAGCTTTTTGGCCTGAAGCATCATATGGGCAAGACGCGGATGGATCCCATACGCCCCCATCGCTTCGCCGTGTGGGGTGATTTGCCCTTTTGCATCGAGGGCACCAAGGTTCTGAAGCAGGGTGGTTGCATAATCGAGTGCTTTTTTGGGTGGTGTATCGAGCCAAGAGAGGCTCTTTACATCATTGCATCCCCACTTTTTGAGTTCAAGCAGCAGTGGTGTCAAGTCTGCTTGTAGTATTTCGGGGGTGTCGTGTTTGGAGAGTAGTTTACTTTTGTGCCAAAGGTGGTAGCACTTTCCTTCGCTTAGCCTTCCTGCACGTCCTGCACGTTGGGTGGCACTCTCTTCACTAATGAAAACTGTTTCAAGCGTGTCCATACCGGTAAAGGGGTTAAAGCGTAGCACTCTTTGAAGCCCAGAGTCGATGACAACTTTGATGCCTTCAATCGTGAGTGAAGTTTGGGCGATATTGGTTGCCAGTACCACTTTGCGTATCCCTTTGGGTGGTGGGGCGATGGCTTGGTGCTGTGCCTCTTTAGAGAGGTTGCCATAGAGTGGGGCGAGGATGGTTGTTGTATCAATGTGGGGCTGAAGTGCTTTTGCCACAGTGGTGATCTCTTTGATTCCCGGTAGAAAAACAAGTATGTTGCCTTCATCTTCTTTCAGGGCATGACGTATGGTTGTTACGGTTAGCTCTACAAGAGATTGAAGGGTTGGTGCTGATGTAGAAGCATCAAGGTAGAGACGCTCTACGGGGTAACTTCTTCCTTGACTCTCGATGATAGGGGCATCATCAAGCAAGGTGGCAATGGCTTGGGTATTGAGTGTGGCAGACATGACTAAGAGCTTTAGATCTTCACGCAGTATGCTTTGAGACTCTAAAGCAAGTGCCAATGAGAGTTCGGCATGGAGTGAGCGTTCGTGAAACTCATCGAAGATGATGAGTGCAACATCTTCCAAAGCTGGATCGTGCTGGAGCTTACGTGTCAAGATACCTTCTGTTACAATGAGTAGTTGTGTTGCATCGCTCTGCTTCACCTCCATCTTTACCTGATATCCAATGCGTTCTCCTACCTTCTCTCCCAGCATCTCCGCCATGCGGTTTGCTACTGTACGTACTGCCAAACGACGTGGTTGAAGCATGATAATCTTTTTGCCTTTTAGCCACGGTTCATCAAGTAGAGCCAAAGGCAGTGCTGTGGTTTTTCCCGCTCCTGGAGGGGCTTGTACTACAAGTTTGTTATGGGTATGCAGTGTTGCTTTTACATCTGGAATGATATGGGCAATGGGTAGGGTGTTTGTCATGGTGTGATTATACCTGATGGTCTTAAATGTTACTTATGCAAAAAGCGTGAAAGTGTGTGGTATGCTTTGTAAGTTTTGTATTGTTATCACTATTTTTTATTTTTGGTGATTGGGTTTTTGGGAGGATTACCTTATAATTTCTCCGGATCAAGTCTGTCATTGTCTGCAGTAGGATCTTTCTGCTCCTCTCTTCTCCACGCATTCTGCTTCTCGAACCGAAACCCAATGTAAAAGACAATACCAATAATAAGTGCCATACCGGCATAGAAGAGCATGACTGTTGTCATTTTAGATTCCTAAGTATTTATGCTTATATGTTTTATAAAAAGTGGATTTGTTTTTGTAGTAGGTTGTAAGATCATGAATCAAAGAGTCAAGTTTATTATTTTGTCCAAGAGACTCAACTTTTTTAGTTCGTAGTTCAAGATACTCAACTGTTTTTCCAATATGTTCATATCTGATTAATCCATCATAGATATGCATCAATGCCCGTTTGAGATGATTAATCGCACTGCGAAGGTTGGTTATGAAAATTCGTGGTGATTCAAAGTAGATAATTCCAGTACTATAATGTGACAAATAGTTTAAAAACTCATAGTTTGCCTGGAGATCAATCTTTTCAAGTTGAGGAGATAGAGTCTTCTCATACTGTTCTTTTAAAATGACATAGGCATGTTGATAGTTTGTCAAGTACTCTTTTAGGGTAGATAACTCTTTAGAGTATATTTCATTGTTTGTATGTTCTTTAACGAGGTTTAATGTATTGTGTTCTTTGGTACCATTGTAAAGTCCTAGTTTGCCTTCTAGTAAAGTACAAGCCTCCCAATACCTTTCATCCTTTTTATAATCGTTAAACTCTTTAGGAAGAGTATAGCCGGTATCTATATATAATTTACAAAGTAAGGATAGATACCTCTCTAACTCCTCCTTAAACATAGCATCGAGTTCGCTTTGATAGTGAGTTCTAAACCCATCTTCATTTGTGATAATGTGTTTTATTTTTGCTTCTCTAATAATCTCTTCATAATAGAACCTTATAAGCGATTTAACCATTTTCAAATCTTTCTGTTCTGTAAGAGCTACATACCTCGCATGAAATGGCAGAAATTTTTCAATAAGGTACTTATAGAAGTAGTATGCAAGTATGGAACGATTAGACATGGTTGCAGCTATCTGCCATATTAAGGTAGAGTTGTATTATCTGTATTATTTGCTTTTGTGGATGAGCCATCACTATCTTTCTCGGAAATAGCTAAAGTTGAATCTGGTTCTGAATCAGTTGTATTATCATCAATGTAAAAATCATCACCCCAGTCACAAACTGGTACTTCAATATCTAACGCGGAAAAAAACTCTGATGTAGTAGACGTGGTGCTTTGTAGAACTTGACTCATGACAAATTACCTTTCTAAGTTAAGATAAAAATGATATTAACAGCAAATGTATTTCATATTGCTTAAACGATATAGGTTAAGAAATTTTCTAAAGATAGTTTGATGGTGGCAAAGCTTCTCCTGTAAAATTCCCTTGTATATAGTCGATTCCCATGATCTTCGCTGAAGTAGCTTCTTTTTCCCACCTAATAAATTCTACTACAGTTTTAATATCAAATCTTTGGCACATATTGACTATCATGTCAATGAGATAGAACTTTTTGGCATCAGAGGTAAAGTCTTCACACAAGACTCTATCTAGTTTTAATATATCAAACTTAAAAGAGAGTACAGGATCGAAGGTTGAGTAGTCTTTGCCAAAGTCATCTAAGGCACATTTACATTGGTATTTTTTTACATCATCCATAAACTGAGAGATTATTGCTTTTTTACTATCTTTTAGTTTGGCATTTTCAATAAACTCAAATATTAGTCTATCAGCTACGCACTTATGTTGATCTACTAGGGCAAGTATCTTTTTTCTACATCTGTTATCTGTTACATCTTTATAGTTAATATTGATAGAGAGTTCTATATCTGGGTGTTTTTCTAAAAGATCAAGTACTAAGTGAAGCATATGCAATGTTGCTTTACGTTGAATAAAGGAAGGGGATTTTTTTAAAAGTTTTTCAGGAAATGAATATGTACCATCTTCCTTTGGGTACCGCATAAGAGCTTCAAACTTACGGTACTTCTTTTCTTTTATGCAAGAATCAGTATCTTCACTAGCACAAATTGGTTGGATATATGCTATTATCTTCGATATAACAAGCCTCTTATGTCGCTTAACCCGAAACCCAATGTAAAAGACAATACCGATAATAAGTGCCATACCGGCATAGAAGAGCATGACTGTACTCATGTGTGTTGTTCCTTCTGTTGTGTTTTGACTGATTCGATTGTATCATAGACTTTGACATTTTCCAAGAGTCCGCTTACTTCTCT
>Ga0256843_1003302_pt1 | contig 11281 bp, 10 predicted proteins | sample AlvinellametaG_FD_191572 | JGI IMG/M metagenome (GOLD analysis project Ga0256843, IMG submission 191572) | Pompeii worm associated microbial communities from hydrothermal vent at the East Pacific Rise, Pacific Ocean - Alvinella | ecosystem: Host-associated > Annelida > Integument > Unclassified ... | reverse complement strand
TTCTCAAAAGCTTCTTGAGTAAAGTTTGGATAAGTTAGAAGTTCTTTTATTAGTTTTAAAGCTTCATTTTGTTTTTCTTTTAAAAATGATGTATGAAGAGTGATAGTTTCTCTTCCAGCTGCTACTGAAAGATGGATAGCATTATTATCAAGTTTTTCTAAAAATTTAGTATTAGGGTTTTTAGAAGTTCCTCTATTTTGCAACATTTTTGCTAAAAGATTAGCTAAACCTTCTTTTGCAAATAAAGCACCACTATTTTCAAAAATAATCTCAAAAATAACTCTATCTAAATTATCTCTTTGTGTTATTATCATATATTCTCCATTTTTTATTATAATTATACTAAAAAAAGGAATTTTTTATGAAATTAGCAGTATTTGATTTTGATTCTACTTTAATGGATGGTGAGACTATAGATGAATTTGCAAAAGAACTTGGACTAAAAGAAAAAGTAGCAAGTATTACAGAGATGGCGATGGCAGGAGAACTTGATTTTTTTGAGAGTTTGATAATGAGAGTAAAACTTCTTGAAGGTTTAGATGAGAAAAAAGTGATTGAAATTGCTCATTCTTTACCTTATATGCCGGGGGCAAAAGAGACAATTACTGAGATGAAAAAGATGGGATATAAAGTTGTATGTTTTAGTGGTGGATTTAGAGTAGCTACAAGCTATGCAAAAGATATACTTGGATTTGATGCAGATTTTTCAAATGTATTACATGCTAAAAATGGAAAACTTACAGGGCTTGTGGGAGGAGATATGATGTTTAACTATTCAAAAGGGGATATGTTAGTTAGGCTTCAAAATATTTTAGGAATCTCAAAAGAGAATACTTTTGTATGTGGTGATGGGGCTAATGATTTGAGTATGTTTAAATATGCTGATACAAGAGTAGCTTTTTGTGCTAAAGATGTACTTAAAAAAGAAGCAAATATTATAATAGAAGAGAAAAATCTTACTAAAATTTTAGAGGAGTTAAAATGAAATTAGGGGTAAATATTGACCATATAGCGACATTAAGAGAAGCTAGGGCTATAAATGAACCAGACCCTCTTATGGCTTTAGAGATAGCTAAAAAAGCAGGAGCAGATCAAATTACAATTCATTTAAGAGAAGATAGAAGACATATTGATGATTTTGATGTAAGAAGAATAATTGAGAGTAGTTTTTTACCGGTAAATGTGGAATGTAGTATAAATGAAGATATTGTAAAAATTATAAGTGATTTAAAACCTCATCGTGTAACATTAGTTCCAGAAAATAGAGATGAGGTAACGACAGAAGGGGGACTTGATTTATTTAAAAATAGTGATAAAATCAAAAAAGCTATTGATACATTTTTAAATAATGATATATCAGTTTCTCTTTTTATAGATCCAGAAATTAGTCAAATCGAAGAAGCAAAAGTATTTGATGCAGATATGATAGAACTTCATACTGGTAAATATGCAAATCTATTTTTAGCATTTAATACAAATATAAACTATACAAAACATAAACTTTTTAGTGAATATGATAGAAAAACATTAGCTGAAATGTTAGAAAATGAAATAAAAGTTATAAAAGATAGTAGTGTTTTTGCAAAAGATATAGGTTTAGTAGTAGCTGCAGGGCATGGACTTAATTATCAAAATGTAAGTGAAATTGCAAAAATTAAAGAGATAGAAGAACTTAATATAGGACATTCAATTATAGCGAATTCTATATTTATGGGACTTGAAAATGCTATAAAAGAGATGAAAAATATTATAAATAACTCAAATTAGCCTTTAAAAAAGGCAAATCATTATTTTCATTCAAGACGAGTTTCCTTTTTTTAACGACAAAAATTCCTTAAAAATCGCAAATGGCAAAGCTACCCTAACGGGCTAAGTGCGATTTTTTAGCAGTCGTTTTTGTCTAAAATGAAAAAGTCTTTCATTCAAATGATTTTCTTTTACCTTTTTTAAGGTTTTTATTTTGAATTACCAATTTAGGTTATAAAACAATTATGATATAATTCCAACTTATAAAAAATATAAGGAGAGATTATGCAACAAATGATATTAAATGAAAAATATCCAGTGTTTGTATTAGATGTATTAAAAACAGAAACTACTTATACAAATGTAAGAGATATTTTAAGATTTTTTAAAACAAAAATAGAAGAACACCCTGTATGTAAATATATAGGAGAGTTTGATCATTTTGAGCATACAAAAGCGATAAATGGAGAAATAAATCCGGAAATTAAAGATTGTCAGCTTATTATGTTTTGTTTTGGAAACAAACTTCCAAATGGAAAAATCACAGCAGCTAGACCAAGAAGTATAAGTGTAACAGAATATGAAGACAAATTTGAAATATCATTTTTAGAAGCTCCAGCTTTAATAGCAAATGAAGTTATGGAAGGGTGGGTTAAAGATTTAAAAACTCATTTAAACGACTAATCTCCTTCTCTTTTCTTTTTTTCCTAAAAATTTTAATATAATAACATTTATAAAAAGTGACTCATAATAGTTACATTTTATATAAAGTTGATTGACATTAACTCAATTTTATTGTATAATACAAATAAAAAATATATTATACAAAGGATTGAGGGATGGCAAAAAGTTTATATGAAACATTAGGAATAAGTGAATCTGCAACTCAAGCAGAAATAAAAAAAGCTTATAGAAAATTGGCTAGAACATATCATCCAGATATTTGTAAAAAGCCAGAGTGTGAAGAAAAGTTTAAAGAAATAAATGCAGCTTATGAAGTATTAAGCGATGAAGAAAAAAGAAAACAATATGACCAGTTTGGTGATAGTATGTTTGGAGGACAATCGTTCCATGATTTTTATCAACAACAAGGGGGTGCAGGAGTAGATTTAGATGAAATTTTAAGAAATATTTTTGGGGGAGGATTTAGTTCAAGTGGATTTGGTGGACAAAGTAGAAGTAGTGGATTTAGTGGATTTGATTTTGGAGGTGGATTTGGTGGATATTCTCAACCAGATTTAGATATCCATGCTAGAATGACTATTCCATTTAATGTAGCTGTAATGGGTGGGACTCATTCAGTAAATATAAATGGTGAGACAGTAAATCTTAAAATACCTGCAGGAATCGAAACTGGAAAAAAATTAAGAGTAAGAGGAAAAGGAAAATCTTTTCAAGGACAAAGAGGGGATTTAATTATTGAAGTTGAGGTAGCACCATCTCCAGAATATGAAAGAAATGGAAATGATTTAATAAAAACAATAGATGTACCACTAAAAAAAATGATGTTTGGTGGAAAAATAACAGTCCAAACGTTACAAAAAGAGATTACAGTAAAAATACCTAAAAACTCTAAAAATGGACAAAAATTGAGAGTAAAAGGTTATGGAGTAGCAGGAAAAGGTGATCTATATTTAAAACTTAATGTTGTATTACCAAAAGTAGAAGATTTAGATCCAGAATTAGCTAAAATTATGGAAGAAAAATTACCAGAATAAAATTTAAGGAGGTGATTATGTACGGATATGATGAACCGGTATATTTAATTAGTGTAGTTGCAAAACTTATGAATATACACCCACAAACTCTTAGACAATATGAAAGAGAAGGACTTTTAAAACCTTCTAGAACAGAAGGAAGAATGAGGCTTTATTCTCAAAGAGATATTGATAAGTTAAAAATAATTTTAACTTTAGCAAGAGATATGGGAGTTAATTTAGCTGGAATTGATATTATTTTACAATTAAAAGAAGAGATTGAACAACTTCAAAAAGAGATTGAAAGATTAAAAGAAAATCAAGGAAATATTCCTAAAAATAGAAGTGTAGTAGTAAAGAAAAATAATTATCAAATAGTTTTAATTAAAAATGAAGAATAAAAAGGCTTGAAGCCCAAGTCTTTTTCTACTTTTTATTCTACATAATATCTTTAAAAATATTATCTTTTTTATTTTATGCAAAAGTCTCTGCCTTATAAATTACTTGTTTTTGGGGTTATTTATCGAAATTTAAGGGGGTTTATGGCGCGCCCAACAGGAGTCGAACCTGTGACCCCCACCTCCGCAGGGTGGTGCTCTATCCAGCTGAGCTATGGGCGCAAAAGAGAATAGAAGTATATCAAAAAATCATATATTTTTTAATATCTTCTTTTGAATTTAAAGAATTTACTTCAAAGTTTTCTCCATTTATGCCTACTACACCATTTTTAGCTTTTGTATAAGTAAGTAAAATTTCACTTGCTAGTTGTTTTGTTTTTAGGTCACTATCTTTTTGTATAAGTCCTACAGGTCCAGGTACTCCAATAGGATACATTTTTAAAAACTTATTTCCATTATAAGATTTTAAAATAGGGTTTTCATCTTTATTTCTTGAGATTATTACCATTTTATCATTTACTTTTAAATGTCTTCCAACTTTTAATATATCTATATCTTCTATATCAAGATTATTTTCTTTAATAAAATTTTTTAGTTTTAAAGAAAAATTTCTATCAGTAAGCAAACATCCTCCAGCTGGTGACTCATAATTTTTTAGTTCAAATTTTTTAGCAAGTTCCATTTGAACTTTTCTTTCTCTTCCAGAAATATCATACATTTTTTCTCTATCTATCCATCCATTTATTTCTGGTAATGTAGGAGGTAAAAGTTTTGCACTTAGTGGTCTTACTACTATTTCAGGTTTAATAGTAATTTTTTCTATTTTTTTAAGTCCATCAAGTTTTTGACTCATAGGTCTTTGACCTAAAACTTCACCACTAATTATAAATTTAGCACCTATCTCTTTCATATAGTTATAAGCTACATTTATCATATTAGCATGACAATCGATACATGGATTCATATTCTTTCCATATCCATATTTTGGTTTAAAAAGTATCTCATTTATAAAATGTTCTCTTTCATCAATCAGTGTAAATTTTACCCCTAATTCATTTGCTGTATTTTGAAGGTATTCAAATTTTTCAAAATTACTATCAAATCCTGTATTAATGTGGACTGCCTCTACTTCAATTCCCATGTTTTGAATAATTTTTATAGCTAAACAACTATCTAAACCACCACTAAAAAGTGCTATCGCTTTCATAAATAAGCTCTCCTTTTTTTAATCTTTGTATCAAATATTGATATTTTCTTGTTTTATGTTTGATTATTTCAAAACTCTCATTTGATGTCCTAAGTGATATTATTTTATTTTTATAATATTTTATTAGTAAATTTCTAATAGAGTTTATTAAAGCATCATAAGTTAAAACTTTTATATCGTTATTTAAAACTATATCTAAAAGTTTTGGATTTTCAAACTTTTCTTCGTAAATTGCTTTTAATTCTTCTTGATGATGATTGAAAATTTCTAAAGATAAATATTCACTTGCTTCATTTATATAAGTTTTGTTTTCATATAATGTTTTTATAATACTTGCTTCTGCTAGATCAATTTTTTTTTGGGGAATATTTTGTATGTTTTTTTGTTTTATATTAAAAAAACTTTTTGGAATTTGACTAAGTTGAGAAGCATATTGAATTATATCTTCTTGTATAAGGCTTGGAAGTGAAGAGATAAACTGTTTTATTTCATTTACAAACTCTTGTTTTTGTTTTGGATTTTTTAGATTATATTTTTGAATATATTGTTTTATTACAAATTCTATAAAAGGGGTTTTGTTTTTGAAAATTGGTTCTAAATCAATCCCTTCTTTTATCATATCAGCAGGGTCTTTCCCTTCTTGAAATAAAACAATTCCACCTTCAAATGAATTTTGAGCTAGAAGAGTAGCAGCTTTTAGGGCAGCATTTATACCTGCATTATCTCCATCATAAGCTACTATTATATCTATATCCATTTTTTTAAGGGTAGGAAGATGTTCATTTGTAAGAGCTGTCCCAAGAGTGGCTACACTGTTTGTATATCCTGCTTGATGCAGCATTATTACATCCATATATCCTTCAGTAATAATAATCTCTTTTTTTCTAAGTATTTTTTCTCTTGCAAAGTTAAATCCATAAAAGGTTTTTGATTTATTAAATAGTTTTGTATTTGTATAATTTATATATTTAGCAGGGTGGTTTGTGATAGTTCTTCCACCATAAGCAATAATTTTGTTATTTGGAGAAAATATAGGAAAAGTAATTCTATCAATTAATCTTGCATAAACTCCATTTTCCCCTTTTGCAAAAGCACCGACTTCAATAGCTTCATTTATAGGTACATTTATTTGATTTAAAAACTCTAATTGTTCATTTGAAGATGGAGCAAAACCTATGGAAAATTTTTCTATAGTATTTTGATTTAAGCCTCTATCTATTAAATAATTATAGGCAGTTTTATTGTGGATTAGTTTTTGTTTATAAAAACTGTTTAATTTTTCTAAAATATTTTGACTTTTATAGTTATTATTACTTTTAGTATATTCAAGTTGAAAATTATACATTGATGCTAATTTTTCAATAGCTTCCGGATATGAAAGTTTTTCGTATTCCATAATAAATTTAATAGCATCACCACTAGCACCACATCCAAAACAATGATATATTTGTTTAGAAGGACTTACTACAAAAGATGGAGTTTTTTCAGAATGAAAAGGACAATTTGCAGTAAAATTACTCCCTTTTTTCTTTAATTGGATATAATTACCAATAACATCAACAACATCAACTATAGATTTTAAATTTTCGATTGATTCAGATTTTATCATAAGCGAATTATATCATAAAGGAATTAAATGTTAGATTATAGAGATCCATTATTTAGTATAATAGTGTTTTTAGTTTTAATTGTAATAACGATTTTAGTAGTTAATTTTTTAGGAGATTTAAAACAAAAGAACCAATTAAAAGATTTAAAAGAGTTTGTAGATAGGTTTGATTTTTTAGATGATAAAGAAATTGAATCTATTTTTAGTGATAATATTTCAAAGAATGCTCTTTTACTTTTAGCTATTGCTTTTGAAAAAGAGGGCAATTATGAAAAAAGTTTAAATATTTATATGGTTTTGCTTAAAAATAGTAATCAAGATGAAAAATTTAAAATCTTACAAAATATGGCAGAAGTTTATTGTAAAGCTGGATTTTTACATAAATCAAGAGAAGCTTTGCTTGAAATTTTAAAAGCACATCCAAGAAAATTAGATGCATTAAATTTGCTTTTTATTGTAGATGATAAACTTAAAAATTATGAAGAAATGGATAATATTATTGAGATTTTAGAGGAACTTGAAGTTGATGTATACAAGAAAAAGGCTTATTTATATTTTCAAAAAGCTAGATTTGCAAATGATAAAGAGAAAATAAAAGCTTTATATAAAACATATCCTATTTTAAAGAGAAACTATATAAACTATTTTATATACATTAATCCTAAAATGGTATTTGATGAAATCAAAGAAAAAGATGTTTATAAGTTTTTAGATATTTTTTGGCAATTTGATAATTTACCTATGAAAGATAAGTTTATTTTTATAAAAGCAGCTAAAAAAGAGATCACTACTACATTAAAAGCCCCTATATTTGAATTAGAAGTTTTAAAATATACACCAAAAGGATTAGCAAATTTAGAATTTGAATATATTTGTAATAATTGTAAACATCTAACACCTTTATATGATGATAGATGCCCTCATTGTAAAGAGCTTTTTACATTACAATTAGAAGTTCAAATTACAAAATCTTAATTTTCTAGGAAAATAGATATTTTATTATTTATAAGTTTTAAATATAAAATTTTATCTCCTTCAAAGTGTTTATGTTTTGTTTTAAATATTTCATAAAAACTTACTTTATAAATATTTTTATCTTTACTTGGATAAGGGATTATTTTTAAGTTTTTGAATTTTATTTGTTTGTTTTTTTGATGCTTAAAAATAAATTTTTTCATTTTAGCAAAGGTTTGAAAGTTATATTTATTGTTTTTTTTAAAATTTTTATCATCATAAAAAGATAGATATGTTTTTAAATCATTATATTTCCAAGCATATCTCCATTTAAAAATTTCTTTTAGAATAATAGATATTTTTTGTTTATTTGTTTGAGGTAAATGATTTGTATCAATAATTAAAATAGAGTTTTTATAATCAATTAGTTTTGATAATTTTACTAATTCATGATTTGGTAAAGCAATACACCCTTTGGTATCAAATTTTCTATTTGGGTTATCTTTTGGAAATCCATGTATCCATATACCATGACCACTTTTTCCAAGATAGTTATCATATAGATTTGGATAATTTGTAGGATATGCTAATGGCCCATAAAAGTCATCTAAGTTTCCATCATTAAGTTTATATTTTAATTTGTATACTCCAAGAGGTGTTTTTCCATCTCCTTCAATCCATTTATCTCCACTGTTTTTTCCTAATAAAATATTAGTAAATTGATGTTTTAACTGAAGTTTGTTATTAAAATCATAAACATCTACAACTCTTTTGTTTTTGTAACAAATTATAATATTTGTAGGATTATCGTAATATCCAAATTTAACATCTTTATTGTTTAATAAAAAGCTGATATATTTATCTGAAAACAGAAATTTATCTACTTCATTTTGCCAACTTTTACCTTTTCTAAACTTATCAAAAATCTCTATATTTGCATTTAAAAAACTAGTGATTATTAAAATAAACCACAATACTCTCATTATAATCCTTAAAAATTTTTGGAAATTATATCAATTTTAGATAAAATTTTATAAAAATTATATCGATAAGGATAATATATGGAAAATTTAGAAGAAGTTTTAGCTAAACATAAACTAAGTAAAGAAGATTATAAACATATTGTTGAAATTTTAGGAAGAGAACCAAATATAGTTGAGATTGGTATTTTTAGTGCAATGTGGAGTGAGCATTGTAGTTATAAATCAAGTAAATATTACTTAAAAGGATTCCCAACTAAAGCACCTTGGGTTATTCAAGGACCAGGTGAGAATGCAGGTGTTATTGATATTGGTGGTGGAATGGCTGCTGTATTTAAAATGGAAAGTCATAATCACCCATCATTTATTGAACCATATCAAGGAGCTGCAACTGGTGTAGGTGGAATTTTAAGAGATATTTTTACAATGGGAGCTAGACCTGTAGCAAACTTAAATGCTATTAGATTTGCTGATATTGATAATGACACAGATACAGCTAAACTTCATAAACATTTATTAAATGGTGTAGTAGAAGGGATTGCTGGATATGGTAACTGTATAGGAGTACCTACTATTGGAGGTGAGACTGCATTTGAAGATTGTTATGCAGGAAATAACTTAGTAAATGCATTTAGTTTAGGACTTGCTAAAAATGATGAAATTTTTTATGCAAAAGCTGAGGGTGTAGGAAATCCTGTGATTTATGTTGGTTCTAAAACTGGTAGAGATGGTTTAGGTGGGGCTGTAATGAGTAGTGATAGCTTCGAAGAGGGACAAGAAGATCAAAGACCAACAGTTCAAGTGGGAGATCCATTTACTGAAAAACTACTTATGGAAGCTTGTTTAGAGCTTTTTAAAGAAGATTATATTATTGGTATTCAAGATATGGGTGCAGCTGGGCTAACATCATCAAGTTTTGAGATGGCAGGAAAAAGTAATGCAGGAATGAAGATGTATCTTGATAAAGTCCCAGCTAGAGAAGAAGGGATGACTCCATATGATTTTATGCTTAGTGAATCTCAAGAAAGAATGCTTATTTGTGCTAAAAAAGGGTATGAAGATAAAGTAATAGAAATCTTTAGAAGATGGGAACTTGATGCTGAGGTTATCGGTGAAGTTACTGATACTGGTAGAATGGAGCTTTTCTGGCATGGTGAGAAAGTAGCAGATATTCCAGTAGCACCTGTTAGTGAAGAAGCACCAGAACTTATTAGACCTGTAATGAAGCCAAAATATATTGATGAGATTAAAAATGAAACTATTACAAAAGATATATCAAATCAAGAAGCATTTGAAATTATGATGAAAAAGCCAGAAATGGTAGATAAAGCATATATCTATAATCAATATGATTCAATGGTACAAACAAACACAGTTGAGCATCCTGGAAATTTAGATGGAAGTGTAATTAGAGTAAAAGAAAATGATAGATTTTTAGGGATGAGTACAAACTGTAATGCAAGATTTTGTTATATTGATCCAAAATTAGGTGGTTCTGAAGCTGTAATGAAGTCAGGTAGAGATATCGCAGCAAAAGGGCTTAAACCACTTGCAATTACAGATTGTCTAAACTTTGGTAATCCAGAAAAACCAGAAACTATGTGGCAATTTAAAGAAGCTACAGATGGTATCAAAGAAGCTTGTGCAGCATTAAATACTCCAGTAGTGAGTGGGAATGTTTCACTTTATAATGAAACAAATAATGAAAATGTATATCCAACACCAGAAATTGCTACAGTTGGTGTAGGGGATAATGTAAGAGGAAGTAAATTTACAAAAGAGGGTAATTTACTTTATATTATAGGTGAGACAAAAAGTGAATTTGGTGGAAGTGCTTATATGAAGTTTATAGAAGATAAAGTTGCTGGAACTCATCCAGAAGTTGATTTTGATAAAGAGCTTAAACTTTGGGATTTATTACAAACAGATGTAATTGAAAGTGCAAAAACAGTAGGTGCTGGTGGTATTGCTATGGCTTTATATAAAACTGCTTGTGTAAGTAATAAAGGGTGTGAAGTTAATGTAAAACTAAAAGATAGTAAAGATATCTTTTCTGAGACATTAAGTAGAGCAATTGTAGAAATCTCTCCAGAAAACAAAGAAGCATTTGAAGCTAAAGCTAAAGAGATTGGAATTTATGTAGAAGAGATAGGAAAAATTGGTGGAGATAGTATCAAAATTAATGATGTAGTATGTCCATTAGATACAGCAAAAGATGTATATTTTAATAGATTTAAAAATATTATGAAATCAGATGTAGAAGGAATTATATAATGAGAGCATTATTAAGTGTAAGTGATAAGACAGGAATAGTTGAATTTGCTAAAGATTTAGAAAGTTTAGGTTGGGAGATTATCTCAACTGGTGGGACTTATAGAGTATTAAAAGAAAATGGTGTAAAAGTAATTGAAGTAAATGAAGTTACTAAGTTTCCAGAGTGTTTTGAAGGAAGAGTTAAAACTCTTAATCCTTATATTCATGGTGGGATTTTACATAAAAGAGATGAGCATAAAGAAGAAGCAGAAAAACTTGGAGTAGAAGGGATTGATTTAGTTTGTGTAAACTTATATCCATTTAAAGAAACTATTGAGAGAACTGATGATTTTGATGAAATTATTGAAAACATCGATATTGGTGGACCTACAATGGTTAGAAGTGCTGCTAAAAACTTCAATGATGTAATGATTGTA
>Ga0256843_1003301_pt1 | contig 11283 bp, 14 predicted proteins | sample AlvinellametaG_FD_191572 | JGI IMG/M metagenome (GOLD analysis project Ga0256843, IMG submission 191572) | Pompeii worm associated microbial communities from hydrothermal vent at the East Pacific Rise, Pacific Ocean - Alvinella | ecosystem: Host-associated > Annelida > Integument > Unclassified ... | reverse complement strand
AAAGATGTTGTAAAACTTGCTTCAAACGAGAATCCTCTAGGTTGTTCAACTAAAGTTGCTGAGGCAATTGCTAAAAATGCCAATAGAGCTTCTATCTATCCAGATGATAGTATGTATGAATTAAAAAAGGCTCTTAGTAAGCGCTTTGGAGTTGATAGAAATGATATAATAATCGGAGCTGGAAGCGATCAAATTTTAGAGTTTATTTCACATGTAAAATTAAATCAAAACTCATCTATTTTAACATCAAATATAACTTTTGCAATGTATGAAATTTATGCAAAACAATTTGGTGCAAAAGTTATTAAAACACCAAGCTATAAGCATATTGTTAATGAATTTAAAGAAGCCATAAAAGAGCATAATCCTGATATTGTATATATCTGCACTCCAAATAATCCAACAGGAGATGCAACTAAAAGAGATGATGTTTTTGAAATTATTAAAGCTACGCCAAAAGAGTCTTTAGTTGTTGTTGATTGCGCATATATGGAGTATGTGGAAGATGAAGAGTATAAGTTAGAGCCAAAAGATTTTATTAGCTTTAGCAATGTAATTTATCTTGGAACATTCTCTAAAGCTTATGGGCTTGGTGGAATGAGAGTAGGGTATGGCATTGCCAATAGAGATTTAATTAAAATTCTTTACAAAGTTAGACCACCATTTAATATTACAACTCTTTCACTACTTAGCGCAATAGAAGCTTGTAGGGATGAGGAGTTTGTTAAAAAAAGCGTGGCACTAAATAGAGAACAGATGCAAAGATATGTAGAGTTTGCAAATAAAAATAATTTAGAGTATATTCCAAGTTTTACAAACTTTATAACATATATCTTTAAAGAGCAAAATAGTTCAACAATCGCTACTAACCTTATGAAAAAGGGTATAATTATAAGAGATTTAGCAAGTTATGGATTAAATGCTATAAGAATAACTATAGGGTTAAGTGAACAAAATGATAAACTTTTTAAAGAGTTAAGCAAGGAGCTTTAGTGCTAAAGGGGATAATTTTAGATACTGCACCAAAAATAAAAATAAAAAATAAACTTAAAGAGAGTAAAGTATCTATAATTGAGATTAATAGAGCAATTAAAGATTTGGATTTAAAGTATAAAAGATTAGATGAGATAGATTTGTATAATATTTTTAACTATATATTATCTAAAAAGAGGGAGTGTTAGTGGATATAAAAAATTACTCAATTGATGAGTTGAAAAAACTATCTTCTGATATAAGAGATAGAATTTTAGAAGTTGTTAGTAAAAATGGAGGGCATTTAAGTTCAACTCTAGGAGCAGTAGATTTAATAGTGGCTATGCATTATGTGTTTGATGTAAAAAAAGACCCCTTTATATTTGATGTTAGCCACCAAGCTTATGCTCATAAACTATTAACAAATAGGTGGGAAGAGTTTGATACACTTCGTCAATTTGGTGGAATTTGTGGATATACACATCCAAAAGAGTCAAAATATGATTACTACAAAGCTGGACATAGCTCTACTTCAATATCAATTGCAGTTGGCGCAGCAAAAGCAATAAAGTTAAAAGGTGAAAATAGAGTTCCAGTAGCTCTTATTGGAGATGGCTCAATGAGTGCAGGAATGGTTTATGAAGCTCTAAATGAACTTGGTGATAGAAAGTATCCAGTTGTAATTATTTTAAATGATAATGAGATGTCTATTGCTAAGCCAATAGGTGCAATTAGTAAATATCTATCAAAGGGAATGGCAAGTCCACTATATCAAAAATTTAAAGCAAAAGTTGAATCTGTTTTAGAGTATATGCCAGATAGTGCAACATATATGGCTAAAAAGTTTGAAGAGTCTTTGAGATTGATTACACCAGGAATGCTATTTGAAGTTTTGGGAATTGATTATATTGGACCAATTAATGGACACAATCTTGAAGCATTAATAGAAACACTTCAAAGCGCAAAAGATTTAAAAAAACCAGTTGTTGTTCATACACAAACAGTTAAAGGTAAAGGATACACAATTGCAGAAGGTCCTCAAGAGCATTGGCACGGTGTAGGACCTTTTGATATAAAAACAGGTAAAAGTCTTAAAAAGAGTAGTAGCAAAAAGAGTGCAACTGCAATTTATGGAGAGCATCTACTAAAACTTGCAAAAGAGCATAAAAATATTGTTGGTGTAACTGCTGCAATGCCAGGTGGAACAGGGCTTAGTAAACTTTTAGATGAGTTTCCAGATAGGTTTTGGGATGTAGCAATTGCCGAACAACACGCAGTTACATCTATGGGACCTCTTGCAAAAGAGGGTTTTAAGCCATTTTGCACAATTTATTCAACTTTTTTACAAAGAGGCTATGACCAAGTAATTCACGATATTGCATTAATGAATTTAGGTGTTGTATTTGCAATGGATAGAGCTGGAATTGTAGGAGAAGATGGAGAAACTCATCAAGGGGCTTTTGATATAAGTTTTTTAAGAGCCATTCCAAATATGACTTTAGCAGCACCTTTTAATGAAGATAGCTTCAAAAAACTTTTAGATTTTTCAATTAATTTTAATACTCCACTTGCAATTAGATATCCAAGAGGTGCATTTATGGCTAATAATTTTGAAGTGCCAAATTACGAGCTTGGCAAAGCTCACTTAATAGAGGATGGAAAAGATATACTATTTATTGGCTATGGAAATGGTGTAGGTAGAGCAATAGAAACTAAAAAAGAGTTAAAAAACTTAAATCCGGCAATTTTAGATTTAAGATTTGTAAAACCACTAGATAAAGAGTCATTAAAAGAGTTGACAAATCATTATAAAAAGTGGTATATCTTTAGTGATAGTGTTAAAATGGGAGGAGTTGCTAGTGCAATTTTAGAGTTTTTAGAAGATGAAAATATCAAAGATGTAATAGTAGAGAGTTTTGAGTATGATGATAAATTTATAACTCATGGTAAAACAGCAGATATTGAGAAATTTCTTGGTATTATGCCAAATCAAATTGCTAAAAAAATTGAGAATGGAGATAGTTGATGAGTGAGTATATTTTTACTAGTGAGTCTGTAACAGAAGGACATCCAGATAAAATGGCAGACCAAATAAGTGATGCTATTTTAGATTATATAATAGAACATGATAAAAATGCTAGAGTAGCTTGTGAAACATTAGTTAGTAATGGTTTTTGTATAATCACAGGTGAATTAAAAACAAAAACATATGCGCCAATGCAAGAGATTGCAAGAGAAGTAATTAGAGAAATTGGATACACTGATGCAACATATGGATTTGATTATAGAAGTGCGGGTGTTTTAAATGGAATTGGTGAGCAGAGTGCTGATATTAATCAAGGAGTTGACCAAGACTCTGGAGAAATTGGTGCAGGTGATCAAGGCTTGATGTTTGGTTATGCTTGTAGTGAAACAAAAGAGTTAATGCCTCTTCCTATTTTACTTGCTCACAAAATTACTGCAAAATTAGCAGAAGTTAGAAAAAGTGGTGCATTACCATACTTAAGACCAGATGGAAAGGCACAAGTTAGTGTTTTATATAAAGATGGCAAACCAGTTGAGGTAAAAACAGTAGTAGTTTCAACTCAACACGCACCAGAAATAGAGCAAGAGCAACTACACAAAGATATTATTTCAGAAGTAATAGAAGCTGTAATTCCAGCTAATTTATTAGCAGAAGATGTAGTTTACCATATAAATCCAACGGGTAGATTTGTAATAGGTGGACCTCAAGGTGATGCAGGACTTACAGGTAGAAAAATTATTGTTGATACTTATGGTGGTAGTTGTCCGCACGGTGGTGGTGCATTTAGTGGAAAAGATCCAACAAAAGTAGATAGAAGTGCAGCGTATGCAGCAAGATATGTAGCAAAAAATTTAGTGGCAGCAGGAGTTAGCGATAGAGTTACAATTCAAATTGCATATGCTATTGGTGTAGTTGAGCCAGTTTCTATTATGGTTGATACGCATGGTAACACAACTTATAGTAGTGAAATTTTAGAAGAGTGTGTAAAAGATATATTCGATTTAACACCAGCTGGAATTATAAAAGAACTTGACCTTTTGCGCCCAATTTATCGAAAAACAGCAGCTTATGGACACTTTGGTAGAGAGCTTGATGAGTTTACTTGGGAGCAAACAGATAAAGTAGATGAGATAAAATCCTACTTATCTAAAAAAAATTAGCAATTTTTTTATAATATTAAAAGAAAATTTAAAATCTTGTGATATAGTGTTATTACAACTTAATAAAAGGAGAAAAATATGGCAGTAATGATTACTGATAGTTGTATTAACTGTGGTGCTTGTATTGATGAGTGTCCAGTAGAAGCAATTGTAGATGAGGATGATAACCCAACTGGTGAAGAAATTTACTATGTTTATGCTGACAAATGTGTTGAGTGTGTAGGTTATCATGATGTTCCAGCATGTGCAGAAGCTTGTCCAACTGAAGGATGTATTCAATGGTCTGAGTGTGCTGATGGACAAACTTGTTCTGAAAATAGAGGCGAAGCAGGAACTCCAGTTATTGAAGACTAATTTGACTCTTTTTAATAACTTCGCATTTGCGAAGTTATTTAACTACTAATAAATTCAATTTTAAGCAACTAAATTTTAATATCTCATCTATTTAATAAATAATTAAAAAACATTATGCTACTATTCCACAAAATTTTAACAGTAGGAATATTCAATGGAGCAAACATTATCAATTATTAAACCTGATGCAGTAGCAAAAGGTGTAATAGGAAAAATTTTAGACAGATTTGAGAGCAATGGTTTAAGAGTTGCAGCACTTAAAAAGTTACAACTTACAAAAGAACAAGCTGGTGAATTTTATGCAATACATAAAGAGCGCCCTTTCTTTAATGATTTAGTAGAGTTTATGACATCTGGTCCAGTTGTTGTATCTGTTTTAGAGGGTGAAAATGCAGTATTAAAAAATAGAGAGCTTATGGGTGCTACAAATCCAAAAGAGGCTGAGCCTGGAACAATTAGAGCAGACTTTGCAGATAGTATTGATGCAAATGCAGTTCATGGAAGCGACTCTTTAGAAAATGCAAAAAATGAAATCGCATTTTTCTTTGAAAAAGAAGAGATTTTATAATTTATGGAGATAAGCTTTTTAAAAATAAAGCAAAATCCTATTGAGTTAAACTACTCTAAAGATTCAACCTCAATAGTTGGGGAAATAGAGAGAATTAGTAGAGATTGTGTTAAATTAAACTCTACTTTTAGCTCAGAAGTTACATTAATTTGTAATAGATGTGGCAAAGAGTATAAAGACAAAATTACCTATCCTTTAGAGCTAATTTTAAGCGAGGGTAGGTATAATAGCAACGACAAAATTGATGTAGTCGAATTTTTCGAAAAGAAAATTGATTTTGACTATATTGCAGATAGCGAAATAGCATCAATTCAAGAGAGTTACAACTATTGTGATAGTTGTAAAAATAGTGAAGAGATTTTAGAGATAGAATTTTAAGCTAAACTAAAATATAAATTAAATTAGAAAGGATTAAAAATGGCAGTTCCTAAGAGAAGACATAGTAAAACAAGAGCGGCAAAGAGAAGAACACACTACAAAGTAACACTACCAAGACCAATTAAAGATGAAGATGGAACTTGGAGAATGCCTCATAGAATGAACTTAACAACTGGTGAATATAAGAGCCAAGACTAAATATGAGTTCAGTTACAATTGCTATAGATGCAATGGGTGGGGACCATGGTCCAGAACCTATAATTGAAGGGCTAACTCTTGCCCTTGATGAAACTAACTTTAAAGCTATTTTAGTTGGTAATAAAGATGAAATACTATCATACCTTCCTCAATACTATTTAGATGATGATATTGTAGAGATAGTTCATTGTGAAGATGTAATATCAATGAGTGATGCAGCAACAGATGCTCTTCGTCGTAAAGATACATCTATATATCAAGCAGTAGAGTGCGTTCGTAATAAAAAGGCAGATGCAGTAGTTTCAGCAGGACACAGTGGAGCTACAATGACTTTGGCAACTCTAAGAATAGGAAGATTACCCCATGTCAATAAGCCACCTCTTGCTACACTTATGCCAAATAGAAGTTCTCAAAAATCTGTTGTATTAGATGTAGGTGCAGTTACAGATTGTAAACCAAGAAATCTATTTGAATTTGCTGTAATGGGTAGAGTTTATGCAAAAGAGGTTATGGGTATTGTAAATCCTAGAGTTGGCTTATTATCTAATGGTGAAGAAGATAGCAAAGGAAATGAGCTAACAAAAGAGGTATTTCCAATGCTAAAAGAGGTAAAAGGGTTTGTTGGGAATGTTGAAGGTAGAGATATCTTTAATGGAACAGTTGATGTTATTGTAACTGATGGCTTTACTGGTAATATTGTTCTTAAAACAAGTGAAGGTGTAGCCTCTACAATTATTGACTTAATGAAGCAAAATATTAAAAAATCTATTCCTGCTAAAATTGGCGCACTTTTAATGAAAAGAAAAGTATTTACAAACTTAAAAAAGCAAATAGATTATGCTGAGTATGGTGGCGCTCCACTGCTTGGAATTAATGGTTGTGCAATAGTAAGTCATGGTAGTTCAAATGCAAAAGCTATTAAAAATGCAATTTTTCAAGCTATTAAATTTGCAAAATCTGATATTAACAAAAAAATAGAAGAAGAGCTTATAAAACTTAACAGTTAGTTAGGTTACTCCACTCTTCTTCTCTTGGTATCCTTAAAATCAATCCAGCTTTAATTATATAGTTATTAGCTATTCTATCCATATTTGATTTATAAATTTTTTTCCAATACTCTTCTGTTTGAAAATATTTTAGTGCAATTGTTTTTAAAGTATCAAACTCATTAACTCTATGTAGCCAATAATTGCTGTAATCAGGTAATATATTTGGTAGTGTTTCTCTATTTGTAGGCACTTTATTGCTCCTAGTGTTATAATTAATATAATATTGTATTGTTTTTATAAGAAGATAGATAAAAATATATCATTTTGATATGTAGATATTAAAAAATTGTGTAAAAGAAGTATAAGAGGGTGCAGTAGAATTGACCCTCTTTTAAAATATTAGTAGCCTCTTTGATATCTGCGATTTTCTCTCTCTTGGTCATCTTGCTCTTTACCAATCATTGCACCAGCAACTGCTCCACCAGCTGCGCCAATCATAGCATCTCTATGATTACCTACCATTGCACCAGCAACTGCCCCAACAGTAGCTCCAGCTGCTGCTCCTCCAGCAGTATTGCTTATTGCACATCCACTAAAGAAAATTGCACTAAATGCAACTGCTAATGTAGAAATAATTACTTTTTTCATTTTAAACTCCTTAATTTTTATAGCTCTATTATAACAAAAAAAAGTTGCAATATTGTGAAATTTAATAATTAATTGTAAAAAAAGATAATATGTATGAATAAATGGAGTTATTTTGCTATTTCAACACCTTTTGAAGTGTTGAAATAGTGAATTTAAAAGAACTATTAATCTTTACTCTACTTCTGCATCGATAACGTCATCGTCATCTTTTTTTGCATTTGTTTGTTGCTCTGCACCACCTTGATTTGCAGCTGCAGCAGCTTGTGCTATTTTTTGGTTATGAGTATTTAGCTCATTTACTTTAGCCTCAATTTGCTCTTTTGTTGAGTTGTCATCTTTAATTAAAGCTTCTAACTCTTCAATAACTTTTTGTGCTGCTGATTTTAAACCTGCTTCAATTTTTTCACCAAGTTCACTAATTGACTTTTTAGTTTGGTGAATTAAAGCATCAGCTTGATTTTTAACTTCTACTAAAGCTTTTCTAGCTTCATCTTCTGCTTTGTGTGCTTCTGCTTCTTGCACCATTTTTTGAATCTCTTCTTCGCTAAGTCCGCTTGAACCAGTAATTTTAATCTCTTGTGATTTACCAGTTGCTTTATCTTGCGCACTTACTGTAAGAATACCATTTGCATCAATATCAAATGTTACCTCAATTTGTGGCACACCTCTAGGAGCTGGTGCAATTCCACTTAGCTCAAACATACCTAAAGATTTATTATCTTTTGCAAACTCTCTCTCACCTTGCACTACATGTATGCTAACTGCTGGTTGATTATCTTCTGCAGTTGAGAAAATTTGCGACTTTTTAGCTGGAATTGTTGTTCCTTTTTCAATTACTTTAGTTGTTACGCCACCTAAAGTTTCAATTCCAAGGCTAAGAGGTGTAACATCAAGCAATAATACATCTTTAACATCACCTGTTAATACACCACCTTGAATTGCCGCACCTAAAGCAACTACTTCATCAGGGTTTACAGATTTATTAAGCTCTTTACCAAAGAATGCTTTTACTTTTTCTTGAACAAGTGGAACTCTTGTGCTTCCACCAACCATTACAATCTCTTTAATTTCACTTTTGTTTAAACCAGACTCTTTTAAAACTTCATCAATTTTAGTAATTGTTTTATCTACTAAATCTTCAATTAAACTCTCAAATTTAGCTCTTGTTAATTTAACAATTAAGTGTTTTGGACCACTTGCATCAGCAGTGATAAATGGTAAGTTTACCTCTGTTTCATTTGCACTTGAAAGCTCTTTTTTAGCATTTTCAGCTGCCTCTTTAAGTCTTTGTAGAGCCATCATATCAGATTTTAAATCAATTCCATTATCTTTTTTAAACTCTTCTGCTATGTAATCAATTACTCTGTTATCAAAATCATCACCACCTAAGAATGCATCACCACCAGTTGCTAGAACCTCTACAACACCATCACCAGTTTCAAGGATAGTAACATCAAATGTTCCACCTCCAAGGTCATAAACCGCAATATTTTCACTCTCTTTTTTATCAAGTCCATATGCAAGTGCTGCTGCAGTTGGTTCGTTGATAATTCTTAAAACATTTAATCCTGCAATTGTTCCAGCCTCTTTAGTTGCTTTTCTTTGAGCATCATTAAAATATGCGGGAACTGTAATTACAGCATCTTTTACCTCTGTTCCAAGGTGTGCCTCTGCATCCTCTTTTAGTTTCATTAAAATCTTTGCACTAATCTCTTGTGGTGTATATGTTTTTCCATCAATCTCAATTGCACAAGCACCATTTTTATCTACAACATGGTATGGTAATCTCTCTTTAGCCTCTTTTGCCTTCTCTTCATTACACATTAAACCCATAATTCTCTTAACTGAATATACAGTTTTCTCTGGGTTAGTTACCATTTGGCGTTTTGCAGTCTCTCCTACTAAAATTTCACCCTTATCTGTAAATGCAACAATTGAAGGAGTTGTATTTCTTCCCTCTTTGTTTGCAATAATTTTTGCTTCTCCATTTTCATACACAGCCATTGCTGAGTTTGTTGTTCCTAAATCTATTCCAATTGGTTTACTCATTTTATTCTCCTTGTTTAATTTCTGTTATTATACTTTTTATTTTAAATTTGCTTTGCTACTTAAGTTGCTTATTTGCAAGTTGCTACCATAGATGGACGCAAAAGTCTATCTTTTAGTTTATAACCTTTTTGTAATACTTGCACTATCTCTCCGCTTTTATGCTCATTACTTTCCATTTGTGTAACTGCTTGATGGTAATTTGGGTCAAACTCTTTATCACACTCAACTTCACAAACACCATTTTTTTTCAAAATTGATAAAAGTTGATCATAAGTTAATTGCATACCCTCTTTAATTTTCTCTACAGATTCATCTTTAACCTCTAAATTATCTATTGACTTTAGAGCATTTTCAAATGTATCAAGCACTGTTAAAAGGTCAGTAGCAAAAGACTCATTTGCATAAGCAAGTGCAGTTGCTTTCTCTTTCTCTAACCTTTTTTTGTAGTTTTCAAAATCTGCATGAACTCTTAAAAAGTTATCTTTTTGCTTTGCTAACTCTTCTTGGCACTCTTGTAGAGGGTCAGTTTTGCTCTCTTCTTGGCTAGAAGTTTCAACATCTTCATTGCTAACTTCTTCCTCTACAGGCTTTTTATCTTTAGCCATTTTAGTTACCTCCTTATAAAATTTTAGTGAATTATATAATATTGAGTTTAATTTGTCAAGGTATATTTATATATTTTAACTAAATATAGTTGATACAATATGGCTCAAGTTTATAATAAAAGCCCGAATTATGGATTATTGTGAATTAAAAATTAAAAGTTAAAAATTTAGAATTAAAAGTTATAAGTTGAACTATTCTTGTAAAAGGTATTATAATTTTTAAGTATTTAAAGGTAGTAAAAGAGAATAGTATTTGTTTTTAGAGATTCCCACTTTTGTGGGAATTATAAATTAGGCTACAATAGAACTAAAATTAGTTTCTAATTCCTAGAGCCTCTTTAACTTCATTAAATTTAGCGAAGTCTTTTTTTCTTAAATATCTCATTAATCTTCTTCTTTGACCAACAAGTTTTAATAAACCTAGTCTTGAGCTGTGATCTTTTTTATTTGTTTTTAAATGCTCTGTTAAGTATTGAATTCTATTAGTTAATAGAGCAATTTGAACCTCTGCTGAACCTGTATCTTTTTCGTTTCTGGCAAATTGAGAAATAATCTCTGTCTTTTTCGCCGAATCTAAAGCCATCTTTGACCTCCTGATTGGTATTTGTTTTGAAATGAAATAGTAGCTAAATAAAGCTAAAATATAAATAAATTGATAAAAAATTATGAATAAATCAATATTTTATTTAAAATAGAGTAAAATAGTCCTAATTAATTTTAAGGATTGCAATGTTACTAACTAGAGCAAGTGAGTATGCCCTACTCTCATTAAATGTAATATACAAATCAGATAAACCAATTGGTTCAGAACAGTTATCAAAAGAGTTAAATATACCAAAAAGTTTTTTAGCTAAAATTTTGCAAAATTTAACAAAAGGTAATGTTTTGGTATCTCATAGAGGCGCTCAAGGTGGATATGCATTAAATATTGACCCCAAAGATATATCTTTATATGATATAATTTCACTTGCAGAAGGCAAAAAGCCAACAGTTTTTGATTGTGTAAGTTATTCTGATACATGCCCAAATGGAGCAATTGGAACTTGTGCTATTTCGCCTTTTTTGGCAAAATTTCAATATAAAATTGATCTGTATTTACAAAATTTAACACTAAAAGAGCTATTAGATGAGCGATGATTTTAACTATGTTTTCCACCTATCACATATAGATTTAGATGGCTATGGATGCCAATATTTAACAACAAAAGTATTTAAAGATATTAAGTGCTACAATGCAAATTATGGGGCAGAAGTAACAGAGCGCTTAAGCGAAATTTACGATAATATTAAGAGTTTAAAAGTAAATCAAGAGATAAAACCTCTTATTTTAATAACA
>Ga0256843_1003300_pt1 | contig 11286 bp, 9 predicted proteins | sample AlvinellametaG_FD_191572 | JGI IMG/M metagenome (GOLD analysis project Ga0256843, IMG submission 191572) | Pompeii worm associated microbial communities from hydrothermal vent at the East Pacific Rise, Pacific Ocean - Alvinella | ecosystem: Host-associated > Annelida > Integument > Unclassified ... | reverse complement strand
GTAATTTCAAACACTAAAAAAGTAAATCCTATTTATGCAAACAACCATTTGTTTATGCAGTACAGATTACAGACAAACCTTGACGTAATCCAATACAAACTTGCAAACGGTGATAAAAAAGCAAACAACGTATTTACAAACAAAATCACTCTTACAGGTGTTGCAAAACCTGCAGACAACCTAAAAGCAACTTTAAAACTTCAAGCATATAATATATATGGTATGGACGGAAACTGGTATGCTCCGTATCAAAATACGGATTCTTACGCAAACGAAACACCTGACGATACAAACGTAAGGGTTCAACAAGCATTTTTTAACTACTGGTTCGGACCGGATAACGGATTGATGTTCAGTGCGGGTAGACGTCCGGCAACAGAAGGTTTCCCTGCAAACTTAAGAGAAAACGACAGTCCAAACTCACCTCTTGCACATTTAATCAACCTTGAATTTGACGGATTCAGCTTTGAAATCGGAAACTCAATTTTCTCAAAAATCTCTGACAAGTTCAGCGACTGGGGAACTTGGATGAAATTCTGTGCGGGTAGAGGATACGCACCGAATGAAGGATTCTATTCAGCAACTCCATATGCAAAAGGTAAAGATAAAATCGAAGATTTCGGTGGATTCTTATTAATTCCTTATGACGACGGACAGTATTCAGTAAAATCTGAATTCGTATGGGCATGGAACGTAAGAGGACTTGCGGTAAGACCTACACCAACAATGACTGTACCACAAATGCTAAAAAATGTTAAACCTCTCGGTGATTTCTTCGGATATAACATCATAGCCGCTGCAAACGGTATCGGAAACGACAACTGGGGATCTGATGCACTTAATAACTTTATGGACAACACTACGGCGTTCATTTCATTCGCACAGACCAGAACAATGCCAAAAGGTCACAATCAAATGCTCGGAACCACTGAAAGCAAAACAGGTACATCTATCTGGATCGGTGCTCAAATGCCGGCAAACTCTGACGCAACTGCAAACTTCGGATTCAACTTCGTTCACGGAAGCAAATACTGGAGACCTATGACTTATGCTGAAGATACCCTAGTAGGAAGCATCGCAGCAGTTAGAGGTAATGCATACGAACTATATTACAACGGTACAATCATCCCTCACCTAACATGGGGAATCAGAGGTACATTAATTAAATATAAATATACAGGAAGCAACGCTTGGTTCGGTACTATGGGTACACCGATCAAAACCGACTCAGCTATGGCAAAAATGATGGGAGCTGTTAAAGACGCGAAAGATTTAAGAGTTTATATTAGATACGATTTCTAATACCATAAATTTTTCTTATAAAGCCCTTTTGGGCTTGATTTTTAATCTTTCTTTAATATAATACTTTTGTAAAATCAAAAAAGGAGTGTAGATGTCTGAAATCGTAGACTTAAAAAGAAGAAGTTTTCTAAAAGGTACTGCAGCTGTTGCAGGTGGTGCCGCTTTAGCATCTACTTCCGCATTCGCTCTATCTCCATATGAAGATGCGGAAAATGCTAAAATGAAAAAAGAAGAAGAAATCAAAAACGCAAAATTCGGCGCAAGCGTGTGCGGTATGTGCGTTAATATGTGTAGTGTCGTGGCAAGAAACGTAGACGGTAAAGTTTACAAAATCGACCCAAACCCTCTTAACCCTAAAAACAGGGACTTTATGTGTGCGAGAGGTAATGCGGGAATTGCTGCGGCATACGACCCTAATAGACTCCAGACTCCTCTTATCAGAGTGGAAGGCACAAAAAGAGGAGAAGGAAAATATAGAAAAGCCACATGGGAAGAGGCTTATGAATACATCAGAAAAAAACTCGTAAAAATTCTTGACGAAGAAAGAGACAACAGAAGTACGATTATAATGGGTGCGGGTGCTAGTGTCTCTAACATGGGTGACCCTATTTATGCAAACCTTGTAAACGGACTCGGTGCTACATTTATCGACCACTTCTCAACGTGTTTCGCACCTGCGTTCTTGGCAGACAAATTAATATTCGGAAGCTGGGGATTTGCAGATTTTGAAAACACAAAATTCGTAATCACTATGGGTGGTAACAGAACCGGTGGAATTGTTACTCCTGATACACTTGACATGTTCAGAAGAACTCACAAAAGAGGTATCGAAAAACTTATATATATAGACCCTAGATATGCAAACACTGCGGCACACGCCGATGAATTTATTCCAATCAAACCTGGAACAGACGGTGCTTTAATGCTTGCAATGGTTTATGAAACAATCAAAAACGGATATCACAAAACGCCTTATAAAGCGGATTATCTTGCTAAAAGCGTAGATCCAAAAGATTTAGCTGACCTTGAAGAATTCTTTACAACGGGAGAAGGAAGCAAATATACTCCTGAATGGGCGGCTGAGAGAACAGGTATTCCTGCTGATACAATCAGAAGAATTACAAAAGAATTTGCAGATGCCGCTGAAAAATATAAAGGTGCGGCAATGTGCTACAGAAGTAGAAAATCTACATGGTATTATCAGGATTTTCAATTCAGACGCGCACAGGCAATCTTTAACGCACTTCACGGATGTATCAACAGACCAGGCGGTGTAATTCTTGGTAGAGGATTCCCTCTTGAAAAATACGAATACGAAGATTATCCGGTATTTAACAACGCTCAAACAAGACTTGACGTTCAGTTTGCACAGAAAAAACCAAACCACTATCCGTTAATCAACCCGACAAAAGGTAGCTGGCAGCTTCTAAGAGACGCTATTATAGAAGTAAACACTGAATGGATTAAAAAAGGTAGAAAACCTGCCGCACTTGACGGAACACATCCTGAACTCGGCGGACTTTTCCCAATCAGAGCAGGTATTTTCTTCCAGCAAAACCCAATGCAGTCAGTGCCTGATTTTGACGCTACGGCAAAAGCGTTTGATTTAATGGATTTAATCGTTGTAATAGACATTATTCCAAACGACACTGCCGTATATGCGGACGTAATCTTGCCTGATACAAGTTATCTTGAAAGATTCGACCTTGCAAAATCATTTGGTAACCTTCCTGAGCCTGTAATCGTTCAAAGAAACAAAGCAATGGATAAAATTTATCCTAACACTAAAACTATTTATGAAATGTCTAAAGAGCTTGCCGAACATATCGAAAAAGACTTGGCGGATATCAGTTTCAAATATTACGGAGATTTATTAGACGCCCTTGATGAAGCGGGTCTAAAACTTCCAAAAGATTTCAAAATTTCAAAATACTTCAAATCTGATACCGACTGGACGATTGACGAAGAAAAACTAAAACAGGACATCAAAAATCCAAAACTAGTAAAAATTATTCTTGAAATGGCCGGTGATGACAACATGGCTATTGAAAGTTACAGAATCTCAGCAGGTTTCGAAAAAACTCCTGAAGAATTCTCTGAAGAAGTAATGACGGAAACTTACGGTAAAAAAGCTGCTGAAATCATGAAAGAATACGGAGTTTACTGGCCTGGAATCGAAAAAGCAATCGAAGACGTAATAGACCCACATCTAAAAACGTTCAAAAAAGATATTAAAAACAAACACGAATTAATTTATGAACTTTATAAAAAATACTGTACTAAACAAAAAAATCCTGACGGAACACCTTATTACATCGTTCCTAAAAAAGGAAAATGGATTAAACTTGCACTAAGAAGCCTTGAAAATCAAAAATTCACAAATCCTATGACAGGAAAAGTACATAAAGTAGGAATGTTCCCATACTGGGAAGATACTTTATATTACAATCCTGACAGAAACAAAGGCGAACATAGAGTAATTATGGGAAGACACGCATACTTCACTCAAAGTGCACAGCCAAACAACTATCTGTTACTTGACTTGATGAATTACAACTATATCTGGATTAATGACGAAACGGCAAAAGAATTAGGGCTAAAATTCAAAGACGAAGTAGAACTTACAAACAGAGCCGGAGTAAGCGTGAGAGGAAAAGTATATCCTACTAAAAAAATAATGAAAGATACTGTATTTATCGCTACAGGATTTGGTAGTGAATCACCACTGTTAACTCTTGGATACCATAACGGTGTGTCTCAGGCAAAAATTCAGGAAAACACAATTGACCCGATTATCGGTACAGCAAGTATGAACGAAACTATAGTAACAATAAGAAAGGTGTAAGCCATGGCAAACTATGCAATAGCACTTGAATATCAAAACTGTATTGATTGTCGTGCATGCGAAGTTGCATGTAAAGACGAAAACGGCGTAATGCTTGGAGCGGACAAACAAAGAATATGGGTAGGTGTAGTTGAAGGCGGACAAACACTTGCTGATATGTTTCTAAATTTTTATCCGTCTCAATGTAACCACTGTATTGATGCACCGTGTGTGACTGTATGTCCGACGGGTGCGTCTCACTTTGCAGAAGGCGGAATTGTAAAAGTCGATTATGACATGTGTATTATCTGTAAAGGTTGTATGGAAGCATGTCCGTATGATGCAAGATTTGTTGACGAAACAAGACATTCAGTTGATAAATGTACATTTTGTGACGGAAGAATTCAGGAATACGGCACCACTGCATGTGCTGCAACGTGTCCTACAAAAGTTAGAACGTTTGGTGATTTGGAAGATGAAAATTCAGATATCGTAAATCTTCTTAAAGAAAGAGAATTCTTCGTACTTAAAGAAAATGAAGGCACATTGCCAAAACTTTTCTATCTTGTACCTGAAAACGAAGAATACAGAAGAAGAACAATGGGTGAAGGTATTAAAATTCACAGATGGGAAGATATCAAACCACTTTATGAAGCAGCTGCTCAGGCTAAAAAACCTGAGTGGAAAAAAGCGTAAGGAGCTAAGATGGCTACAGAATATACTCAATGTTGCGGACTTAATATAAGAAAAGTAAGCTTTGGAGAACTTTTCTTTAATAAAACAATGATCGTTGCATACATTCTACTTGCAATAGGTCTTGTAGGATGGTATGAACTTTTCTATCTAAGATGGGCTCATCTGTTCGTAAATAATTTTGACGTGATCGCTTCGGCTGGAGGAAGCAGCGAACATCTAAAAGCAGTTGCAGAAGCACTGAAAGAACAGATATTTAACTTAAGAGAAATTGAAGAAGTAAACAAAGCTGACCCTTGGGGAGTATTTGTTACTCAATACGTATATCTACTCTATGGTGGTAGTGCATTAATTTTCGTTACTGCTCTTATGGAGCTTTTCAAAGTAAAAGTGGCTCCTAAAGTAGCAGCGGCGTTGATTACTTTCGGTATTGCTATGGTATTTGGCGGACTTACGTCAATCTTTACAGACCTTGCAAACCAATTACATATCTATTGGATGGTATTAAATCCTCAACCACAAAGTGGTATGTGGTTAATGTTACCATTATATGGAGTTTATATTCCATTTACATTTATTGAAATTTATTTCTTAATTACAAACAAAAGAGACCTTGCAAGAAAAGTTGCCGGTATTTTGGTTATTTTAGGAATTTTAATCGACTTGGGAGAATTCTATATCCAAGGTCTATTATTTAACTTGAACACACCAAGACATTTATGGACTGATATTCCTGCGCTTTGGATTTATTTCCTTGTAACAGGTGCAGTTACAGGAATTGCAGGTGCGATTATTTTCGGATTTTTAGGATTAAGAGACAAACCTTATTTTGATTCATTCATCGACGTAACAAGAAAAATCGGACTTGCGGTAATCGTACTTGCTGCAATTTATGAAATCGTTAACTTTATGGTAGTTGATCCTAAATGGATGAATTTAATTGTAAAAGGCAGCCCTATCAGCTGGATGTATTGGACTTGGATTATTCTTGGAATTGCTGTTCCTTTTGTACTTTTCTTAACAAAAAATAAAACAGCAGTTTTAATCGGTGCAATCTCAGCAATTATCGGTACATTCTTTATGAGACAGGCATTCCTTTACGGAGGTAATATCGTACCTATGACTGACAGATTCGGTATGGGACCTGAAGCTACAAGCCTTTATCAGCTTGACGCTATCAAACCTTGGGCATACATTCCTCCACACACTATGGAATGGCTTGTAATTATCGGATGTTTAGGTCTTGGCATTGCAATCTACTCTATCCTTGACTCACTATTTGACGTAAGAAGCGTTAACGACCACGCTGATCATTAATCTCCTTTTTGGAGATTTTTTCTTCTTTTTATTCAATATGCCCTCTGACACTTTTATAAACTTATAACCCTTATAATTTTTTCTTAAAATAAGATAATTTTTCTCTCATTAATAAAAATCCCGTTATAATTAATAAAAACTTAACAAAGGTTGAACATGGCAAAACCAAGAGTAGTAATACTTGGTGCGGGTATTTCGGGACATACAGCCGCACTGAATCTAAAAAGAAAACTTGGAAATAACGGTGAAGTTATTGTAGTATCCCCAAATTCAAATTATCAATGGGTACCTTCAAACATATGGGTAGGAACCGGTCATATGAAACCGGAAGATGTCTATTTTCCTTTAAAGCCAGTTTACGACAAAATGAAAATAGAATTCCATCAGGCAAAAGCACTTTCAATTCATCCGGAAGGCGACGCCGGAGAAAACAAACCATACGTCACTGTTGAATACGTAACGGGAACCCAGGCAGGGAAAAAAGAAAAGATATATTATGATTTTCTGATAAATGCGACAGGTCCGAAGCTGAATTTTGAAGCTACTCCGGGACTGGGACCCGATGCGGGCAATACCGTATCGATCTGCAGCTACAATCATGCTGACCATGCGTGGAAAGAACTTCAAAAAACGATAGAAAAAATGAAAAAAGGCCAAAAACAGAAAATCGTTATAGGCCTTGGACACGGTGGTGCCACATGTCAGGGTGCAGCCCTTGAATATACACTGAATGTAGCAAGCCTTATTAAAGATATGGGGCTTGATGATATGGCTGATATCAGATACATTACAAATGAATTTTTTATTGGTGACCTCGGTATGGGAGGAGCTTACGTAAAAAACGCAGGTTACGTTGCTCATACAAAAAACATAATCTCAGCGCTGTTTTATGAATACGGAGTCAGATGGCATCATCAGTCAAGTGTTTATAAAGTAGAACCGGGCAAAATTTATTATGAAACATATGAGGGTGAAGAATTGACTATGGATTATGATTTTGCCATGCTGATTCCTCCTTTTTCAGGAGTGGGCATTACGGCTGTGGGACCTAACGGAGAAGATTATACGGATAAATTGTTCAAACCGAACAAATTAATGATAGTGGATGCTGATTACGAAAGCGCAAAAAAACCTTATCACGAATGGAGCGGTGAAGACTGGCCTAAAAAACTGCAAAATCCTACATATCCGAATATTTTTGCAATAGGCATCGCTTTTGCTCCTCCTCATACAATCTCAAAACCATTCACCACTAAAAGCGGAAGACCATTAACGCCCGCACCTCCGAGAACAGGTATGCCAAGTGCGGTTATGGCCCATGCAACGGCTATGAACATAGCCGAATGGATTTTAGAAGGTAAACCGAGTTTCAGACATAAAGCCAGTATGGCCGAAATCGCAAGTATATGTGTAGTTTCAATCGGATACGGATTCAGGGGAGTTGCGGGAAGTATGAGCGTTTATCCTACAATTCCTGATTATAAAAAATATCCTGATTTCGGACGGGATATAAACTACACCATAGGTGAAGTAGGAGTTGCGGGACACTGGTTCAAATATCTGATGCACCACCTTTTCTTGTATAAAGCAAAAGCAAAACCGGGCTGGTGGCTGATTCCGGATTAAAATAAAAAAAATAAAAGGAGTTAACAATGGATACACAACAACATAAAATTAAAATTCCCTGGAGTGAAAGAGCATATACCGACTGGAATTTCGGTATGTACCCTACTCCGTTTGAACAATGGAAAAGAAGATGTGTCATTTGGCAGTTTTTCAGATTCATCATACTGTCGCTTAAATTCAAAAAAACGGCTGCGGTTAATGAGTGAAATGGTAAAAAAGAAAAATTTAATAAAGACAAAATTAGTATAAATTATAAATTTTGTGTATAATAACTAAAAAAAGAAGGAGTCGTAATGGCATTAGAAATCACAAAAGATAACTTTGAAGATATCGTAAAAAACAATAAAGTAGTAGTAGTAGACTTTTGGGCGCCTTGGTGCGGACCTTGTAGAATGATCGCTCCTATTATCGAAGAGCTTGCTGAAGAATACAAAGACAAAGGCGTTGTAGTAGGTAAAATCAATACTGACGAACAGCAAGAACTTGCAATGCAGTTCGGAATCAGAAGTATCCCTACAGTATTATTCATCAAAGACGGAGAAATCGCTGATTCTATGATCGGTGCAGCTCCAAAAGAATTTTACGTACAAAAAATCAACGCTCTTCTTGGAGAATAAGAATCTTTAAAAGTAAATTCTTCTACACTTTCAGCTCCTTTTTCGGAGCTTTAATGATAGCCGCGTTTTTCTTCTATTATAATTATAAATTCAGTGAATATAAATTTGTAGATTTTAATAAAATAGTACTTTATACGAAAACGGATATTTTTGTGCCGAAAAGTGATGAATATTATCTTCTCGTTTTCAGCTCAAGAATGTCCGATTTAAACCAACTACTCAAAAAAATTCCAAAAGACCATCCCGTTTTGGCCGTTGATATTTATCAGCAAAGAAAAAATTATAAAAACGTAATCTATACAACGGCGGGAATAAATACTATAATTAAACTAATACAATATCTCAACATATATGAGGTACCGGTTGTAGTTAAGATAAAAAGATATCATAAAAATCTTTATAAACAAGACGGACCTTTGGAGGTAATAAGGAGTGGAAATGTATGACATTATTATAATAGGAGGCGGTCCTGCCGGGCTCAGTGCCGGTATATATTCAAGCAGACTCGGAGCAAAAACCCTTCTTCTTGAAAAACTGACTCCTGGGGGACAGATTACGCTTAGCAGCGAAATAGAAAACTATCCAGGTGTATGCGAAGTGAAAACGGGACTAGAACTGATGCAGTGCTGGCCTGAGCAGGCCAAAAGATTCGGATGTGAGATTAAAAGCGAAGAAGTAAAAGAGATAAAACAGGAAAAAGATTTGTGGAAGGTTATTACAACAAACTACGAATATGTTTCAAAAGCTCTGATAATCGCAACCGGTTCAACTCCCAAAAAAGCCGGTTTTGAAGGAGAAGAGGAATACATCGGAAAAGGCGTCAGCTACTGTGCGGTATGCGACGGATTTTTCTATAAAGACAAAACCGTGGCGGTAATAGGCGGAGGGGATACTGCTTTGGAAGAAGCTCTGTATTTAAGTAAAATTGCAAAAAAAGTATATCTGATTCACAGACGTGACAAATTCAGAGCGGCACCAGTTACACAAAAAAAGGTTTTTAACACTCAAAATATTGAAATAATTTTTAACGCAACGGTAAAAAAAGTATTTGGAAATCCTTTCGTAGAAGGTATAATTCTAAACTTAAACGGAGAGGAAAAAGAACTTAAAGTTGACGGGGTGTTTGTTTTTGTCGGAATGAAAGTAAACAGTGAACTTGTAAAAGATTTAGTGGAATTAAATCCTTGGGGTGAAGTAAAGGTCAATCTGAAAATGGAAACTTCCGCTAAAGGACTGTACGCCGCAGGCGATATAAGGGAAGACAGTGTAAAACAGGTCGTTGCGGCCGCAGGTGACGGAGCGACCGCTGCTATAAACGCAACAAAATATATTGAATCTAAGGAGAGTTAATGAAATACGGAATAGTCGGTGCGACGGGAAGAGTCGGTCAGCTTTTAGTAAAAATTTTAAAAAACGAAGGTGAAAAAATCGGTGCAGTAATGTTTGAAGGAAAACAAACAATTGATTTTGATCCTGAAACAATTATCACAAACGACGCAAAAACACTTCTTGAAAACTGCGACGTTGTTATTGATTTTTCGGCTCCGGTTGCCACTCAAAAACTTCTTGAAGCGGCTCTTGAAAATCCAAAACCGCTTGTAATAGCCACAACCGGTCTTAACGACCATCAAAAAAACTTAATGATGGAAGTAAGCAAAAAAGCACCTGTACTTTATGCGACAAACATGAGTCTGGGAGTTGCTATACTTAATAAACTCGTAGCGATGGTGAGTGAAAAATTAAGAGATTTCGATATAGAAATAGTTGAACAGCATCACAGATGGAAAGTCGATGCGCCAAGCGGAACGGCACTGACTTTGGCTGAATCTTGCGCAAAAGCCAGAGGACTTGATTTAAAAGATGTTATGGTTACGGGCAGAAGCGGTCATGTAGGTGCAAGAAGTAAAGACGAAATAGGCGTTTTTGCCGTAAGAGGCGGAGATGTTGTCGGAAGACATACCGTAGGATTTTATAACGACGGAGAATTTTTAGAACTAAACCATACCGCAACAAGCAGGGAAACATTCGCAAGAGGCGCGCTTAAAGTTGCAAAATGGATAGTTAATCAAAACCCGGGTCTTTATTCAATAAACGACGCTTTAGGAATATAAAGGAAAAAAAATGTGTTCAGTAGTGGGAATTTACGGAAATAAAAATGCTAGCAAACTGGCTTTTTACGCTCTTTTTTCTATGCAGCACAGAGGTCAGGAAGCGGCAGGTATAAGCAGCAGCGACGGTGTACATATTCGAACGATCAAAGACAGAGGTCTTGTAACACAGATTTTTAAAGAAGAGCATTTTCAGGTCTTAAAAGGCGAAATGGCCATAGGTCATACAAGATATTCAACCGCCGGAGACGACTCTATTCTTGACGCACAGCCGGTTTTTGCAAGATACGGTCTTGGAGAAATTTCAATCGTACACAACGGTAACCTAGTAAACGCAAAAGAAATAAGAGAAGAATTAATTAAACTCGGAGCAATTTTTCAAAGCAATATGGATACGGAAAACCTTATTCACCTCATCGCCAAAAACTATACAAAACCTACCCTTAAAGAAAGAATTATTGACGCCGTCAAAAAAATAAAAGGCGCATTTTCACTCGTAATCTTAAGCAGAAGTAAAATGTTTGCCATCCGTGACCCTTTCGGATTCAGACCTCTATCCCTTGGGAAACTGAAAAGCGGAGGTTATATCGTTGCAAGCGAAACGTGCGCGTTTGAACTTGTGGGTGCTGAATTTATAAGAGACGTAAAACCGGGAGAAATGATCACGTTTGAAAATGACGAAATCAAAAGTGAAATGATTTTTGAACCGAATCCGAAACAGTGTATTTTCGAATATATCTATTTTGCAAGACCTGACAGCAACGTCTTTGGTAAAAACGTCTACAGCATCAGAAAACAG
>Ga0256843_1003299_pt1 | contig 11288 bp, 15 predicted proteins | sample AlvinellametaG_FD_191572 | JGI IMG/M metagenome (GOLD analysis project Ga0256843, IMG submission 191572) | Pompeii worm associated microbial communities from hydrothermal vent at the East Pacific Rise, Pacific Ocean - Alvinella | ecosystem: Host-associated > Annelida > Integument > Unclassified ... | reverse complement strand
AACTGCAGATTATAAAAAATTGCACAATTTTAATATAGACTTTAAACTTAACACCAATACTGATGATCAGATTTATTTGTAAAGAGTTTGACTTAGACATTACAAAGTCAGGAGTAAACTTTATAACTGAAAATTTTTGGTTTAAGGATACTCTGTTTAGTGAATATTCATTGCCTTTTTCTATGAATATGACGGATGAATTGAGAAATCAGCTCGGATTCTTTTTTCATCCGAATACAGACGTGCAGACTATTTTTGAAGGAAGTTTAATGCGAGACGGAAATATAGACAAAGCTGTTTTATCGATCACTTCGTTTAACCGGAAAAACATAAAAATGAATATTTTGGTTGACGGAAATTATGTGAGTAGCTGGAATACAAGTTTGTCAGGTTTAAATTTGCAACGATTTGAATTGCAGGAAGGAGAAACTCTTACAAGTCACGCATTATCTGTCATCGGACAGCAATATCCGGCTGTTAATTATAATTTTCCGATGATATTCACTACAAAATATGATGATAGTGATGCCACGTTTGCTTTTTTTAAGAAGTTTCTCAACTATTTTGAAAACGGCGTTTTTCTCGACAATACTATTGACACGGACAATAATATCATCTATAATTATAATATCATGCAACCGATGCCTTATCTGATGCATGTATTAATGCAAGGTTTTGCCGATGCTAACCTGCAACTGACAGGTGACATATTAACGGATGAAGATATACAAAAAGCGTTGATAGTAGCAGTAGTGGACTATTTCAATACGTCAGATCAAACGGAGATTGAAGCTTTTGCAAATTACGATGACTTCTACGAACTCTATACACACGAGTATGATGTGTGGGAATGGACAATGGCTAAATATCTGCTTGAAAGAGATATTGTCGCGGTTGGTGAGTATAGGATTGTTGGAAAAATTAATATGAATTACGCATATATGGCCAATGAGAAAATAATCATCAAATACGGTGATGAAATATTGGCTCAATATCTTTGGGACGGATATTCTCATGGTGATTTTGTCATAGATATAGATGTTAGTTTTACTGCCGGAACGATTGATATCGATGCCGGGAAAAAAGTAACTATATATGTAGAAGATGAATATTCAGGACAATCAGGAAGGAAAATAGAATTGAATATTAATCCTATAAGATATCACAATTTGGAAGGCGATGCTTCTAATGTGATATATATGCCTAATGAAGTAAATTTGACACGGACCGTTCCTGATATGACTTTTGGTAACTTAGTGAAAGCTGTCATGAATTGGAAAAATTTTGATTTGGAAATTATAGGCGACACGGTTGTCATGAATTACATAACAAATAGTTTAGACCGTTCAAAAGCCGTTGACCTTAGAGAATTTACAACATATTATCCTGATGTTACATTTAATCAAGATTTATCATTTGAGCTGCATTTTGTTGATGATGATACAAATCCTGATTTTGTTATAAAAAGAATGTTTGTAGATGCTTCCGGTGCTTTTTCTGACAATTACGAAACAAAAGATGACACCAATGAAGTTATCATTAATTTGTTACCACTTCCTAATATTCAGGCTGATAATATTGAAACTTCTTATTTGGTTGGGGATGGTGAAGATAAGTTGTATTTGGCATTTTTTGAAGGAATTATTAATGATCTACCGGTAGCCGTGCAACGTCCTACAACTTATTTTCCTGAACTGTATAATAATTATCTGCGTGAATGGTTTGAATTTCGCATCAAAACAAAAACATTTACATGGGGATTTTATATGCCGGCCAATCGCGTTGACGAAATCAAAAGAAACAGATTGGTGTTTGCTTTTGATAATTATTTTATCGTGCGAAAAATTGAGAAATCACGCGACCGGTATAATATGTATAAGGTGAAGCTCGAATGTGATATGCTACTGATCTAATATTTTGTCGAGCAGGTGAATCTGTTCATCTGTTACCGAATCTACTATATGAGCATAGACCATTGTTTCTTTCATTTGACTGTGTCCTAACATTCCTTTGAGTTGCATAATTCCACCGCCGTTAATCAGCCATTGTGTAGCGAATGTGTGCCGTGCAACGTGAAATGTCAGCCGTTTTTTAATTCCTGCTTGGCTGGCTATTTCTTTTAATGTTTTGTTGATGTGTTGATCCGAATAGGTGCCGTTGAAAAGCCGGTGTTTTGTTAAATCAATAAATTGCAATGCGCTTTTGCTTAACGGAATGCGTTGAATTTTATCCGTTTTTGTTGTAGTCAGTAACAAAATATTGTCGGATATATTTCTATTAGTGATTTTCTGCACGTCCGAAATTCTTAATCCGGTGAAAATGGAAAACATAAATCTGGCCAGCACATTTTTTTGTTTTTCCGTTATAAAGTCTGATCGGTAGAACTCAAACAGTTTATTGATTTCATCTTTTGTCAAAAATATTTTTTCGGTGTTGAATTGTGTAATCCTGATTTGTGTGTATTTCAAATCGGTGATTATTCCTTGGTCATTTGCGATGTGCAAATATTTCTTAATGTTTTTTAAATGGATGTTGATGGTTGACATTTTGTTTCCTTGTTTTTTGAAATGAATAATAAGTTCTTGAATTAAGTCTTTGTTGATTTGACTGAAATATATATGTTTTGAAAATTGCCGGATCAGTTTCAACGATGATTTTTGTTGCCGGTAGGTATTTTGGCGCAATAACATTTTTTCTTTTTCGAGCCGGCTTTCCCAAAATGTAAGAAAATCGGTGTTTTTCGTAGGATTCTCAAACTCTTTGATAAGTGTTTCCAACGATAAATATTTTCCTTTCAAGCGATATTCCAACTCAATAGCGTATAACTGCGAAATCTTTTTTTCTATCAGGATATTAATATCCTTACTGTTTTTATCGGTTTTGGATACGCGTTGTTTGCGGATGGAGAAGTGTTTGGGCTTTACATATATATTAATGTATAGCTTTTTTCTTTTGCCACCGTAGGAAATGTCGATATATAACTGTGATTTGCCGTCAGTTTTCCGGATGTAGTCTTTTCGGATGCTGACTTTCACGCTTAATTTCCGTCCCAAAGTTTTCTTTGGGACGGGCGCGGGACGGATTTGCTTGTCTTTTTTTGTTTTCATCTGATTATCAGATTTTATCTACTTCGATTTTTACTACATTTTCATTGATCCGTCCGTAATAAGAAAATGTGTTTGTACCTCGGGTGGGAATAATTTCATTTTTTATCTTATTCATTTTCAATTTTTTGTAAAAAAATTGGGACGGACTTGGGACGGGAGCTATATTTATTTGTTTTAATTAATAAGTAATTTTTTTCTTTCTTGTTCATATTCATCATTATCTATAATGCCCTTTTCTAATAATTCTTTTAATTTTAATAATTTATCATACTTATCGTATTTATCATTTAAACAAGGTTTAACTTCACAAGTAGCAATAGCATTTTCTATGTCAATTATATAATTTGTTGCTGTACCTAATCCTACCGTAAATCTAACACCGCGAAAAGCTTTATATTTATATAGTTTTATTTTTTTTATAATGGCTGCGCCACCTGCATACGTTGGTGGTAATTGATTTGCATAAGGATTGGTCGACTGCATAATTCCCCCCATGGTTACATAAACAAATCGACCTTGTGCATATCCTCGTCCTAAATAAACTGTATCGCCAATTTTGTAAGTCACACCGTTAGATGCTGTATATTGATTCATTTTTAATATTTTCTGTGCATAGGTAAGTGTTGTCATACTCATTAACACGATTAAAACTACTTTTTTCATATCAATTCAATTTATAATTTATGATCTGTTTTTAAAATGTTATGTTTTTGCAGTTTTTCTGCAAATAATTGTTTTTGCAATGTAGCCACTTCATCTTGCAGTTCTATGATTCTTTTTTGGCAGTTTATCAGTTCATTTTGCAATTCATTGTTATAAGTAGCACGGCGTTCACGCACATACATATTATCCGTATCGTTTATCTGATAGATGTTTCGGAGCATTTCACCTTCATCACGTAGGAGCCATTCGGCAGATATTTCGGGAAAAGATTTAAGAACACCTTGCAAAAATTTAAAGTTTGGCTTGGATTTTCCTTTAATAATATCAGATACAGCCACACCTGTAACGCCTATTTGCTCGCCAAATGTGCTAAAATTAAGATTTTTATACTCTTTTAACTCTTTGATTTTCTGATGAATATCCGACATACTAAATATTTTTTACAAAAAAATTAAAGTTTTTCTTGCTTAATTAAAGTTTACTTTGTATTTTTGCTTTACAATTCTGTTACAATATAATAACAATTTAACAAATATCAAATAGTATTTTTCTATGATAAGCAAAAGACAAAGAAAACGTATCAAAAAGATTTTGCCCAACTACGTGCAAAAGACAAAAGAAGTGCTAAAAAACAACGGCATTGTCAATAAACAAGGCAATCCGTATTCTGACGTATATATTCAATATGTGTTTGCAGGCACCCGTCACAATTTTGAAATTGAAATGGCAATATTAGAAGCCTATAAAACAAAACTGCAAGAGCTTGAAGACTTGGAAGCTGAAAAAGAAAAATTATTCCAAAAAAAATAAACCTAAAAACCTATACAATTATGAACAAAAACCTAATACCTGCGGGTATATTACCCAACGACGAAAGCATTGAATTTGTAGGCGACCGCACACACCAACGGGTGTATTGGTTCCGCAACGGTGCCATTCATTACTTCAATGACTTACCGGACTATGTATTGGACGCATTGCGCCAAAAATACCACAGCGACAATGCCGCTATGCGTATTTTGTCCGCTATCACCGGCAATGAAATGCGCCAACTCGAACTCTATACATATTATATGTATGGCGACTTGGACAGCACACCGGACTTTGCCAACGGACAGTTAGCCGAAAGCGAAAACTTTTTGACCGGTGCTGATTGTATTTCAATCAATTTCGACACCAAGCGCGTGGATATTGACGGAAATGTGCTCAACCGTAAAGAAATTAAGATACTGCACTTTATCTTACAAGAGATGAAAGATACTACCATAGCCGATATGCTTCATATCACCGTATCGACTTTTAACTATCACAAAAAACGCCTGTTTGAAAAAGCCGGTGTTTTCAGCAAAGCGGGATTGATAGCAAAAGCAGTTTCGCAAGGAATATTATCAATGTAAAAAATCTATAACTATGAAAAGAATAACAATTATTACCGGTGAGAGAAATACCGGCAAAACATTTTTAGCAAAAAGCATTTCATTGTTATTTAATAATCCTGTTTATATTGATTTTAATAACATTGGATATGACTATGAAGAAGAATTTGCTTTTTCTAAAATAACTAAAAAAACAGATTTAATTGTAATCGATAACATTTACATTCCTTTGTTGCAATATTTGTGGAATAAATTTTCGGAATCACAAATCGAGATAAAACAAAATTGCGAAAAAACTTTTACAATGGATACACCTAATGTTATTCTTATAACCAAAGGTGCTGTTAAAAGCTTCATTAAAGATCCTTCATTTATTAGAAGAACTGATGTTATTCTAACAGAAGTTATTAAGAATTTTAACCGATGTAAATATTTCAACTTTAAAAAGATTTAATTATGACACTCAATATAGATGAATACGGAAACGTCCGTATCAACGGGAAATATATAGGATATGATGTATATCACGATGAGTTTACCGGATTGCAAAAGCTTACACATAAGGAACGGTTGATATTTGACCGCGATGTGCTTTGTGCTTTTACACCGGTTTTCAAAGAAAAAATCCGAAAAAAGTATAAGGTTTTGCTCGCCAAACAATTGGAAAGCGTTATCCGCACCGATTGGAAAGACAAAGCAGAGCTCACCAAATATTACCAACAAAAACTTCAACAATTAGTAGGATAGACTATGAAAGAAATCAACTTTGACCAAATCAAACAAGATATATTGGATGCAACCAACGGCGGATTGCAAATCATTCAATCCTATTACCCGGCAACACGCACAGGCAGGCATTTCAAAATACGCGATGAACGAACGGCATCGGCATCGCTAAAAGAAATGAAAGGTGTGTGGTATGTGCACGATTGGGGCAGTTGGGACCGTCCAAAGAATGCGTTTGATGTATGTATGTATGAAGAAGGTATTGATTTTGGTGAAGCGTTGAAACGTTTGGCAGCGCGTTATCAAATTCCGTGGGGCGGACGCGTATTGAAACTGCAACCGGAATATAAAAAACGCAAAGTCAAAGCCGGTGAAAAACCCGGTGATTATCATTTCTTTTTTAAGGATCAGTTTTCGGACAAGGAATTGAAAGTTATAGGAAAGGCTTTTACCAACGAAGTGGCGGACAAATACCACTTTAAAAGCATTGAATATTATGAGTTTGTGAAGAAAGACGGAGAAGTATTACAAATTCATTCTACCGATGACTATCCTATTTTTGCGTTTGATTTTGGCACGTGGCAAAAAATCTACCAACCGCTTGCCAAGGATAAAAAAGACAGGTTCCGCTATGCCGGTGACAAGCCGAAGGATTTTGTATTTGGATTGGACGTGGTAGAAGAACGCTTTCAAATCATTACGCAACAATATGAAGAAGAGCAGGCTTTTGACCAAGAAACTTCGGACAAGAAAAAAGACAAAAACAATGAACCGCCAAAGCTCGATCGCATATTGATAGCGTCAGGTGACAGAGATGCGCTCAATATGGCGAGCTTTGGTTATAATGTTATATGGCTTAATAGCGAAACCGCTGATTTGGACAAACAGCTATATAAGAAATTGTCTAAAATGGCGGAAGAAATCATCAATGTGCCGGACATCGACAACACCGGATTGATACAAGCGCGTAAACTCGCTTTTAAATATATAGACATTAAAACGGCATTCCTGCCGGAAGAACTTCGGCAACGAAAAGACAGACGTGGCAACCCGATGAAAGATTTTACCGATTTTGTCAGTAAATTCTATCATCCGGACAAATACGGTAAGCGTTTCAATTGGTTTGATAAGATTTTGACCAACGCCTTGCCGGTGAAGTTTTGGAGCGAATATATCTCACCCAAAACCAAAACGCTACGTTACCGCCTGCATTTGCCACAGCTTTTGCATTTTTTAGCAATGAGCGGATTTGCACGCTACCGCCTACCGCAGACAGACGATTTTATCTATATACACATAACCGGGCATATCGTGAAAAAAATCAACGAAAAAGATATTGCCGATTATGTGATCAAGTGGGCGCAAAACAAAATGTTGCCGGTGCAACTGCTCGACCTGATTATGACGGCACCGCACCTGAAAGAAAATTACCTGATGCGACTACCCTACCGCACATTAGACTTCATCAACCACGGCAAAAATTATCAGTATTGGTATTTCCCGAAATTCGTTTTGCGGATAACCGCAGACAAACTGATAACAATCAAGCCGGATGACAGCCAAAACTTTGTATGGGAAGACAAGATATTAGATCATAATGTTACGCAACGTAATTTTGTAGAAAAACCGCATTTTCGCATTTTCAAAGATGCCAACGGTGATTGGGATATTGAAATATTGAAAAAAGACAATAAGTTTTTCAATTTCTTAATCAATGCAAGCCGTATCCATTGGCGTAAAGAGTTGGAAGAGCGGTTGCAAACCAAATCCGGTAAGGAGCAGATAGAATACAAACAAAAATATCAATTTGACATTGACGGACCTTTGCTAACCGATGAAGAAGTGTTGGAACAAAAACAACACCTGATTAATAAGATATTCGCTATCGGTTACTTGCTTCACCGTTACAAAACCAAAAAGAAAGCGTGGTTTGTCTTTGCAATGGACAACAAAATATCCGACGTAGAAGAAAGCCACGGCGGTAGCGGTAAGTCTTTGACATTTGAGAATTTGCAATACATATTGAAAAACCGCTTCTATATTCCGGGACGAAACAAAAACGCCACAAAAAACGAGTTTATCTATGACGGCGTAAGCGAAGAAACGGATTATATTTTCGTAGATGATATGTCGCAGTATTTTGATTTTCAATACTTTTTCAGCGACATAACTTCGTCAATGAAAATCAACCAAAAGAATAAATCACAGTTTGAGTTGCCATTTGACAAGGCACCCAAAATGTGTGGCACTTCTAACTATCCGCCACAAAACCTTGATCCGTCCACTGCTCGCCGTATCTTATTTACGGTATTTTCAGACTATTACCATTTTAATAAGGACGGCGAGTATTTGGAAACCCGCCAAGTGAGTGATGATTTTGGCGGTAAGGAATTGTTTACGGAGTTTGACATAGCCGAGTGGAATGCCTTTTACAATTTTATGGCGCAGGCGCTTCAATTTTTTATGCGCACACCGGACAAGATTGATCCGCCTATGGCAAATGTTCGCAAGCGTAACTTGATAGCCGAAATGGGCACGGCTTTCAAAGATTGGGCGGAAGTATATTTCAGCGAGCAATCCGGCAGGTTGAATACCTTGGTGCCACGTCCGGTAGCTTATGAAGATTTCAGACGTGAAACCCGCAGTAAAATGGGCACCAACAAATTTAAAAAAGCGGTGGAAGCTTATTGCAAATACAAGGGCTATGATTTAAACCCGAAAGAAATGCGTGATAAATCCGGACGAATTATCAAAAAACGCAATATAGACGGCAAAGTAAAATCCGTTGAAATGTTTTTCCTAAAAACACCGGAAACGAATATCGATGAGCTAATGGCACAGGTAGCCGAAGAAGAAAAGCAATTGGATGATGAACGAACGGTGTTTGACGGCATTCCGGAAGATGAAGCACCTTATTAAAATTATCATTATGAATGCAAAAAGATTTAATGAAATTCTTAAATATTGTTGGAAGCGGAAGGTGTATGTAACACCCATTCATTTTTCCAACACGGTATATATCAAAGGAAAGGTTTATGCCGGCGGTAAGTGGTATATAGCTGTGGATAAGCCGTCAGGCAGGACGATCTATAACAAGCCGGTAGCAACCGGTAATATGATTGGAAGCGACACGCACCCGGAAGTGCAAGAAGCCATTGAAAGAACTTATGAATATTATTATAACAAATTAAGAAATGCAACCAAGCGAGTTCAAAATAAAAAGAATAAAAGGCATTAGTGTAGCGCACACGGATATGTTGTTGAGATTGTTGCGGTGCTACAATGATTTTACGCAGGATGATATCGGTTTATCCGAATTACTGCAACGTAGCCGATATAGACGATTGGTGGAAGCGCGGTATTTCATAATGAAATACCTGCACGAGCAACGTTTGATAACTTATCAGAAAATAGCGTCTTTATTTCACCGGAACCACGCCACAGTGCTTTACGGCGTGAAACTGATTGACACGATTCCTTATTTACGCAGTCGTTACCGGCTGTTTGTGCAAAGAATTGAAAATAAAAAAATGAACCTAAAAATCTAATACTATGAATTATCAAATTATTGAAACACACATCATTTACGAAGAAAACGGCAAACTGAAAGAAGTAGCCGTATTATGGGCAGACGGAGAATATGTCCGTGCTACCTACATTACTAACCAACCTATTTCCGGTTATAGTTTCATAATGCCAAATGATAGGTTATCAGATGAACTACTACAAAAAGCCGCCGCCGGTGGTAGATATGTAGATGAAAAACGCAAAAAGAAATATTTTGGCGGGAGAAGGAATTGGTCGATGTAAAATGATATGAATATGAGAATAGAATTAACAATAGAACAAGTAATAGAAATAGCTAAGGCAGGTTTTCCTGAGCATATCAAGAGAGATGTTAATTTTAATAATTTAATTGTGACAACACATTCTTATGGTTACAATTTATATGAAGTTGAGCCGGTTAACGAAAACCTTAACAATTATTTACTTTCGATAATGGCTCAAAAAAATTATAATGATATGCTTTTTTATGTTCAATTTTTTACAAAGAATCTACAATTCAATCAACTTTACGCGATGTCACGAATGGTGGAATTTGGCATATTAGGTGATTTTTGTCAGAAAAAACGCCTATTAACACCTGATTATGCTACAAGTCCGGGCGCCACACTCAAAGAGTGGCTACAAGAAAAAGATATAAGTATATATCAATTCAAAACTGCAAGTGGCTTATCCGAAAATGAAATCAACGGCATACTTGACGAAAAAATGGATATAACAGAAACCATTGCAACAAAACTGCAAAAAGCAACCGGTATTACAGCTGATTTTTGGTTAAAAAAGCAAGAGAATTTTAATAGTTATATGACTATTCAAAATCAAGAATCTGATCCTTGTTATAGTGATGATGAATTTGGAAGACCTTATCAGGGTTGCGAATAACAGGTATATATACGCAACTAAAAATTTTAAAAAAATAGTTTTGTATATATGTATGTTATTGATAAACAATTAATAAAACGACAATAAACGTTTGTATGAACTTTTTAAACAGTGATAAGATAAAGGTATTAGAATCGCATGGTTATCAGGTCAAGATGGAACAAAAGAAAATATATGATCCGGAGTATCGTGCGTATTTTGAAATTACTGTTTATAAGGTTTATGACAGTGAAGGCAAAACTATTGATTTTGATTTTGATACAGACGGATGGGCGCAAGTCAATGCTATTTTTAATAGAATATTAGAAAAAACTTTAATAAATATTTTAACTAAAAATAAAACACCATGGAAAACCAAAATTACCTACTAATCTTTTTATACTTACTTACAGCGGTATTTACCGTTGTTTGCGCAGTAATGTTGATAGCGGCTATTAATATGTTTATTTTTAACAGATGACTGATGAATTTCACTACCGAACAAAAGATTAAGATATTGGAAGCTGCCGGATATACGGTTAAGCATGAAGACTATATCTGTTATGCAACGGATTATTGGCAGCAAGACAGCACACGGAAAGTGTATCAAGTGTATGATGCATCCGGAAACAAAATTTATTTCAATTTTGAAAACGTGGATAGCCAACGCCAATTAGACTTAATATTTGGCGACGTAATGGCTGAAAAGCTAACAGAATTAATTTTAAAATTTCAAAAATCATGAACACTATTAAAAAAAAGTTTAAAACGGCCATACTTGATTTGTGCCGTTGGTATTGGACACATTTTACTTTTAAAAGTCAAAAATGTAACGAACATTTTTTAAAAATCTTTAACACCTTAACCTTACAGGAACGGTTAGATTATATATATCAACGGCATGCTGTTGGTGGTAATTTATTTTTTCAACCGCAAACACCTATGTCTGCGGCAAGATTAAAAACAAAAGAGCAGGTTAAATTGATTATTA
>Ga0256843_1003298_pt1 | contig 11290 bp, 9 predicted proteins | sample AlvinellametaG_FD_191572 | JGI IMG/M metagenome (GOLD analysis project Ga0256843, IMG submission 191572) | Pompeii worm associated microbial communities from hydrothermal vent at the East Pacific Rise, Pacific Ocean - Alvinella | ecosystem: Host-associated > Annelida > Integument > Unclassified ... | reverse complement strand
TCTAAATCTGAACTGTCAATATACATCTCTCCACTGCTTAACTCTTCTACATCTGCACTACCCGAAGTTATTTGTAGTTCAACTGTTTTTATCTCTAAAGGTGGTGTTGAATTACTATCAAATGGGTCTGTTCCTACTAGCAATTCAGTAGCATCTCTTGCTCCATCATTGTCATCATCCAAGTCGGCATTATCACCCATACCATCGCCATCACTATCTTTACTCTCTGTTGCATCAAAAGGAAAAGCATCTTGGCTATCTTCTACACCATCGTTATCATCATCACTATCAACAGCATCAATAATCCCATCATTATCACTGTCTTCACTGTCTTTAAAGTAGCTAATATAGAGATGAGGTGCATTTTCGGCAGAACCATCATAAGATTCAGCAATCCGTTTTCCCTCTCCTGTAATTATAAGTGAGATAGCATTACCATTATTCCAATCTTTTTGAGTAATAATCTCTTGAATAATCCCTTTAATATCGCTGGTCTGTTGTGCTGTTCCTCTACTTCCTACTGTATTCCAAGATTCAGGACTCCATACTACAGAATTTTTTGTTTTAGCTCTTTCAGATACGTTATGATTTGTAGTCTCAAATGGAGCAGAATTGGAAACCTTTTCGCCATAAATAACTAAATTCGTTGTTTCACTAGAGGTCTCATCCACTTGAAATTGAATATAAGCACTTTTAATCAATCTATCTTTATCAATTTCAATCTTTTTAAAGTGTAATCCTACAATCTGTTCTGTTCTATCTTGAATCAGTTCTAAATCAGAACTGTTGGTATAAATCTCTCCATCACTTAACTCTTCAACATCATCCATACTGGTTGAAATTTGACTATCAATAGATATAGTCTCTACAGGAGGTGTTGAATTTGCATCAAAAGGGTCTGTACCCAATGCCAATTCGGTGCTGTCTTTGGCTCCATCATTGTCATCATCTAGGTCAGCATTATCCCCTTTTCCATCGCCGTCACTGTCTTTACTTTCAGTAGCATCCAAAGGAAAAGCATCTTCGCTATCTTCTACACCATCGTTGTCATCATCACTATCTTGAGCATCTTCAATTCCATCGCCATCACTATCTTGAAGATAGTTAATATAAAGATGTGCAGAGCCTGTTGCTGAGCCATCATAAGACTCTGCAACCCGTTTTCCTGTTCCTGTAATGATAAAGGTTAAAGGGTTTCCACTTTTCCACTCCTCTTGGTTCACAATCTCTTGAACCAATGTTTTTAAATCACTGCTCTGTTGATTTATACCTGATTCGCCCACACTCTCCCAACTTTGTGGAGTCCAAATAACAGAAGCATCACTTTTTGTTCTAGAAGAGATATTAAAATTATCTTTTGTAAAAGGTGAAGGATTGGTAGATTTCTCTGCATAAATAGTAAGATTGGTCTCTTCAGTAGAGGTCTCATCGACTTGAAATTGAAGATAGGCACTCTCTATAATCATCCCTTGTGGAATGGTTATATCAGAAAAGTAAATTCCAACAGTTTGGTTACTGTTTTCCATTACCATCTCTAAATCAGAACTGTTTAAGATAACAGTTCCATCACTCGCCTCCTCGGCATCATCGACTCCATTTTGGATAGAGCGATTTATCTCTACAGCGTTCCCATAAAGTGTAGAGAGGAGTATTAAAGAGATAATACTCCTAACAATAGTTTTAAAGAGGCTATTCCTCTCTGTTAAATCTAACATCTTTTTTTCCTTGTTATTATTTTTTAACAAGATATAGTACTACAAAAAGATGTCTTTTTTATGTCGTTATATTATATATGTAATATAAAACTATATTTTAAATTAAATATCATTAATAGAGAGATTTATGCTGTCTTCTCATCAATATAATCTTGAATAAATGCCTTGATTTCACTGTAGACAAAAGAGTCTTTATACTCTTTTATCTTACCTCCACTGGCATTGGGGTGTCCACCACCATTACCAATCTCTGAAGCCATTTTTGAAACATCCAATTTATTATTGGAGCGTAAAGAGAAGTTTCCTCGGTAGTTAATGTCCATATAGAAGTCAAAGTCAGGATTTTCTACTAAGAAGGTATTACCTAAAATAGAGGTATTTCCAAGATTATAACCAAGTAACCCTTTTTTTCCTCGATACTCAATAATAAGACGTTTTTTATCGGCAGTAAGCAGTTGGGTTACATAGAGTGCAACCAGATTGTCTTTGGTATCATCTTTATCTTGTTTGAAAAAAGCTTTTTTTAGTTGATGTAGGTCATTATCCAGTGCGATATGAGGATTCTCTTTTAAAGCATAGTTTTTCATTGCATCTATTAATGAGAGTTTCAAGGCTCTATCTTCAGCAGGAAAGAGGGTACGGTTAATCTCTCTTGCTCCTGAAATCATTCCTAAGCCAACTTTTCCAAACTCAAACTGCTCATCTTCACTTAGCCAAATATCAATAGCATTGATGGTTTTTACAATTTGAGAAAATTTACCCTCTTTATCAAAGTTATGGTGCTGTTGTAACCACTCATAGGTAATAAGGGTTGCACATTTACTGGTATCGAGTTTATACCATGCATACTGCTCTGCTGTCTTCTCTCCTGAACCATGATGGTCAAGAAGTTGAATTTTAGCACCAACATCCATTGCTTCTCGCTCTAACCATTTTGCCTCTTTGGTGGTTAAATTGAGGTCGGTTACCAATATAATATGTTCAACATCGGTTCTACCCATAAATTTTTCACGTTTAATGGCTGTAATAATCTCTTCGAGACGGGCTTTTACCTCTGGACCGTAATTGGCGTTATAAGACTCTATTTTTGATGTTTTTGGATTAGAGAAGCAGTGGTGGGTTAGGTATTGACAGCCATAGCCATCAAGGTCAATATGAGAAAGGTGATAGATGTTCATTAAGTTAAAATATCCTCTAGTGTAAGTTTTTCTAGAAATGTATCTATTTTACTTTGAAAGGTAACTAAAAAGGGGGAAATTGAACACATTCCTATGGCTCCATTTGGACAGGTGGTGCTGTATTGGCTACAGTCAAAAACAGCAGGTGTCTTTCCTTCAGCAGCAATAATAATTTGTGCTACAGATATTTCACTACTCTTTTTAATCATAACAAATCCACCATGAGCCCCTTTTTTTGACTCTAGTATATCTGCTTTTGCAAGACCTTGTAGAATTTTTGCTAAGAAACTTTTAGGAATACATAACTCTTTAGAGAGCTGTTCTGCACCTTTGGGCTTTTCAGAATTTCTGATAATATCAAGGGATAGAAGGGCGTATTCACTGGCTCTGGTTAATAACATAAATTTATCACTTCCTTATAGTTTATTCAATTTATTATAATTAAGACTATTTTACTCTAATTTATATTAATATTAGGTTTTAACGGAGTTTCCTTCAATTTATCTCTCTTTAAAGCAATAGTGCTAGAATGTCACTTCCATTTCATAGTGGTTTGTTCTGTTATGAAAAATTAAACTACCAATCAGGAGGTCATTATGGCTTTAGATACGGCTAAAAAGCAAGAGATTATTGCTAAATATTCAAGAGGTGAGAACGATACAGGTTCTACAGAAGTTCAAGTTGCGTTAATTACAGAGAGAATCAAATACTTAACAGAGCACCTTAAAACAAATAAAAAAGACCACTCATCAAGATTGGGTCTACTTAAACTCGTTGGTCAAAGAAGAAGATTAATGAGATATTTGAAAAAAGTAGATTTAGCTAGATGGAACACCATTAAATCAGATATGGGTATCAGAAACTAGTTTTTCTCCTCTTATGGCACAAGGTTTCTCCTTGTGCTTTTTATCTTTACTCCTTTTATTAACTTTTCTTTTTAACAAAATATCTATAATCCTTTAATTTCATACTATTTTAGCCTTTCTCTGTTTTAAAAATATACTTTAGTTAGTTTGACTAAACTTTTCTTATCCTAAAATATAAAGTTAACCTTGACAAGAGAGACTCAATGATGTATAATCTGCAAAATCTTTGAGATTGTCTGAATTTTAAAGATGATTAAACTACAAACAATAGGAGTGGTATCTATATGAGTAAAGAGAAGAACGAAGAGATTTCTATAGACGCTGAAATAGAGACTCCTGAAACTGAAAAAGTTACAGAGACTCAAGAGAACGAGGTTGATGAACTTACTCAGATGAGGGAATTGGTTGCAGAGTGGGAAGATAAATATTTAAGAACTCATGCAGATTTTGAAAACAGCAAAAGATTATTGGTCAAAGATAAAATGACTGCCGTGTCGTATGCAAATGAGAGTTTTGCTAATGATATACTTTCAGTTGTAGACTCTTTTGACAGTGCATTGTCGATGATTGAATCAACAAAGAGTAATGACAGTAACGAAGTTTTAGAGAAGATAAAAGAGGGATTAAATTTAACTCATACACAGTTACTTAAAGTACTAGAGAAGAACGGTATTAAAGTTGTTGAAACAGAGGGTGAGTTTGACCCTGATGTACATCAAGCAATTATGCAAGTTGAGAGTGACGAAAAGAAATCTGGTGAGATTGTACAAGTATTGCAAAAAGGTTATACCATTAAAGAGCGTCTTTTACGTCCAGCAATGGTTTCAACTGCAAAATAGTTATAAATTAATAGAAATGCAACTAAAGTAGCATTTAAATTTTAAAAAAAACTATACAATACAAAAATTAAAAAAATATAGTAGTAAATAAAGGATTAGAATGAGCAAAGTATTAGGAATTGACTTAGGAACAACAAACTCAGCAATGAGTGTTTTTGAGAATGGCGAAGCAAAAATTATTGCAAATAAAGAGGGAAAAAATACAACTCCTTCAATTGTAGCTTTCACAGATAAAGGTGAGGTATTGGTTGGAGAGTCTGCAAAAAGACAAGCAGTAACCAATCCAGAGAAGACCATCTACTCAATTAAAAGAATTATGGGTCTAATGTTTGATGAAGAACATGCAAATGAAGCAAAAGAGAGACTGCCTTACCATATTATTAATAGAAATGGTGCGTGTGCAATTGAAGTAGCAGATAAAACCTATACACCTCAAGAGATTTCAGCGAAAATTCTTATGAAATTAAAAGAGGATGCAGAAGCATATCTTGGAGAAGATGTAACTGACGCAGTTATTACTGTTCCTGCATACTTTAATGATGCACAGAGAAAAGCAACAAAAGAGGCAGGTACAATTGCAGGTCTTAATGTTTTAAGAATTATTAATGAACCAACATCAGCAGCATTGGCATATGGTCTTGACAAAAAAGAGTCAGAGCAAATCGTTGTTTATGACCTTGGTGGTGGTACATTCGATGTTACTGTTCTAGAGACAGGAGATAATGTTGTTGAGGTTATGTCAACAGGTGGAGATGCTTTCCTTGGTGGAGATGATTTTGATAACAGAGTAATTGATTATGTTGCTCAAGAGTTTAAAAATGAAACAGGTGTAGATATTACTGCTGACGTTATGGCACTTCAGAGAGTTAAAGATGCAGCTGAAAACGCTAAAAAAGAGCTTTCAAGTGCAACAGAGACAGAGATTAACTTGCCATTTATTACGGCAGATGCAAGTGGACCAAAACACCTTATTCAAAAGATTACAAGAGCAAAATTTGAATCTTTAATTGACGATTTGGTAGCCTCTACTATTAAAACAATTAAAACTGTTCTTGCCGATGCAGATGTTAGTACATCAGATATTAACGAAGTTGTAATGGTTGGTGGTTCAACAAGAGTTCCATTGGTACAACAAGAGGTTCAAAAGTTCTTTAACAAAGAGTTAAATAAATCTGTGAATCCAGATGAGGTTGTTGCACTGGGTGCTGCGATTCAAGGTGGAGTATTAAAAGGTGACGTTAAAGATGTTCTTCTTCTTGATGTAACACCATTAAGTCTTGGTATTGAAACTCTAGGTGGAGTAACTACTAAAGTGATTGAGAAAGGGACAACCATTCCTGCTAAAAAATCACAAGTATTCTCTACAGCAGAAGATAACCAACCAGCAGTAAGTATTCATGTACTTCAAGGTGAAAGAGAGTTCTCTAAAGACAACAAATCATTGGGTATGTTTGAACTTAGAGATATTCCAGCAGCACCAAGAGGTGTACCACAAATTGAAGTAACTTTTGATATTGATGCCAATGGTATCTTGACTGTTTCAGCACAAGATAAAGGTACAGGTAAATCTCAAGAGATTAAAATCACTGGTTCGTCAGGACTTTCAGACGAAGAGATTGAAAAAATGGTTCGTGATGCAGAGATGAATAAATCTGAAGATGAGGCACGTAAACTTTTAGTTGAGGCAAGAAACCAAGCAGACGCTTTGGTACACCAAACTAAAAAATCATTAAAAGATTTGGGTGACAATTTTGATGCTACAGAGAAAGCAGGAATTGAGTCAGCAATTGCAGATGTTGAAGCTGTAATTAAAAATGATTCTGCAACCAAAGAGCAGATTGATGAGAAAGTTAAAGTATTGACTGAAAAATCTCATAAACTTGCAGAAGCTGTTTATGCAAAAGAGCAGGGTGGTGCAAAAGATAGTGGAAATAAAAAAGCAAAAGATGATGACATCATTGATGCAGAAGTAGAGTAAGCTTATTTTAGGGTGCAAATTGCACCCTAAGGATATTCTATTTTTTAATCTCTTTATGAACAATGGTTGTTAAACCAAGTAGTTTCCATCCTTGAAAACCTGAACGGTAGTAGTTTAGTTTAGAAGTTGGATAGTTATATTTTAACATTCCTGACATAAAGTGTGCTGATTGTTCACACCAGACCCCATTACAAAAAACAGCCAACTCTTTGGCATCATCAAAATTCCATGTTCCATCCTCTTCTACTTTCATCCCTAAAATTTTAAAAATCAGTTCAGCTTTTCTTTTATCTGCATTTTGCATAACAGGAAAAGGAATATTGATAGCAGAAGGGATGGTCTCTAATTCGAACCAGCTTTTAAGACGGGCATCAATAACAACACCTCTATTTTGTGCAACTTTATCCTGCATAAATTGAATAAGTTCTAACTCGGCAATGTTTTTAACATCGGGATGGATTTTTGTTGGTTGAATACAGAAAGGAGGACAAGGTCTGGATGTTTTACTATAATCATCACTTAAACGATTTGATGTATCTTGAATCCTCTCAATCTTTATTTTTTTACCAGAATCGGTTGTATATGCATAGGGCAAAGTATCCGTTAATTTAACAGTAACATGCTCTGTATCTCCCCATACCAAAGAGGCAAATAGTGGTAGTATTAGTAATTTTTTCATAAGTATAACCTTTGTTTTTTTAATATTTATGAGAATATGAGTTTAACAGAGAAATTTAATTCTCTGTTTAATAGGATAGGGTCTATTTTGGGATACGAAGTTTTTGTCCGATATAGATACGGTCTGGACGTTTTAATATATCAGGATTGGCTTTATAAATTTTTCTATATTCCATAACATTACCATACGCTCTTTTAGCAATTCTTCCCAGTGTATCGCCTTTACGAACTACGATAATTCGCATCTCATTTTTACGTGTAACAACCTCTTTTTTTAGAGACTCTGTATAGGTCTGTTCCTCTGTAGAATTATTGGTCTGGTCACTGGTTTTTTTATCAGAAATAAGGCTAGATATTTGGCTAGATAGTTTACTTAGTTCATCCTCTCCACTGTTCTCTTCTACTTTTACTTTATTATAAGTATCAACATCTACACTATCTTTTTGTATATCGGTATCTTTTGTAGTCTCTTGGATTTTATTCAAAGACTCTTCTAATTTTTTATTTTCATCTCCATCTTTTACTGAATCAACATCTGTTCCTGAGAGGCTAGAGATTAAATTGGTATCTTTAACGAGTGCAGTATCATTTTCTGTTTGTGTTATGCTCTCTTGCTTCTCTTCTTTATGATTCATTTGAGACATAACCATCTGTACTACTTTGGCAATCTCTTCAGGAGACATCTTCTGCTCATCACTTATGGCTGTCTCTACACGATTGGTTAGATTCTCGACCTTATCTTGAGTAGTTTTCTCTTCTTTAAGGGATGTGGCTGAGGGTTGTGACTCTGTAATATTACTTTCTTTATTATTAACTTCATTATTAACTTCTAGAGAGTCTGTTCTAATAGATATTTTACTTTGATTTATCTCTGTCTCAAGAGCCATTTTCTCTTCTGATGAGTTGTTCTCATCTGATGGTGTTAAGTTTTTATATCCAAAGTATCCAGCTACAGCCAACGAGATTAAACCCAAAAGAATTAGAAGTAGACGTTTTCCCTTAGAAGAGTCATCCTCTTCTTCTCCACTGGTCTCGGCTCCTCGTATCTCTTGTTGATAATAATCATTGTATTCCTCTTGATTATACTGATCTTTGTCTAACATAATTACTCCTTTATTTATAATGTTATTTTGGAACGATGGTCGTCAAACCAAGAATTTGCCAATATTGCATACCACCCCTATAGTAAAGTATTTTTGATTTAGGATAACCTATTTTAACAAGGTTTTGCATAGCACGAACTCCCTGTTGGCACCATGGACCATTATCAAATACTAAAAGAGATTGTGCATTCTTAAAGTTCCATTTTTCTCCCTCTTTGGTAGCACCCAAAAGACCTAAAATTTTTCCATAAGATATTTTTTTACTGGGAGTTAAAACAGAAAATGGTATATTGGTAGAACCTGGAATGGTTCCTGCTCTGTTCCATTTTGGCATTCTAGCATCAATCAATATCCCTCTATTGTTTGATAACTCATCTTTTATAAAATCAATTACATCAAGCTCTGAAACAGTTTCTATTCCTTTTATTGGTTGAAATGGTTGTATTCCAAAAGGGGGGGTTGGTCGAGAAGTTTTTGTATATGAGTTGGTTAATTTATGAGTTGTATCTTGGATTCTTTGAATTTTTATGATTTTACCGTTGACATTTACATCTACAAAAGGTAAATCTTTTTTGATGTTTACCTCAAGTGCATTTAATACATTGGTAAATAATGAGAGGGAAAGTAGACCTACCACTAGAGATTTTTTTTCTATCATGTTTCTAGCTCCTATATTCTTAATTGATTAAAACTGTGTTAACTTTTATTTTATCTTAACTTTTCTTAGTTAATTATGAACTGATTGTATTTCTTTAAATTAGACCTGATACTATTATATAATTATTTGTAATAGGAGTTAGAATTGAATTTAACACAATGTATAGGATTGGGTGTAGCAGGAAATTTTGCACACCATTTAGAACAGGCTGGAGAGCTTAAAGATTTCGAGAATGTGGTCACAAAAGAGGAAAATGCCCCTAAAGGAATTTTTCCTTTTTATCTGCCAAATGCTAAAAATTTTTTGGGTTTATATCCTATTGGAACAGAGAAGCTAGAGTTACCAAATTATGAGTGTAATGCACAAGTAGAACCTGAAGTGGCTATCTTTTTTGATATTATTTATAACGAAAAAATGGAAGTTATAGATTTGGTAGCTAAAAAGTTCACGGCATTTAATGATTGTACCATAAGAAAAGAGGGTGCCAAGAAAATTTCAGAAAAAAAATCGTGGTCTGCCAATTCAAAAGGAGTAGCCAAAGAGTGGATTACTATTGATAAGTTTGAAGAGGGTGGTATTATGGATAACTTTCACTTATGTTCTTTTGTAAAACGTGATGGTGTTATGCATCCGTATGGTGTGGATGCGCCACTGTTAGGTTATAGTTATTTTTATACTAAATTAAAAGATTGGTTAATTGAAAAAATGAATGAACAGAAAGATTTTGGACCTTTAGAGGATATTGCCATGCACTTAAAAGCGTGTAACTATCCAAAAGAGGCACTTATCTCAATTGGTGCAACAGCTTATGCTGAATTTGGAGAGAACAACTACCTTCAAAGTGGCGATGAGGTCTTTGTGCTGGTTTATGATGCACGAAAAGGCAATGCAGATATAGAAGAGGCAGAAGATAAAATGGTACTACATCAAGTCGTATCCTAACGTAGGGTCGGCTTTAGCCGACCAATGATATTGCTTTATTTCCCAAAAAACTTATAAAAAAAGTTAGAAACAACTTTTAATGGCGTTCGACTCAGAGCCAAAGAGCCTTTTTTTACATTTTTAGTCAATGTTGTTCCTGCTCCAATCATTACATCATCTTCGATGGTAACAGGTGCTACCAGTTGTGAATCACTACCGACAAATACATTTTTACCAATAACTGTTTTATACTTCTTTTTACCATCATAGTTACATGTAATAACCCCTGCTCCAATATTTGACCCTTCATCAATAGTTGAGTCTCCTAAATAGGCTAAGTGACCAGCTTTGACCCCTGTAAGTATAGATTTTTTAACCTCTACAAAGTTACCAATATGGGTATTTTTTAGGTGAGATAGTGGTCTAATTCTTCCCATTGGACCAACATCGGAATTTTCTATAATTGAATCTTCAACAACTGAGTTAGTTTTAATATGGGCATTGATAAGTTTTGATTTTCCAAGAACTGTAACCCCATTCTCTAAGATAGACTCTCCTTCAAAAGTGGCACGACAATCAATATAGATGCTATCAGGAAAACGCATGGTTATCCCTTGTTCCATAAGCTCTTTTTTTATACGATTTTGCATAATAATTTCAGCTTGTGCCAAATCAAATTTAGAGTTAACCCCCTTAAACTCCTCTTCAGCCACATAGATAGGTGTGACCATTTTACCTTCATCCACAGCCATCTTTACTATATCAGTTAGATAGTATTCTGCTTGTGCATTGTTGTTTGAGAGTAGAGGAATATAACGATTTAAAAGTTCACTATTAATACAGTAGATACCTGCATTAACTGTTTTGGTTTGAAGTTGCTCTTGAGTACAATCTTTCTGTTCTATAATCTCTTGAACTTTTTCATTTTCAATTATAACTCGACCATAACCAAATGGATTTTTTAATTGAATCACCGACATATTAATATCAGCATCTCCACTTGTAAGAGATTGTAGAGATGATTCTGTAATAAGAGGCATATCACCATTTAAAATAAGTGTCTTCTCATATTTTGTCTTCACTCCTTTCATTGCCCCACCTGTACCAGGAAATTGCTTGGCATCTTGAAGGTGGAAATTAATATTATTATACTCTGATTCTATTGCTTCTTGAACACGTTTGGCTTGATGATGCAGTACAATTGTAATATCATCTGAAATTTTTTTACCTGCATCAATAGCATGGAAAAGCATCTCTTTTCCTGAAATAGTATGTAAAACTTTTGGGGTAGAAGATTTCATTCTACTCCCTTTACCTGCTGCTAAAATAACAATGCTTATAGACATATTTGACC
>Ga0256843_1003297_pt1 | contig 11292 bp, 6 predicted proteins | sample AlvinellametaG_FD_191572 | JGI IMG/M metagenome (GOLD analysis project Ga0256843, IMG submission 191572) | Pompeii worm associated microbial communities from hydrothermal vent at the East Pacific Rise, Pacific Ocean - Alvinella | ecosystem: Host-associated > Annelida > Integument > Unclassified ... | reverse complement strand
TAGGTGCACAAGGAAGATTTTCTCACTTATTCAAAAAAGGTAATGAGTGGTTAATCGATGAATGGCAAAAACATGTAGATGAATACTGGGAATATCTACAAAGAAGAGAAGAAGCAGGAGTTTAATCCTTTCTTCTTTTTTATTCTATTTAATACTTCAAAACAACTTTTTCTATAAACTTTTAATAATTTCAAATAATTTCTTAAAAATCATATTACCTTATTTTAGCCATTTATAAACAAAAATTAATTAAAAACTTAAAATTAGCTTAAATTTTCACTAAAAAAACTTGACAAAGATAGACTCAATTTGTTATAATGTCATCAAATAAAGTTATCTGCCTGCACATATAGTGGGTTAAGGAGGAAAATATGAATAACATTTTTGAAAAATTAACAAATCAAATGATGGAAGCAATCGAATCTGGAATAAGTCTAGCACTTCATTCACAAAATCCAGAAGTTGATAATATCCATGTTTTATGGGGACTTGTAACAAATACAAATTCTATTTTAAATCAAGCATTAAATAAAATGAATGTAGATAAAACTGCAATTGAATTAGAATTAAAATCTGCTGCAAACAATTTACCAAAAAGCAGTGGTGTAACAAAAGAGTCTATTAAAGTTTCAAGAAACTTAGTAGATGCACTTACAAAAGCAGAAGCATATGCTACAAGCTTAGGTGATCAATATATTGCAGTTGATACATATTTAATAGCAAATACTGATACATTTAAACAATATTTAGGTAAATATTTAGATGTAAATGAACTTAAAAAAACTCTTGAAGCAATAAGAGGTGGAAAACAAATCACTGATAAAAGTGGTGACGAAAATTTAGAAGCTTTAAGTAAATATGGAATCGATCTTACTCAAAAAGCATTAGAGGGAAGTTTAGACCCTGTAATTGGAAGAGATGAAGAAATTCAAAGAATGATGCAAATCCTTATTAGAAAAACAAAAAATAACCCTATTTTATTAGGTGAACCTGGTGTTGGTAAAACAGCATTAGTTGAAGGACTTGCTCAAAGAATCGCAAATAAAGAAGTGCCAGTTTCACTTCAACACAAAAAAGTAATCGCTCTTGATATGACTGCACTTATTGCTGGTGCAAAATATAGAGGGGAGTTTGAAGATAGATTAAAAGCAGTAGTTGATGAAGTAAAAAAAGATGGAGATATTATCCTTTTCATCGATGAAATTCACACAATTGTTGGAGCAGGTGCAAGCGAAGGAAGTATGGATGCGGCAAATATCCTAAAACCAGCACTTGCAAGAGGTGAATTACATACAATTGGTGCTACAACTTTAAAAGAATATAGAAAATATTTCGAAAAAGATGCAGCACTTCAAAGAAGATTCCAACCAGTAAAAGTAGAAGAGCCAAATCAAAATGAAGCTCTAAGAATTATGAGAGGAATCAAAGAAAAACTTGAAGCACACCATAATGTAACAATTTATGATAGTGCATTAATTGCAGCTGTTAAATTATCAAGTAGATATATTACAGATAGATTCTTACCAGACAAAGCTATCGACTTAATCGATGAAGCAGCAGCTGAATTAAAAATGCAAATTGAAAGTGAACCAACAGAACTTTCTAAAATCAAAAGAGAGATTCAAAACTTACAAGTAGAAAAAGAAGCTCTTGCGATGGAAGAAACTGAAAAAAATAAAGAAAGAATTGCTGAAATTGAAAAAGAATTAGCAAACCTTGAAGAAGAAAAAAGAGCTCTTGAAAGTAGATTTAATACTGAAAAAGAAGTATTCAACAAAATCGCAGCTATCAAAGCTGAAATTGATGCTTTAAGAAACGAAGCTGAAAGAGCAAAAAGAGCTGGAGAATTTCAAAAAGCAGCTGAAATTGAATATGGAAAAATTGTTGAAAAACAAAATGAATTAAAAGAGCTTGAAGAACAATGGAATAAAATGCAAAAAGAGGGAACTCTTCTTAAAAATGCAGTTGATGAAGAGATGATTGCAAGTATTATTTCAAGATGGACAGGAATTCCTGTAAATAAAATGCTTCAAAGCGAAAAAGAAAAAATATTACATGTTGAAGATGAACTTAGAAAATCAGTAGTTGGACAAGATAAAGCTATCAAAGCTGTAGCAAGAGCTATTAAAAGAAATAAAGCTGGATTATCTGATCCAAAAAGACCAATTGGAAGCTTTATGTTCTTAGGACCAACAGGAGTTGGTAAAACAGAAACAGCTAAAACATTAGCTAAATTCTTATTTGATGATGAGAAAAACCTAATCAGATTTGATATGTCTGAATATATGGAAAAACACTCAGTTTCAAGATTAGTGGGTGCAGCTCCAGGATATGTAGGATATGAAGAAGGTGGACAATTAACTGAAGCAGTTAGAAGAAAACCTTATAGTGTAATATTATTCGATGAGATTGAAAAAGCACATCCAGATGTATTTAATATCTTACTTCAAGTATTAGATGATGGAAGATTAACAGACAACAAAGGTGTAACAGTTGACTTTAAAAACACAATCATTATCCTAACATCAAATTTAGGAAGTCAACAAATCATGGAATTACACGATGATAAAGATAGAGAAGATGCTGTATGGAAAGTGTTAAAACAACACTTAAAACCAGAATTCTTAAACAGACTTGATGATATCGTAATCTTCAATCCATTAGGAAAAGAAGAAATTAGAGAAATCATTGATATCATGTTAGCTGGATTACAAAAAAGACTTGAAGAAAGACAAATTAATATCAATCTAACTGAAAGAGCGAAAGATTATATCGCAGAAGCTGGATTTGATCCTGTATTTGGTGCTAGACCACTAAAAAGAGCATTGTATTCAATAGTAGAAGATACATTGGCTGAACTTATCTTAGAAGATAAAGTGGTTGATGGTGATACAGTTACTTTCGATGTAGAAAATGGAGAGATTATCACTAAAATCAACTAATCATTAGGCGATTTTTCGCCTCTTCTACTCTTACTAATATACCTATCAATATAAAAAATATAATTACAAAATATAAATACGAAAGTTTAAGAAAAAAATAACTCGTGAAAAACTCACGAATTATTTAAATGAAGATTATTGTTTTAAACCAAGAACAGTTTGAAGCATTTGATCTGAAGTTTTAATAGTTTTTGAGTTTGCTTCATATCCTCTTTGGATTACGATAAGTTCTGTTAAACTTTTAGATAAATCCACATTACTCATCTCTAAACTACTTGGGTTGATAGTTCCTCTACCACCAGTTCCAGCTGTACCAATAATAGGATCACCTGAGTTCGCACTAGCACTAAATAAACTACCACCGTCATGCATTAAACCTTCATTATTTACAAATTTAGCTAAAGCTACTTGAGCTAGTGAATAACTTCTACCATTACTAAATACCCCAATAATAGTACCAGTTTGATCTACTACTAAATCTTGTAAATCACCTCCAGGATATCCATCTTGAGTCTGTCCTGAAGTTGATGAAGGAGCATCAAAACTTGTTAGTCCATCAAATTGATTTAATGTACCAAAATCAAGTTGTACTGCTTGACCTGCATCAGAACCATTATTTGCATTAAAAATTAATGTTGGTGGATTAAAACTATTTAAACTTCCATCTGGATTAAATTTAACATATCCATTTGCTGGATTATCTAATGTAGATGGATCAGGAACCTCAGCATAAAATTTCCAAACAGTTGGATCATTTGGACTAGTTGAAGTATGTGTTTTTCTATAATGTAAAGTAAGTGTATGTTTACTTCCTAAAGAATCAAAAATATCCATACTTGTAGTATGTGTCGCTGCATTTAATGGTTGAGACATAGCTGTACCACCAGCTGAAATTGTTCCATTTACAGCTGAAAAAGCATCTGTGAATTTTTGGTTATCATGATCTTCATCAGGATATGAACCAATTGAGATATTAAATGAATTTGATGAAGTATTTGTAATAGATACTTTTCCATCTTTTAAACTAACTATACCACTATTTCCGCTTGTTGAATTTAAAGGATCTCCACTATCATTAATAGCCATTTGCCAAAGATTTTCTAAATCTGCTACATCATGAAAATAATAGATATCATTTTTTCTAAATTCTTGAGATTCTGATGAAGTACCATCAAGTCCATCTAAAATATTACCCATTTTTTCTAATCCACTTCCAGCAGCTGGAGCATTACCTGCACTATCAGCGACACTCACATCAGTAACTCCATTTCCATTACTTTCAATAATTTTACCATTACTAAATGTTAAAGTATCATCAATATCTGCATCAGATAAATCCTTATTAATAGCACAACATAAATCTGCAATAGTCTGAAAATCTTTTCCATATACATAAGTATGATCATTACCATCACTAAATGTTACAGTTACTTGTTGGTCTACATTAAAATATGCTCTTTCATTATTACTATCATAAGTCCAGTGCATACCTTCATTTGAATCAGATACTATAGGATCTGCTGCGTGATAACTACCATTAGTTCCACCACATCCCTCACTTTCTGTAATAGGAGTTGATGTATATACAAATTTTCTAGTTTCACCTAATCCTTCAATATTTGCAGAAATTCCTTGACCATCTTCCATATTTAAAGCTTCACCATTAGTATCAAAAAGCTCACCCACATCATCAGCTCCAATAAAAGCATTTTGAGTATGCTTAATATTACCACTAGTAGTAGCAGCTCCATTTAAAGCTTTAAATATTTCAGCTAATTTATCATTATTTGAAGTTGTGTCAAATTCTACAGCATTAGAATCATCTACAATTCTACCATCACCATTTAAATATACCATTCTAGATGTTTCACCTGTAGTGTCTTTAATTCTAGCATTAATCTCATCTAATAAATCTTTGATTGTAGTAAATTTACCATCTGTATCAGATGTACTTTTTCCATAAGTTAATGTAACAGTGTCTTTTGTCCCATCTTTTTTAGTTAATACAAATTTAAATTTATCTACATCTTCTGTAAGAGCAATTTTTTCACCAATAGCATTATAAGTACCATTTAAATCATCTGTAGGTAATACTGTAGCATCTGTTGGAGACATTTCTGAAATAGTATCCCCACTATTTAAATTAGCTTTGATTGTAATATTACTTGTAGCATGTGCTGGAGTTGTAAGTCCTGGTGGAATAGATATAGGTTTTACACCTGCTGCACTATCAATTTTATAATTATCATCAGCAACCCATCCTTCAACTATATATCCGTTAGGATCTACAAAATTCCCATTACTATCAAATGTAAAATCTCCCGCTCTTGTATATTTAGAAGTTTTTCCTCCATCACCTGTAACTACAAAAAAACCATCACCACTAATAGCCATATCTGTAGCTTTATCTGTATTTTGAATACTTCCTTGCTTAAACATAGTCTCAACACTACTTACATTTGTCCCAAGTCCTACTTGAAGTGAATTTTTTCCACCTAAATTTCCTTGAGGTGCAGTAGCTGCTTTTACAGTTTGAGATAATAAATCTTGAAAATTTGTTCTAGAATATTTAAATCCCGTAGTATTAACATTTGCGATATTGTTACCCTCTACATCCATCGCAACCTGGTGGGCTTGTAATCCACTAACCCCACTCCATAAACTTCTCATCATTTTAAGCTCCTTAAATTTAAGCTAAATAATTTAGCTAAAAGCTGATATTTATATATAAAATATGAAAGCAAAATATATTCCAAAACTATCTTTTCATATCTATTGCTTTTTGTATCATCTGATCTGATGTAGTAATAGATTTAGAATTTGCATCAAAAGCTTTTTGAGTAATAATAAGTTCTGTCATAGCTTGTGCTAAATTTACATTTGATGATTCTAAAGAATGACTACTTACACTTCCACCTGCAATATAATTTCCATTTGGATCTGTATATAAAAAAGCTTTTCCTGAATCATCTGTTGGTGTGAATTTATTACTTCCTAAATTGTCTAAACCTTGTTCATTTTGAAAATGATATAAAGGGATTTGTCCTAACACACCTATTTTACCATTTGAAAAATTAGCAATTATTTGTCCTTGTGAATCTACATCATAATTTGTTAAATATCCATCTAACAATCCATCTTTTGTATATTCAAACCCAATATTTGACTTATCAATAGCAGTAATTCCTGTAAAATTACCTCCTAAATCTATTGTAGTTGGTGTACCATTATTATCAATTGTTACTGTAGCTGGATTTGGTTCTATAAGTCCTCCAATATTATCAAAAGTCAAATCTTGTTTTGTTGAAGAAATTATATTTCCATTTGAATCTATTTCTGATACTGTCATACTCCATGTAGTATTACTTCCATCTATTTTAGTTTTATAAAAATCAAACTTTAATTGATTTCTATTACCATCTTTATCTATAATATCTCCAGTAAAACCTTGATAGTTTTGATTGAAAGCTAAACTATTAGAAGATGTATTTGGTTTTATAATACTTCCTAAATAAGCTAAATTATTAATAAACATATCATTACTATTACCTGTAGCAAAAGATTTACTAATTAATTCTTTAGAATCTGTAGTATTATTAATAAAAATTTGTCCATTATTATCTAATGTTACAGTAGCTTCATTTGGATATGTAAAATCTACCATATCTTGTAGTTTATTCATAAAATCTTGCATTGTTGTAAAATTATTACCTGTATTATCACTACTTTGATATACAAGCTTTTGCATATCACTATTTTCTTGTATTAAATCTCCACCATTACTTTTTATTTTTAATCCATCTGGATCTTTCAAAGTAATAGAATTATCTGTTTTATCATATAAAATATTTTTATCATCTAAAACTTTAGCTATAGCATCTGTAATATCTTTTGAAGTACTTCCATCAGGTAAAGAAAGATTTATATTTTCACCATTTACATCAAAATTTATATTAAAAGGATTTCCATCTAATGTATCATCTGGCACACAAATATTATATCTTACTAATCCATTATCATATCCTATATTATCTCCAAAACCAAACACTACATCTTGTCCATTTTTCATATTTAAATTTTGAGCATTTCTATCATAAAGTACTCCAAAATCACTATTAGCTACTGCTGGTTTTGGATCTGGTGCAATACTTTGATTTGGTAAATTACCTCCTATTTTAACTTTAGTAGTAGCCTCAGCAGGAAACACAACATTATCTGGTAATTCAATCGAAGATAATGTAGGATTAGATGAAATTAAATTATCTGTAGGTATTGTAGAATCAAATTTCCATTCTTTACCATCAAAAGTTAAATTTTTAGCATTTACAACTTGTAATTTATCTCCATTATCCATCACAAGAGTACCATTAGCATCTTTTGTAAAAGATCCTGTTCTTGTATAATATGTTTGATTATTTTGATCATTTACAGCAAACCAACCTTGTCCATTCACAGCAAGATCAAATGTACTATCTGTTTGTAATAAATTACCTTGAGATAAATCCATAACAGTAGATGTAGCAGTAGCAGCATAACCTATATCACTAGTAACAGGTGAGCCATAATTTGACATAGTAGTACTAAAAAGAGTAGAAAAATCTGTTTGTTTTTGCTTAAATCCTGTAGTATTTACATTTGCAATATTATCAGATAAAACATCAATCCCTACTTGAGAGGTAATCATTCCTCCCACACCATTATAAAATGAAGTTGTCATAATATCTCTTTTATAGAATCCAATGGAATATATTGATTATCTACTTTAAGCTCAGCTTTTCCATCATCAAATCTTACAGATTCTACAGGATACACACCAAGCATAGTAGTTTTACTTTCATTATCTGTTGTAGTATAATCAGCTGTTACATAATACTCACCATCAGCTACAGGATTTCCATTATTATCTTTACCATCCCATGTAAAACTAGTAAGTCCTTTTGTACCATTTTCCATACTAAAATTTTTTACAATATCTCCATTTTTATCTGTAATATTTACTGTAGCACTCAAATAATCATCATTAAAATATAAATCAAATGGAATATCACTTTGTAAATTTGCAGCATCTGTAATAGCAAATCCATTTGCTCCAGTATCAGCCATTTTACCTATCATATCTACTGCACTATATTGAGTAGAAGCTCCCATCTGAGCTGTTAATTGATTTAAAGCATCTTTTAAATCTTGATTTGTTTGAAGTTGTGTAAGTTGACTTGTTTGTTCTAACATTTCATTTGTATCCATTGGATCTGTTGGATCTTGATATTGAAGTTGTGTCATAAAAAGTTGTAAAAAATCATCACTAGTTAATTGTGAATCAGGATTATAAGCAAAATCGCTACTACTAGTCGATGTTACTTGTGTTGTACTTGTTACATCCATGTTATACCCTTTTTTATATTAATAAAGCAATTTTCATTCCATTTAAAATTATAAAGCTTTTAAGCATATTGATAACTAGCTTTAATTTCTATATCTGCAATATCTTCTATAGTTTCATTTTCTTTATATGTTTTTTTTGCTTGATTTTGTCTTCTTTCTTTATCTTGATTTGAATTAAAACTCATATCAATATTACTAAATCCAATATTAGCTAAAGCTTGACGAAATTCTGCTTGATGATTTTGAAAAAGAGCTACATTACTTTGGTCTGTATTCATATGTACTTGAATATTATTTCCTCTTTGAACAATACTAACTTCAACTTTCCCTAAATTTTTAGGATTCAGCTCTATATCTACTTTAGAAATTGGTGGCTTATAATTTTTTATAGCTTCATCTAAATTATTTTTAAAACTCTCTATTGTTTGTGAAGCCTGTACACTTCTAGCTTTTACTTCATTAATTGCTGATTGATTTAAATTTATATTAGTTTGAGAAGTTGTGTCTTTTATTTTAGTTGTTTTTTTATCTTCTTTTGGAGATATCAATTCAGATAAATCTATCTCTTTATTCTCTGTTTTTTTTATATTATTTGTTTTAATCTCTTTTTGCATCAAATTATTTTTATTATCTTTTTTAATATCCTTTGTTATCAATGATTCTAATGATGGTTGTTTATTCAAATCTTGTATATTCTCTTTTGTTGTTACATTTTTTTGTGATTTTGTAGTTTTATTTATATCACTGTTTAATATATTTTCTAAAGAAATATTCTTAGAATTACGACTATTATCTTGGGCTAATTTGTGAGTAGATTTATCATTATGTTTAATGTTTTTATCTTTTATTTGTATACTTTGTTTTTTTTCTAAAATATTTTTTGTATCAGCTCTTTCTTTTATATTCTCTTTATTAGAATCCATTATTTTAGAAGATTTATTTTTAATCTTCTTATCATATTTATCTAAAGTTTCTTGAATATGATCTTTTGTTTCTTTAGGTATTTCAAATTTTATGCTTTGTATATTTAAGCCTTTTTTATCAGCAAATGATAATAAATCCTTTAAATTATCTATTTTTTTAAATTCTTTTATATCACTTTTAGACATTAATATATTATCTTGTTTTATTTTTGATTCTAAAATATTTTTTACTTCTTTTATAAAATCATCTTTAAATTTTGAATCATTTTGCATAATAAATTTAAAATCTTTATTATCTGAAAGTTCTTTTAAATCTACTTTAGAATCCAATAAATCTAAAATATCTATTTTTTCATCTTTTTTAGTTGTGTCTTGATTTGTATTATCTTTAGTTAAATCTTGTTTATCTTCAGTATTAGATATATCTTTCATTAAAAGTTCTAAAAAATCCACATTAGTAGAAACTTTAGTATGTTTTGTATTTTGAGGTGTTAGTTCTTTAGAATCTAATAAGGATATTGTTTGAACCATTTTATTCTCCAAATTTTTAGTTATTTAATTATAAGCAAATATTATTCCAAGATATATTTGTTATAATAAAAATAAAAAAGGAAATTTATAATGATTCTAAATAAACCAATTGATATGCATTTACATATTCGTCAAGGAGATATGCTAAAAAAAGTACTTCCTGAGACTGTTAGACAATTTAGTGCAGCTGTAATTATGCCAAATACAATCCCTCCTATTACTACACTTGAAGGTGTGTTAAATTATAAAAAAGAGATTTTAAATACTGCAAATGAAAATGAATTCACTCCACTAATGGATGTATTTTTACAAGATTTCACTGAAGAGCAAATCAAAGAGCTTAAACCTCATATCTTTGGAATGAAATTTTATCCAGATGGAATCACTACAAATAGTGATAGTGGAATTAACTCTATAGAAGATATTTACCCTACTTTAGAACTTTTAGCAAAATACAATATCCCTCTTTCAATCCATGGTGAAACAAATGGAAGTATGCTTGAAAGAGAAAGAGAATTTGCTTCAACTTATGAAAAACTAGCACGTGATTTACCTAATCTTACTATCATAATGGAGCATATCTCAACTAAAGAACTTGCAGAACTTGCTACAAAATATGACAATCTAAAAGCCACAGTTACACTTCATCATTTATTATTAACTCTTGATGATTTATGTGGTGGTGCACTTAATGTTCATTATTTTTGTAAACCTACAGTAAAATTAGCAAGTGATAGAGATGCTCTTCAAGAACTTGTAAAAAGTGGCCATAAAAATGTGATGTTTGGAAGTGACTCTGCTCCACATCCACTTAAAAATAAATATAAAGGTGCAGCTGGAATCTTTTCTGCTCCTGTAATCCTTCCAGCACTTGCTGAGTTTTTCGAAGGTGATCAAAATGCACTGCAAACTTTTATCAGTGATAATGCTATAAATAACTTTAATCTACAAGTAGCTAATAAACAAGTAGAACTAATAGAAGAAGAGTGGGTAGCACCAAGAATGGTTGGTGAAGTAGTACCTATGTTTGCAGGCAAAAGATTTAGTTATAAGGTTAAATAATGAAAATTCTCTTTTCACCAAGTGAGGGTAAAACTACCCTTGCTACAAATGAACCTATAAATAAAAACTCTTTTATTTTTCCAGAACTTTATGAAAAAAGAAAATATATATTAGATGAATATAATGAATATATTCATTCTTTAAGTGATGAAGAGTTAAATAAATATTTTGGTATAAAAAATGGGGTTGATTTTAGAGTAGATATATTTAAAGAACCTACTTGCAAAGCGATTGAGAGATATGATGGAGTAGCTTATGATTATCTTGAATATAGCTATTTAGATGAAAATTCACAAAAATATATAGATAAAAATACAATAATTTTCAGTAATCTTTTTGGACCTATAAAAGCTAATGATTTACTTCCAATATATAGAATGAAACAAGGAAGAAACTTACCAAATATAGAAATAGATAAATACTACAAACAAGAATTTAGCAAAACTTTAGAT
>Ga0256843_1003296_pt1 | contig 11294 bp, 10 predicted proteins | sample AlvinellametaG_FD_191572 | JGI IMG/M metagenome (GOLD analysis project Ga0256843, IMG submission 191572) | Pompeii worm associated microbial communities from hydrothermal vent at the East Pacific Rise, Pacific Ocean - Alvinella | ecosystem: Host-associated > Annelida > Integument > Unclassified ... | reverse complement strand
TTTTGCTCAGCACTATATGTTTGACCTTTTTTTCGACTCATAATTTCTCCATTAATTTCATATTATTTTATCTATTTTAGAAATTAACTTCGCTGAATTTTTGTCTTAAATATTCAGGCCATTATATGACTCTTTACCTATAAGTTTTTTAGTATTTCTCAATTCAACTTATATTTCATTAAAGTCAAAATCTATATCTTTTTTCATTATTAATCTTTGATGTTCTTTTATCAGATTGACACGAAATTTTCAACACTTCCAATCTATAAAATATCGAATATATTTTCACCATCTTTTAGCTTTAAACTTATTGTATGTAAACCATTTTTTTTTACAGATTTATATATATCTGACCCTTGTTTTAATCTAAATGAGGTCTTACTTATGATTGAAATATAGGTATTTGATATGTTTTTTTTATTATTAAAATTTATGCTTAATTTATTTTTTTTATAATTAAGTTTTGAATTTTCTCTAGTATAAATATATTTTGATATCTCTTCGCAAGTTGCATACCAAATAGACAAGTGAGATAAAAATTTAAAAATTTTATTTAAACTATTAATATCTGTTATTATGTTTGCTGATTGTACCGTACCTGCTGATGTTGATGGAGAAATATGTTCTTGTATACTAATAATTTGTTTATTATTATATAATTTATATAATTTATAATATGCATAAAGATTATATATATTTTGAAAATATTTTGAAAATATTTTTTTTCTATCTCTACGTTTATCACCTGATAAATATTTTAATCTAATAAATGCATTACCTGCAAAAGTTGTTGGAAAAGATATTATTTTATTTAAGCCAAAAAAACTTTCATCATATGAATTTACATTATAACTAGGATTAGAACACCAATATAAAAAATTACATTGATCAATAATTTCTTGAGAATTCTCTCTTTGTACATAACCACAATATTTTCCCCCAGTAATTTCAATATTACAATTATCTTTAAATACTTTTTTACCAGATATCGTCACTTTAATACCATATTCAATATCATCAAATAAAGCCCATTCATGTATCCAGTTATGATTAGCAGTAGATGGATTTTTACTATTAACATACTTTCCATGATTTGAACCATGATGTGCTATTTCATGTCCAAGATAATTTAATTTTTTTAAAAAGCTTACAAATTCATTTCTTTCTCCCACAGCATATTTTTCGAATTTATATTTACTATTTTCATTTATTACATTATGTCTTAAATAAGGTGTAAAAAAAGTTATTTTAATATCAGGAAATTTTTCTAATAAATTATCATTTAAATATTTAAATGATGAACCTTCTTTATCACAATAATATCCCCAATCATTCTTATATGTATCTTGGTACACAGATATATAAGCATCACTTAAATCATCAATCATTAAAACAGATGGACTTTGATAATTATTATACCACTTAGCAATTTTTAACATATTAAACCTTTAAATTCTTAAAAAAATCATTTATATTTTCTTTTGAATTATCTTGCTTCCTAGATTTAAGAGAAATAACTTTATAATTCAAAATAGCACTAGCTAATTCATTAATATTCTCAACATCAACTAAAATGCCATTAACTTTATTTACGATTAGATCATTCATAAAAGGAATACATTTTGTTGCTATTATTGGTTTTTTTAAATATAAATTTTCTAAAACAGTGTTAGGTAAACCTTCCCATCTAGATGAAAGAACATACAGATCAGAAAAATAAAAATATCTATATGGATTATCTGTATAACCAACAAATAAAACATTATCTTTTAATGCTAACTTTTCAATAAGTATTTTAAGTTCTAGAATTTCATCACCAGTACTTTCTCCTATGATATATAATTGAAATAAAGAATTTTTTTCAACAACTTTTTTAAAACTTTTAATTAATATATCAAAACCTTTTTGATAGGTTATTCTACCTGCAGCAACCACATTAATCTTTGTTGAATCAAACGGATTAGAAACATTTATAATTTTATTATTTATTGTATCTGTATTAATAGGATTAAAAAGAACATCAATTTTATTCAAATTTACATTATGGTAACAATTAATTTCATTTTTCATCTCCGGTGTCTGAGCAATAATTTTATTAGCTTTATTATATGATTTTTCTAACAAATACTTTTCTAATATACTCATTTGATTGTTTTCTATTAAAAGCTTAGGTGAGTTTGGACTTCTTAATACTAAATATGGTCTCGTCCATACAGCAAGTAAAGATAAATAAATAGCAATATTTCCTCTAATCAAAGATGAGTAAATTATATCAGGATTTAATTTGATAATAAGTCTTCTCAATTTAAATATAGATAATAAGGTTTTATTAACATTTAAATCATGAATAGCTATACTGTCAGGTAATTTTTTATATACAGAACCATTCATAGTCGTTACAACAAGATGGATTTCAAATTCTTTTTTATCCAATAGTTGAATAATATTTATAGCCACCCTTTCTGCTCCACCACCAACTAATTGTGGAATAAAAAAAAGTATTTTTTTCTTAATCATATATTTTCCTTTGTTCTTTTGTAGATATTGCTAAAATCAATGCAAACATACCTAGTTTAATGCTACTATCTAATGTATTATGTGTAAATAATGATGTAAATAAAATATAAATAACAAACAAGACACCGAGTTGCTTTTTAGATTTGTCAATGGAAAAAATTAAATTTTTTGTCACAGCAAAAAGAAGAAATAAAAGTACAACTAAACCAAAAAAGCCATATTCTGCCAATAAACTTAAATAAGTATTATGCGTTGAAATCGAATCACTCCATATTCTTGTCACACCTATACCTGCACCCATTACCGAGTTGTTCATAAAATATTCTAAAGCTTTTTTTGCTACTTCTATACGATGAGTTGCACTTCCATCAGATATAGATGCACTCCCTTTATTATCTGTAAAAAACATTAAACGCTGAATCTGATCAGTTGAAATATTAATGCCTAATGATTCACGTAGTAAATCTACATTTAAAATAAAAAGACCTAAAAGAAAGAAAAATATTCCAAAAACAACTATTAATTCAGAAAATCTTACCACTTTAAAAAAAGGAAATACTGCTACAATAAGTAAATACATTAAGATATTAGATCTTGAAAATGTTACAACAATAGCTATACCAAGCAAAAGTATAAAGAAAATTCTATAATTTTTTTTGACATTATTAATGGAAATAATTAACAAAAAGTTCAAAGCATTTCCTGTTACATTTGAATTTATATATGTCCCAACTGCTCTATGATCATTATTTAAAATATATATTTTTAAAGGTATAAATATATCGGGCCATATATAACTAGATATCGTTAAAAATGCTGAAGACATTGCAATATAAGGCATTAAATTTAATGTAAATGTAAAATTATTATTATCTAAAAGAAAAAGTACATAATACACATACATTGTAAAAATATTAAATAATAGCATATAATAAACTTTCCATGTTATATCATTAAAATCAGATATAAATAATAGTGAAAAAGTTGCTATAAAAATATAATACAAAGACCAATTCAAGAATAATCTTGGTATTTGATATTTTATAGTTTCCATGTAATATATATACAGGCTTACTATAAAGAAAATAAATATGTATATATATCCTGGTACATGTATGATACCTATAGTATTTAAAAATTGTGATAAATTTAAAAAAACATAAATATTTAAAATAAATAAAATTAACCTGTTTAATCTATTATTCATTGAATGCATTACTTAGTAATATTTCCTTTTTTTCATCTGCAGTTAAATGTTTTGTATATATAAAATTTTTTTTGTTCTTATTCAGATATTCTTCTATACTAGAAATTCTTTTAACTGGAACACCAGCATATACACTATTACTTTTCAAAATTCCTCTAACTAAACTATTAGCTCCTACTATAACATTATCCCCTATAATAGTATGAGGTAGTATGGTTGCATACATTCCAATAAATACATTATTACCTATTTTTATTTTTCCAAAGCTATCTATCTTTTTATATTCTGGATACATATTTCTCAAAACTTCCACTGCACCATCATGTGTTATAAAAGTCACTTCCATTGATGTGGAAAAATTGTCACCTATCTCTATTAAATAAGGTTCACTGCCAAATCTTTTAGTCCTAAATTTACAATTTTTACCAAATTTAACACCCTTTTTTTTTGCAAGTTTATTGGCAGACCAAAACTTAGTCTTAAGATGATAAAGAATTTTTTTGAAATTATTCATTATTAATTTTCCTTTTTTTATGTAAAATATTTTCAAATAATAGAAGCCATTGTTCTATAATATTTTCTACCGCTAATGTATCTTTTAACTTTATAGATTCTTCAGACAAATTTTTACATAATAATTTATTATTAGCAAGCCTATCCATCTCTTGTGCCAACAATTCTATATTTTCCGCCTCAACTAATATTCCATTAATATTATGCTGAATTATTTCAGCAGGACCAACAGGACAATTGTAGCTAATTGATGGCATACCAATTGACATTGCTTCACATAAAGCATTGGGAAAACCTTCAGTTCTTGATGGTAATACATATATATCAGCTTGTCTAACAAGTCCAATTGGATTAGTAAATCTCCCAGGCATAAAAACTTTTTCCTGAATATTTAAAGATTCAATTAAACTTTCCAATCGTTCTCTTTCTTCCCCTTCTCCTATTATTATTAATTTCCAAGCTTCATTTTTCTGTACAAATATAGCAAAAGCTTTAATTAACAAATCCATACCTTTTAATTTATGTAATCTACCTACTGCTATAATAGAAGGTTTTTCAATTATATAATCTATTTCTGTAATATTATCCAACACACTGCTATCAAGTGGATTTGGAATAACTATTAATTTTTTTTCTATAAAAAAAGTATATTCTTTTTTTACACGTTCTGTTTGTACTACAATAGCATCTGCAAATGGAAATGTTAATTCTTTTAATATCTTCCAAACTAATTTTAAAGGATTCAATTTTGGATTATTTCTTTCTGCAATTACGATAGGAATATTTAACCCAAAAGTTGCCAAGAGAAAGAATATATTAGATAAAGACATAAAACTAACCAATATATTAGGGTTTTCGATTTTTACAATTTCTCGTAATTTTTTGATTTGATAAAAAATTTTTAAATATATATTCATATTGATATTATCTTGTGCATATAAACTAATTCGTGTTATTCTTTTATCAATACAATAAAAATCATCTTCTATTTTTGATGTAGTGATAAGTATAACTTTATAATTATACTTCACTAAATTATTTACTAAAATTGACAATACTCTTTCTGCACCACCTGCAGATAAACCTGAAATAAAAAAAATAATTTTCATTATTTTTTTCCAACTAAAAATGGTATATAACATATATAAAAATTAAATTTTCTTTTAATATATAAACTAGCTATCAACATCCAAAAACCTTTACTAATTAAACTAGCAACAGCAGCTCCTTCTATTCCATATTTAGGAATTAACAAATAATTCAATCCTATATTTAACATTGATGATAAGATTAAGATGTAATTATAAACTTTTTGATGTCCTGTCATATTTAAAAAATATCCTTCAGAACCTGCAGTAGTACTTATAAATAATGCACTTAACAGTATAATCAATGTGTTATAACCTTCAACAAATTCAGAACCAAAAACTGATAATAAATATTTACCAAATATAATTGTAATTAAAATTATAGGCAAAGTAATTAATACGGCAAATTTAGTTGTTTTCTGTGTCATATTTTTTAATTCATCCATTTTTCCCGAATGAAAAAGTTCAGAAATTTTTGGACCAGCAATAGTATTTATAGAAGCAGTAACAAAAATACTTAAACCAGCTAATTTCACAATAACTGCATATATACCAACAGCTTTTAATGTACTATACATACTCAACATTACTGTATCAATTTGTAAAATTAGCATTATCATTCCCGACGTTAAAAACATAGGTAGTGATATAGAAAAAATATACTTTACTGTTGGCTCATAGTAATTCGTTGAATCTATAGAATCTTTCTTTTTGCTATTAAACAGTGAAAAAACTATATAAAAAGATACAATCGCCATAATAAAATTTGATAAAAACAGTGCATATACAGAGTCATATTTATCATTAAAAAGATAAAATAGAATAATCAGTATAATGACTTTACAGATTGATGATGCAATTTCAACAGTAGCTAATAGCTTAATTGCTTTCAAGCTTCTGACAACTTGTAAATTTAATGACATAAATGCCTGTGGTATAATAAATAAAGAAGCAATAGCAAATAAGAAACTCATAAAGTCTTTTTTAAAAATATTAACAGCTATAAAATCAACTGAAGAATATGCTACAATTGAAGTAACAAAAGATAAAAAGAAAACAAGTTTAAAAAATTTATAATATATTCTTTCTGCAGAAAAAATACTAAACTTTGCAATATGTTCTGGTATCATTCTAACGATAGAAGTATTTAAACCTAAAAAACTTACCATCCCAGCAAACATCATATAAACAGTTACTAATGAATATATCCCCATCACTTCAGCACCATACCATCTAGTAACTAATATACTAAAAACAAAACCCATTAACAAGTTAAATATTTTTGACAAAAATGAAATAGAACTTCCTCTTAAAATTTCTGCAAAATTTTTCTCAGATGTTAATTTAATATATTTCTCTTTTAATTTATGCAACATAATACTATATACTAACCTTTTTTCCATTAAGTAAAAATTGTAATACACTATAGTTTAAAACAAATTTTCTATGAAAAAAATAACTAATAAAAACAACAGTTAAAAATAAGATAGGCAACCCTATAATAAAATCTAAATCCAATTTGATTAAAATAAGTCCAATAATAATCACAGTTACATGATGAACTAAATATATTGTATATGAAGCATCTGATATTTTATATAATATTTTTGTTTTTTTATTTAAAAAATTTTTAAAAATTGTAAATGAAAAACTTGCAAAAAACCAAATTCCAACTGCTTTAAAATAATAATAAAAAATTTTATACTCTATACCATTTAAACTTTCAAAATATCTCATTAAAATATATGACAAAACCACTACTATACTCCCAACCATCATTGAAATATTAGAAAATTTATATAAAAGAGATCTATTCACTGCTAATAAAATACCAAATAAATAATAAGGTATATATACAATAATCTGATTAAACTTTAATCCTAGAGTATATTCAGGTGTAAATTTAAAAATAATAAGTAATCCAATATTTAATAATGGAAGAATAAATAAAATTTTATAAATAGAACTCATTTCAAGATAATGAGAAATATTAAGTAAAAATATTTTTGTTTTTGTCTTAAAATATCGTATAAAGATATATGATAGAATAGTATATATAATTAAATTAATCAAAAACCATAAATGTGAAACCCAATATCCATGACTAAAATATGTATCGATTGTGTATTCTTTCCATCCAAAATGAACAAGCAAATATGCTTGTAATAAATTTAGTGTAAAAGTAACTGTTAATAATGGAATTAATAATCTTTGAACGCGTTTTAGCAAAAAGTTAAGCCCAGTAGCACGTTTTAAACTTATCACAGCAAAATAACCAGCAACCATAAAAAAAGTGGGCATTCTCAACAATCCAAAAAACTCCACAATAAAGTTTACAAGAAAACTACCATGTTCTGAATAGATATTCCATCCTTGACTAGGGTTATATACTTGCGAAGAATGGACTAATACTACCAATAAAATCAAAAAACTTCTTAATCCATCTAAATAGTAAATTCTTTCAGAAATATCATTATTCATTCTTATAATTTACCATCCGCATTATCAATAATAGACTTGATATCAAATACAACCTGATTACTATTAGTATTAATTTTAAGATTTTTATATTCATTATGTGCTACTGCCAAAATAACAGCTTCATATTTATCTGTATTGACCTCTTTTATTAAATCAAGATTATATTCTCTTTTAACTTCTTTTATATCTGCCCAATAATCTGTAACAGTAATATCACAGCCATATTCCTTAAGTTCATTTATGACATCTATAACTCTTGAATTTCGGATATCTGGACAATTCTCTTTAAATGTTATCCCCATAACTAAAATTTTTGAGCCTTCTATTTTATAACCTTTTTTAATCATAAGCTTAATTACTTGCGATGCAACATAAACTCCCATATTGTCATTTAATCTTCTACCTGCTAAAATAATTTCTGGATTATATCCAATCTCTTGAGCTTTATATGTTAAATAGTATGGATCAACACCAATGCAATGTCCTCCTACTAATCCTGGTCTAAAAGGTAAAAAATTCCATTTTGTTCCTGCAGCTTCAAGTACTGCGTTTGTATCTATATTCAACTTATTAAATATCATTGAAAGTTCATTTACAAATGCTATATTAATATCTCTTTGGGAATTTTCAATAACTTTTGCGGCTTCTGCCACTTTAATAGTTGGTGCCAAATGAGTTCCAGCAGTTATTATACTTGCATACAATTCATCCACTTTTTTGCCAATCTCTACTGTAGAACCAGAAGTTACTTTTAAAATTTTTGTCACTGTATGTTCTTTATCTCCTGGATTAATTCTTTCAGGAGAATATCCACAAAAAAAATCTTTATTAAAGTTTAAATTGGAAAATTTTTCAAGTACGGGTACACATTCCTCTTCTGTTGCTCCAGGATAAACTGTCGACTCATATATAACTATATCATCTTTTTTAAGAACTTTACCAATAGTCTCACTTGCTTTAATTAATGGTGTCAAATCCGGTTTTTTATGTTTATCAATTGGTGTAGGAACTGTTACTATATAGATATTGCAATCAGATATATCTTTTAAATCTCTTGTAAAAGTCATATCATTAGATAAAGCTTCTTTTACTTGGGCTTCACTTAGTTCTAGTGTTCTATCTATACCATTCATAAGTTCATCTATTCGCCATTGAGCTATATCAAACCCTATCACTTTATACTTTGAGCTAAATGCATGAGCCAAAGGTAACCCTACATAACCTAAACCTACAACTGCTATTTTACTGTCTCTCATAATTTATTCCTTTTAAATCTTCGATATACCAAGCTATTGATTCTTTTAAGCCTGTCTCTAATGTATGTGTTGGTTCATAACCAAGTAACTTTTTTGCTAAATTTATATTTGCATTTGAGTGTCTTATATCACCAGCTCTAAATTCTCTATATATTGGCTTTTTTATCTGTAAGCTGGGCAATTCTTGTTTAAGCCCAAGGGATATAGCTTCATATAAGTTATTTAGGGTTTCTCTTCCACCTGCTGCTGTGTTAAAGGCTTTTCCAAATGCTTCCTCATTTGTTGTTGTGCCTGCAAGTATATTCATTTGTACTACATTGTCTATATATGTAAAGTCCCGACTTGTTTCCCCATCACCATTTATATATACATCTTCGTTATTTAAAATTTGACCTATCCACTTTGGCATCACTGCGGCATATGCACCATTGGGATCTTGACGTTTACCAAAAACATTAAAGTATCTAAGTCCTATAGTCTCAACTCCATAAGTTTTATAAAATACTCCACCATAAAGTTCATCCACCATTTTAGTAACAGCATAAGGAGAAAGAAGATTACCTGTTCTACTCTCTACTTTTGGAAGTTCTTCAGAATCACCATAAACTGAAGAAGAAGAAGCATATATAAATCTTTTTACACCGTTCTCTTTTGCAGCTGTTATCATATTTAAGTAACCCGTAGCATTTGAAGCATTTGAAGTTATTGGATCATTAATAGAACGAGGAACAGAACCTAAGGCTGCTTGATGAAGTATAATATTCACATTTTTTGTTATTTTAAGACAAAATTCATAATCTCTAATGTCACCTTTTTTAAATATAAAGTTACTCCATTCCTTCGGATCTACTGATTTTTTTATCTTTTCTAAATTATATTTATGCCCTGTTGCAAAGTTATCTAATCCTATAACTTTTTGATTTAGTTTTAATAATTGTTCAACTAAATTTGAGCCAATAAATCCAGCTACCCCAGTAACAAGCCAAGTTTTTTGATTCTCTTTTAATTCTTTTTTTATTGTTTCATATTTCATACTATTATTTATTTTCTCCATAAAAATTTCTATACCACTTCACAAATTCTCCAATACCATCAGAAAGATTTGTATTTGGTTTATATCCAAAGTTATCTATAAGTCCACTAACATCTGCATAAGTAGAAACGACATCACCGTCTTGCATAGGCATATAATTTTTCTCTGCTTCTTTACCAATAGTTTTTTCAATAGTCTCTATAAATTCCATAAGTGATACAGGTTCATTATTTCCTATATTATATATTCTATATGGTGCCGATGAACTTGATATATCTGGATCATTTGCATCCCACTTTTCATTGGGTTTAGCTGGATTATCAATCACTTCAGTAATACCATCTACAATATCATCTATGTATGTAAAGTCCCTACTCATTTTTCCATGATTAAAGACATTTATAGCTCTATCATTCATAATAGCATCAGTAAAGAGCATAGGAGCCATATCTGGTCGTCCCCATGGTCCATAAACTGTAAAAAAGCGTAATCCGCTTGTTTGTATACCATAAAGATGCGCATAGGTATGTGCCATCATCTCATTTGATTTTTTTGTAGCTGCATAAATACTTACTTGATGCTCTGTTTTGTCAGTAGTTTTAAAAGGCTGCGATTTATTTAAGCCATATACAGAAGAACTTGATGCGTAGCACAGGTTTTTGACTCCATGGTTACGACAGCCTTCAAGGATATTCATAAAACCGATTACATTACTATCTATGTATGCATGAGGATTTTCAAGAGAGTATCTAACCCCTGCTTGTGCAGCAAGATTCATCACAGCATCAAATTGCTGCGTTTGAAAGAGTTGATCCATTGCATCTTTATCTGCCAAATCAATTTTAAAAAATGAGTGTTTTTCATATATACTAGAAGAAACTTCTTTATTTTCTTCTATCTCTTCTTTATTTATGCCAAGTTCACCCAGTCTTGCATATTTTAGATTAACATCATAATAATCATTAATATTATCTATTCCTATAACTTCATCACCTCTTTCAAGAAGTTTTTTAGCAAGGGCATGACCTATAAAACCTGCTGTCCCTGTTACTAGTATTTTCATGTTAGCTCCTAACTATCACTATTAAAGATATCACGAGTATAAACTTTACTCTCAACATCTCTAATATCATCTGAGAGTCTGTTTGCCACTATGACATCGCTCATCTTTTTAAATTCATCCAAATCTTTAATCACTC
>Ga0256843_1003295_pt1 | contig 11298 bp, 8 predicted proteins | sample AlvinellametaG_FD_191572 | JGI IMG/M metagenome (GOLD analysis project Ga0256843, IMG submission 191572) | Pompeii worm associated microbial communities from hydrothermal vent at the East Pacific Rise, Pacific Ocean - Alvinella | ecosystem: Host-associated > Annelida > Integument > Unclassified ... | reverse complement strand
TATGAAGCATACCGATCGCAAAGAAGAGCATACCTATCAAGAGCATTTCGAGATAGATCAGGCGCACAATTCACTCATTGAAACAGCGTTTGAAAACACACTATGGAGTACCCGCTTTTTCGTGCTTTTGGCCGTAGTGTTTAGTATGATCGGCGGCATTGCGCTTTTTATCGTCGCCAGTGTCGATATTTGGCATGTCGCAACAATGGTGTTTGAAAACTATTTCGGCGAACACGGGCATATCGCCCACTTTCACGAAAAAATCGTCGCCGAACTAATCGGCGCGATCGATTTGTATCTTATCGCCATTGTGCTGTTTATCTTCGGCTTTGGGTTGTATGAACTGTTTATTTCGCAAATCGACGTAGCCAAAAAGAGTGCGGCCAGCAAGATTTTGGAAATTCATTCGCTTGACGAGCTTAAAGATAAGCTGGCAAAAGTCATTATTATGGTACTTATCGTCGGCTTTTTTAAGCGGGCGATGAACGCCGAGTATGAGGGTGCGCTGGATATGTTGATTTTATCCGGATCGATTCTCGGGCTTGCGTTGGCGTTTTATTTTATGCATAAGGGAGACGAACACTGATGAGCAAACTATTTATCGATGCCTGTTTCGGCAAGGAAACCCCCTACACGCCGGTATGGATGATGCGCCAAGCGGGGCGCTATTTGCCCGAATATATGAAAGTACGTCAAGAAGCGGGCAGCTTTTTGGAGCTTTGCCACGATCCGCAAAAAGCCGCGGAAGTAACCATCCAGCCGCTGGATATCGTCGGTGTCGATGCGGCCATCCTCTTTAGCGACATCTTAGTCATTCCCGATGAGATGGGTATGGAGCTTAGCTTCGTCAAAGGCGAAGGCCCCAAATTCGCCGATCCGATCCGTACGCAAGAAGATCTCAATCGCCTTATCGGCGGCGAAGAAGCGGCAAATAAGTTAACGTATGTTTATGAAACGATCGAGATTTTGCGCAAGCGGCTGGATGAGAGGGGTGATGAAAAAGCGCTTATCGGCTTTACCGGCGCACCGTGGACGCTGGCGACGTATATGATTGAAGGAGAAGGAAGCAAAAGCTATACTCACTCCAAACGGATGATGTATGCCGAGCCCGAATTGCTTCACGCTATTCTTGCGAAAGTAACCGAGGTGGTCAAATACTATCTTGAAAAGCAGATCGAAGCGGGTGTGGATGCGGTGCAGATCTTCGATAGCTGGGCGAGCGCGATCGAGCCTGCCAAATACGACGAGTTTAGCTGGCGCTATATGGTCGACATCGCCGAGTATATCAAAGAAAAATACCCCCATATCCCCGTCATTTTGTTTCCTAAAGGGATCGCGGCGTTTATCGAGCGGGGGTTAGTATACGGCAATTTCGACGTATTTGGCGTCGACTGGGGCACGCCGATGGCGCTGGCCAAAGAAAAATTGGGCGATCGCTACGTGCTTCAGGGAAATATGGAACCCCACCGACTCTACTCCAAAGAAGCTACTACCGAGTGCGTCGAAGCGCTTCAAAAAATTATGGGCGGCAAGCGTCATATTTTCAACCTCGGCCACGGTATCTTACCCGACGTTCCCGTAGAAAACGCCATCCACTTTGTCAAGGAGTGTCAGCGCGTTTCACAGCGCTGAGCGCTGAGGGTTGAGCGCTGAGGGGAAAATTGTGAGATGTGAGCGATTGGATGTTTGGAAACGTAGTTGTAGGTTAAGCGTAAAGATATATAAAGCTTTTGCTACGTGTAAAGATTACGGTTTTAAAGAACAGATCACGAGGAGTTCGCTTTCAATCGCAAGTAATATTGCCGAAGGGCTTGAAAAAGAATCAAACAAAGAAAAAATCCGTTATCTAAGGGTTCGGGGCTGAATTGATAACTCAGGTATATATCGGAATAGAAATCGGATATATTGAAAAAGAAAACGGTATGGCTTGGATAAAAGAGTTAAAAGAAATTTTAAGAATGTTAGCTTCGTTAAAGAGACATTATGTCAACTAAATCTCAAGGCTCAACGCCCAACGCTCAACGCTTACCTTCGGTAGTCTTCGGCCCTATCTATTCCCGTCGTTTCGGCAAATCTCTCGGCATTGATCTGAGCCCTGCAAAAAAACAGTGCAATTTCGATTGTCTTTATTGCGAGCTTACGCCTGCTCAAACGGTAGATACGTATGATGAGGTTGTGGCCGTAGAAGAGGTTATTGCGCAGGTTAAAAAGGCCGTTGCGGCGCATCCCGATCTTGACGTGCTTACCGTTACGGCCAACGGAGAGCCTACGCTTTATCCCTATCTTGACGAACTTATCGATACGCTCAATACGATTAAAGGAGATGCGCAGACGCTGATTCTTTCTAACGCTTCTACCATTGATCGTACCGACGTGCAAAAAGCGTTGATGAAATTCGACGAAGTCAAGCTTTCGCTTGATTGCGCTACGCCGCGATGCCTTAAACGGCTGGATCGTGCGCACAAAGGGATTGATGTCGAAACGATCAAGCGCGGGATGTCGGCGTTTGCGTCACGCTACAAAGGGCGGTTGGTCATAGAGATACTGCTGGTTGCGGGTATTAACGATACACCAAAAGAGCTGGATGCGCTCAACCGTTTTTTGCTCACCCTCAAGCCCGATCGCATCGATATAGGCACCGTCGATCGTCCGCCCGCATATGACGTAGCGCCGCTTAAAGCCGACGCGCTCTATGCCGCCGCGGCACGTTTTGATGCGACCTTGCCCGTATGCGTGGTTACGCGCAAAGGGGATCGGCCTACACCGTCGTCATATGACGAGGCGGCGATTTTGCGGACATTGAGCAAACGTCCGTTGACGCGTGAAGATGTGGAAGCGTTGATGGATAAAGCAAGTATTACGCGTTTTGAAGCGTTATGTAAAGAAGGAAAAATCGTTCCCGTCCAAAGCGGAGGGATACTTTTTTACAAAAAAGCGTAAAAACCTCTTGACATTCGAGCGCTTTTTGCTTATAATCTCACTCCGAAAACCCGAGATGTTCCGGATTAGCTCAGCGGTAGAGTAGGCGGCTGTTAACCGCTTGGTCGCTGGTTCGAATCCAGCATCCGGAGCCATTGACTTAGGGTTTTCGCCTTCTTTACTTTGATCCGGATTAGCTCAGCGGTAGAGTAGGCGGCTGTTAACCGCTTGGTCGCTGGTTCGAATCCAGCATCCGGAGCCATATCACTTCCTCCTCATCACATCTTTTCTCCTTATTTTTCGAAGCACGCATCTTTTTTACGCCGTTTGGGTTATAATGCTTTTACATTTATCGATAAAGGATATGTATGGCGGTATTGGTAACGGGCGGCGCCGGATATATCGGATCGCATACCGTGCTTTTGATGCTGGAAGCAAATATGGACGTCGTCGTTTTCGATAATCTTTCCAACGCTTCTTTTGAAGCGTTACGGCGGGTTGAAAAGCTTACCGGGAAAAAGGTGGCTTTTGTCAAAGGCGATATACGCGATGCTGATACGTTACAAGAAGTTTTTGATACGTATACGATTGAGAGCGTCATACATTTTGCCGGACTCAAAGCGGTAGGCGAATCGGTCGAAAAACCGTTGCTTTATTATGAAAACAACGTATGCGGTACCAACACGTTGCTTGACGTGATGCAACGCAACGGATGCAAACGGATGGTCTTTAGCTCGTCAGCTACCGTGTACGGCGATCCGGCGACGGTTCCTATCAAAGAAGATTTTCCTTTAAAAGCGACCAATCCGTACGGACGAAGCAAACTGATGATCGAAGAGATCTTGCGGGACGTATATGTTTCGGACAATGCGTGGAAAATCGTTTTGCTTCGCTACTTTAATCCCGTCGGTGCGCACGAGTCGGGTGAAATCGGCGAAGATCCTTCGGGTATTCCCAATAATCTAATGCCTTATATTACGCAAGTAGCCGTCGGCAAGCGCGATAAATTGCATATTTTCGGCAACGACTATCCTACGCACGACGGTACGGGCGTGCGCGATTACATTCACGTGATGGATTTGGCCGCCGGGCATCTTAAAGCGTTGGAGAAGATGGAAAATACGGAAGGTGTATTGGCCGTCAATCTCGGAACGGGGCGGGGGTATTCGGTGCTGGATATGGTGCAAGCGTTTGAAAAAGCGAGCGGAAGAGAGATTCCTTATGTGTTCGATCCGCGCCGTCCCGGAGATATAGCCGTATGTTACGCCGATCCTTCCTATGCCAAAGAGGTGTTGGACTGGGAAGCGACGCGCGGGTTGGATGAGATGTGCCGTGACGCGTGGCGCTGGCAATCGCAAAATCCGCAAGGATACCAATCGTGACGAAAATAAGCGCATTCTAAGCGCAGTTTGTAAAAAAAATAGTATAATAGCGCAATTTTAGGCTAAGATAAGGATAGGTATGAGACCAGAAGATATTGAAATCGAAGAGGTTGACTTCGAAGCGCTGCTTGAGGAGTCATTTAAAAAGTCCGAATCAAAAAGCGATCTGGTAAAAGGCACGATCGTTTCGATTGACGAAAAAGAAGATGTTGCGTTCGTCGATATCGGCGGTAGCCGTGAAGCGACGATGCCGCTTTCGGAGATTCGCGACGAAAACGGGGAATTGACATATAAAACGGGTGACGAGATTGACGTAGTCAACCTCGGTCGCGGACGCGTTTCCCATCAGGCGGCACTCAAACGTGCGGCACTGAACGAATTTATCGAAGAGTACGACCCCGAGCAGGAGTACATTGTCGAGGGTGTCATTACGAAGAAAAATAAAGGCGGGTATGTCGTCGATGTCGACGGGTTGGAGTTTTTTATGCCCCGTACGCTTTCGTACATCTCTCCCAAAGTCGACGCAATCGGTAAAAAGGTCAAAGCGCTTATCGTCAAAGTCGATAAAGACAAAGGCTCCGTCGTCGTATCGCGCAAAGAACTGATCGAACGCGAAAAAGCGAAAGTCGAAGAGATCGTTAGCGAGCTGCTTGAAAAGAAAGAGCCGGTCGTCGGTACGGTGAAAAAAATCACCAGTTACGGTATGTTTGTCGATGTCGGCGGCATTGACGGATTGGTGCACTATTCGCAAATTTCGCACAAAGGGCCGGTTAATCCCGCGAAATATTTTGAAGAGGGCGACGAAGTTAACGTTGTTGCGCTTGATTACGACAAGAAAAAACGTCACCTTTCGCTCTCCGTCAAAGAAGCAACCCCCGATCCTTGGGAAAACATCGATGAGATTATCGGTGTGGGCGATACGGTCAACGTAACGGTTTCCAATATCGAGCCTTACGGCGTATTCGTCGATCTCGGCGAAGATCTTGAGGCGTTTTTGCACGTATCCGAAATTTCTTGGGACAAAAACGTCAAACACCCCAAAGATTATCTTAGCAACGGCGATGAGATCGATGTCGAAGTCATCGAGATCGACAAAGAAAATCGCCGTTTGCGCGTAAGCCTTAAAAACCTTCTTCCCAAGCCGATGGATGCGTTTACGGCGGAGCATAAAGTCGGCGACGTGGTAAAAGGTACGGTAACTTCCGTAACCGATTTCGGTGCGTTTGTCAAAATCGGGCCCATCGAAGGGTTGTTGCACAACCAAGAAGTCTCTTGGGATAAGAGCAAAACGGCCAAGAGCGAACTTAACGTAGGTGACGAAGTCGAAGTGAAAATCATCAAAATCGACAAAGACGCCGGTAAAGTGTCGCTTAGCAAAAAAGCGTTGGAAGATTCGCCGGTGGCCAAATTCGCCAAAGAGCACAAAAACGGTTCCATCGTTACCGGTAAAGTAAAAGATAAAAAAGATTTCGGTGTGTTCATCGAGCTTGACGACAATGTCGATGCGTTGATTCGCACCGAAGATCTGCATCCGCTCAAGTTTGACGAAATCGAAAAAGGGCAGGAGATCAAAGGGGTTATCGTCTTTATGGATCCCGAAAACGATCGTATTCGCGTATCGGTCAAACGTCTTGAGCGTCAAGAAGAGCGCGAAGCGCTTGAACGTTTGAATCAATCCGAAGACAGCGGTATGACGCTGGGTGATGCCTTCGGAGATCTTTTGAAAAAATAAAAGGAAAGAGGGCTTTCCTCTTTTTGTGATGACGGTATCAACCTATTCTTCAACTCTTAGCCGCCAAACGCGGAGCAACTTCCGAAAAAAATTTTGCATAAAGGTTTATAATGTCTAAAAAAACCGTAGTTGTTTGTGACCATATTCATCAGGCGGGGCTTGATATGTTGGCCGCCGATGCGGAGATAGAACTTATCAATGCCGCCGATGAGCCGAAAGATAAACTGGTCGAAGAGATCATTCCCAAAGCGACCGTAGCCATTACGCGTTCTTCTACCGATGTGGATGAAAAATTCCTTGAAAAAGGGGTAAACCTCAAAGCGATCGTGCGCGCCGGCGTAGGGGTAGATAACGTCGATATCGAAGGAGCGAGCAAGCGCGGTATTGTCGTGATGAACGTTCCTACGGCCAATACCATAGCGGCGGTAGAGCTTACGATGACGCATATGCTTTCGTGTGTGCGCCAGTTTCCCTATGCGCACAACAACCTCAAGCTTGATCGCGTATGGCGTCGCCAAGATTGGTACGGAACGGAGCTTAAAGGGAAAAAACTCGGCATCATCGGGTTTGGTAACATCGGTTCTCGCGTAGGGATTCGCGCCAAAGCGTTCGAGATGGAAGTTATTGCTTACGATCCGTATATCGATCCTTCCAAAGCGACCGATCTTGACATTGCTTATACCCGCGACTTTGATGACATTTTAGCGTGCGACATCATTACCATTCATACGCCGAAAACCGAAGAGACGATCGGCATGATCGGCAAAGAGGAAATCGCCAAAATGAAAGACGGCGTGATTTTGATTAACTGCGCACGCGGCGGGCTTTATGATGAAGAGGCGCTGCTTGAAGGGCTTAAATCCGGTAAAATCGCCATGGCGGGAATCGACGTATTTAGCAAAGAGCCCGCTACGGATCATCCGCTGCTTGATCTTGACAACGTGACCGTTACGCCTCATCTCGGTGCGAATACCAAAGAGTCCCAACGCAACATTGCCGTTCAAGCGGCGGAAGCGGCGATTGAGGCGGCTAAAGGGATTGCCTATCCCAATGCGTTGAACTTGCCCATTAAAGAAAACGAGCTTCCCGATTTCGTACGTCCCTATTTGGAACTCGTACAAAAGCTGGGGCATCTAAGCGCGCAAATTACGCGAAGCGCGGTCAAGTCGATTCGCGTAACGGCACAAGGGCCGGTAAGCGATTATGTCGAATCTTTGGGAACGTTCGCTACGGTCGGTGTCCTTACCGAGTCGCTGGCCGATCAGATCAACTACGTCAACGCCGAGTTTGTCGCCAAAGAGCGCGGCATCGAAATTGCCAAAGAGGTAAAACCCAACCACAGCGGGTTTACCAATAAAGTAACCGTCAAAGTCACGACGCAAGAGGGCATCGTAACCATTGCCGGAACGGTGTTTGACGATACGGTGCAGCGTATTATCGAAATTGACGATTATACGTTGGATGTGGAGCCTAAAGGTACGATGATATTGTTTAGAAACACCGACACACCGGGCGTTATCGGTCAAGTGGGTACGATTCTTGCCAACCAAGGGCTCAATATTTCCGATTTTCGACTCGGGCGAGACAGTAAAGGGCAAGCGCTGGCGGTCGTACGTGTCGACGGTCAGGTAACAAAAGAGGTCTTGGACGAACTTGCCGCACTTGACGCTTGCATCAGCGTCTCTCACGCTTCTCTTTGATTTCGACGAAAGTCTTTGCTTTCGTCGTCACTTTCCTCTATCAATCCGACTTAATTTAAAGATTACTTAAAATTATATTAGCTATAATCCGCTCAAAAATTTCTTTTAGCCTCAAATGGTTCTATTTTGGGTACAATAAAAGATTACTTGAGGAGAGTAGTCCTATGAAACGAATCGTACTGTCGCTTATGGTTGCGGCCGCACCGCTTTTTGCCGACCTTGAAAAGCTTACGCTCTCTCAGGCGCTTGAGATTTTGAAGCACAAAAACCTCGAATTGAAAGTGGCCAAATTCGAAGAGCGGATGAAAGCCCTTGAGATCAAAGCCGTGCAGGGCATGAACTACGGGAAAGCCGACGTGACGCTTATGGCGATGCGCTCTAATGACGCCGGAAACGTGTTCGGGTTTAAACTTCAAAGCCGTGAAGCGACTTTTGCCGATTTCGGCTTTGCCGATTTTATGAACGCCATCGGATACGGGGCTATGCAAGCAAACGGGGATTTCGGTGCCTTTACGCAAGGGTTAATACAAAACGGAAATCAAATTCTTTCCATTGCGCCGGAAGATTTGAACTACCCTAAGGCGCGTAACCATTTCCAAACCAAAATCAGCTATATGGTTCCGCTGTATACGGGCGGGAAGCTTAAAGAGTACGCCGCCATCGCCAAACGTATGTATTTGATGAGCAAACTCGATACGAAAAAAACGCTCAATATGAAAATTTACGAAACCAAAAAAGCCTTTTACGATATTACGTTGGTTGAAAACTATATTGTTAATCTACGCAAAATCATTCGTAACATCAGCAAACTCGAAGACGTAATTCGCAATATGAAAAAGGAAGGTTACGCCAAAGAGATCGATTTGCTGGAAGTGCAGGCACGCAAAGCCGAAGCGGAGAGTATGTACAATCAAGCCAAACTCAACCGTGATTTGGCTTACCAGTTTTTGTCGTTTTTGCTCAATACCGAAGTAAAAAGTATCAAACGCGTACGCGAATACGCACCTATGCCCAAAGTAGACAAGGCGCGTTTGGAATATACCAACGTCGACATTCGTAAAGCCAAACTCGGATTGGAAATTACCAGACACGCGTTGGAGATGGAAAAGTCGCGCTATTTGCCCGAAGTGGGTGCCTTTGCCGAATACGGCAGTGCGGACAATACGCTATGGAACGACTTTACCGACAAAGACGCCTATACGGTCGGTGTGCAAGTTAAGTGGAATGTGTTTAACGGAGGCGTAGATAAAGCCAAATATGAAGAAGCACGCCTAAAATATTTGCAAACACGCTCACAAGTAGAGCTTGCCAAAAAAGGTATCGCGCTGAAAGTACGCAAACTGCGCACCGAGATTTTAAGCCTTGATGCCGACGTACGCAGCTATCAAAAACAACTTAAGTTTGCGCGACGCGTGTATCAAAACTACAAAAGCCGTTACGAAGAGGGCTTGGCATCCATTACCGATGTGCTTATTAAGCAATCCAAAGAGTTGGAGATGCTTTTAAAATTGCTTAAAGTCAAACATAACCGCAATACGAAAGTTTTCGAGCTTGAAAGTTTGCTCAACAGAGGAGGTAATCTATGAAAAAAATCTTAGTCACAGCGGCGATCGCGGCAATCTCTTTTGCCCAGGCGATCGAATTTGAACTAAGCGGCGCAGTCGTATCGGATAACCAGAAGATGATGACGAGCCGCTATATGGGATTTGTCAAGCATATGGCGGTCGATGAGGGCGATTTTGTGAAAAAAGGGCAGCTGCTTTACGAGATTGATTCCAAAGAGATCGAAGCGGCGGAGCGTCAGGTCGATTTGGCCATTTCACAAGCGCGTCTTGCGTTGCAAATGAACCGCAACCAGCTTAACAACGTATTACTCAACCTTGCGCGTCATAAGCGTTTGTATGCCAAAAAGATGGTGTCGAAATATGAACTTGAAAACCTGGAGTTGATGGCGAAAAACCTGCGCGATATGGTAAAAATCGCCGAAGAACAGGTTAAGCAGGCCGAAGCGAAAAAAGAAGAAGTGCTGAACCAGTACCAATATTTGAAAATCAAAGCGCCCAACGACGGCGTCGTGGTAGCTAAAAAAGTCAACGAAGGGGAAATGGCTATCCCCGGGATGCCTGCGGTCATTCTTACCGATATGAGCAAGCTTAAAATCGTTGCGGAAGTCTCCGAAACGCAGTTGAAATATGCGCCGCTTGGGAAAAAAGTGGAAGTGATGATTCCTTCGATCGATTTTAAAACGGAAGGTACTATTTCGTCCATCATTCCCAGTTCCAACCCGATGACGCATAAGTTTAAAATCAAGATTACGTTTGATCATAAGGGAAAATCGGTTTATCCCGGTATGTATGCGAAGATTATCGTAAAGGAATAAGCGATGGAGCCGAAAATCAACTATGAGGTGAAGGATTACGCCGGCAAGCTGGCCAAGGCGTTTCTTCACAATCCGCTAACGCCGGTTTTGGGTGCTTTTTTGCTTATTATGGGGTATTTGGCGCTAACGATTATGCCGCGTGAAGAAGATCCTCAAATCGCCATTTCGGGCGGTGCGGTCGTCGTGGCGATGCCCGGTGCGAGTCCGCGTGAGATCGAAAATATCATCATTAATCCTTTGGAGCGCAAACTGCGCGAAGTTAAAGGGATTGAGCATATTTACGGGCAAGCGTTTGATAATTACGGTGTCGTAAACGTGATGTATTATATCGGTGAAGACCGTGAGGATGCAAACCTCAAGCTTTACGACAAAGTGATGCAAAATATGGATCATATGCCTAAAGGGGTGATGCAGCCTTTGGTCAAGCCGTTTGATATCGACATTGATATTCCCATATTGACCTTTGCGTTTTACCCGAAAGACAACAACGTTTCCGAAATCAAAATGTACGATATCGTCCGCCGTTTGCAACAAAAGATCAATGCGGTGCACAACGTGGCCAAAACGACGTTAAAAGGGGCACGCAAAGAGCAGTTTAACATCGAAGTCGATATGAACAAACTTTCGGCTTACCATCTGTCGATGGGGCAAATTATGAAAGCGGTGCAATCCGTTGCCGTCGACGTACCGGACGTCAAAGGACGTACCAAAGATAACCGCTTGGTGATTTTCGGGGTGAAAAACGCGATTGAAAGCGTCGAAGACGTTAAAAACGTCATTGTCGCGCAATATATGGGCTCTCCCATTTATCTGCGAGACGTGGCCAAAGTGACCGACGGCATTGACATTCAAAACTTTAAACGTGCCACGGTGATGTTTAAAAAAGATCGCGACGCGAACATGGGGCCGCAAAAAAATCAAATCACGCTTTCGGTAGCGAAATTGGCCGGCACCAACGCGGTTTTTGTAGCCGAAGACGTACTGGAGTTGCTTAAAGAGTACGAACCCGAACTTACAAAAGAGGGTATCGGCTATATTGTCACGCGTAACTACGGCGAGCGTGCCAACGAAGCGGTAAACGAGTTGATGAATCACCTGCTCATTACCATCGTTATTATTGCGCTAATGCTGGTTTTTGCCCTCGGATGGAAAGAATCGCTGATTGTTACCTTTACCGTACCGGCC
>Ga0256843_1003294_pt1 | contig 11299 bp, 7 predicted proteins | sample AlvinellametaG_FD_191572 | JGI IMG/M metagenome (GOLD analysis project Ga0256843, IMG submission 191572) | Pompeii worm associated microbial communities from hydrothermal vent at the East Pacific Rise, Pacific Ocean - Alvinella | ecosystem: Host-associated > Annelida > Integument > Unclassified ... | reverse complement strand
CCTCAGGTGATTTGATGTAAAACTCATGCACAGAGTGACGCATACGGTTTGGATCATCATAGAGCTTATTCATCCCGATACACATAAAAGCCTCATGATACTGAGCATCGCCAGGATATGTATAGTGTGTATCATTTGTTGCTACGATTTTAATACCCGTTTCACGTGATATTCGCAATATCTGCTCATCAATATAGAGCTGATCGCCAATACCGTGACGCATGATCTCAAGATAAAAATCTTCACCAAAGATATCTTGATACTCACGAGCAACAGCAAGTGCACCCTCATACCCAAGAGCACCGTTTTTGACATTTCTCTCATTTTGCAGATTTAGATGCCAGTTCACCTCTCCCTGCAGACATGCAGAGGAGCAGATTATTCCTTCTCTGTGTTCGCGCAGCTCTTTTTTATTGATACGTGGAAAGTAGTAAAAGCCATTGATAAAGGCTTTTGAAGAGAGGTACATAAGGTTTTCATACCCTTTTTTATTTTTAGCATATAAACAGATATGAAAACGCTGTTTTGTGCTTTTATCATCAAGAGTTTCACCATTATGGATGTAACCTTCCATCCCTATGATTGGCTTGAGTCCCGCAGCTTTCATCTGCTTGTAAAAATCAATAGCACCGAACATATTTCCATGGTCGGTCATAGCGACACTTGTCATTCCCAGCTCTTTTACTCGGGAGACAAGATTTGAGAGTTTGTTAGCACCATCAAGAAGTGAGTATTCTGTATGTAAGTGAAGATGTGTAAATTGTGGTTTTGCGCTCAAAATATCACCTTTAAAATAGTTAAAATATAAAAAGGATTATAGTGAAATTGTCTTAATTTTACTTAGTGATTTTTATGTAATTAGTTAGAAGATGTTCCCATACCAAGTATGGGAACAAGAAGGATTCCAAGCTTATTTGAAAAGTTTATTCCATGCTTTGTCAATTTTGTTAACAAGTTTTTCAGTAATCCCTTCTACCTCTTGCAGAAGTGTTGAGTTTTGATGTAAGGCACCAAGAACCTCTTCAACATCACCAAAATGATCTAGGATTTTGTTAAATTTCTTTTTCCCTATTCCCTGTATAGAAGTTAAAAAATCACCTAACTCTTCTTTTGTGATCGTCACTTCGTTTTCAACAGATTCACTGCTCTCATCTTTTGTCGGAGCCGGTACTTCGATATCTGATTTTTTCTTCAAATTTCGAAGAGGTTTGAGTGCAAGTTTATCTTGGTAGTTCCACTTTTCACTCGGCCACTCTTCAGCATATCTGCGTTTGACCGCATACATTTTGTACTTTTTATCAAGTTCATGAATGTAGACCTCTTCTTTACCGTACATTCTCTTTTTCTTACCAAAATAAGCACCGTCATAACTTGGATGAAATTTTCCAAATGTAATATGTCTCATAGTACGAAGCAGGTCAGGTGAGATTTTTCCCAACTCTTCCCAGTTGAACATAGGAATATTCGGTTTTCTAAATCTTCCCTCACTAAGCAGCCACATCAAGTACTCACCGATCCAGTCTCTGATGTATGGAAACGCAGCAAACGCAGTAGCACACTCTAAAATGCGAACTTTACCATCTTTTCCATAAGCAACATCACAAGCCCAGTATTCGGCTTTTGCAGCCTTAGATACTTTGACAGCCAGATCAAGAACAGATTTTGGAACATCATTATAGTCCATACTTCCACCCTGAGAGGTATTTGTAAGCCATTCACCTTCCGGTGCACGACGCCAAAATGCACATACTGGTTTATGTCCTATAAGCATTACACGAATATCTGCTTCCATCGGAACAAAATCTTGAAAGTATTGAGGATGGTATCTTTTTTCATCAAATAACTCACGAGCCTCTTTATAAGAGTCTACTTTATGTACAAAGTAACCACCATAGTTAGATGGACCGTAAGATTTTTTGATTATTTTTGGATACTCACACTTTTGCAAAAATTTATCTGCATTTTTATGATTGTAATAGATATATGTTTTTGGAATCGGCAGATCATACTTCCATGCAAATCGTGTAACATTCTCTTTAGATTTGTTAGAAAACTGTGTATCTAAAGATGGGATGAAACGCACATGAGGCAGCTCACGTGCGATCTCACGGAATGTCTCATAAGCAGTAGCTGGAACGTTCCCTATCAGAACATCAATTTTTTTACGTTTTACCTCTTTTATAAACCTCTCTTTATCATTTTTCCAATGATAAACAACAGTTTCTATTTTGTTTGGCCAACCTTTAAAATTAGAGTGGTCAAAAAATCTCAGGACATAGTCCATATACAAAAAACCTAACTTTGGTAACTCTTTATTGCTTAATCCCATGCTACATTCCCCTTATGAGTGCAGTTAAAACTATTTAACTTTTTCTAAATACTCGCCATCAACAGTATTGACTTTTACAGTATCACCCTCTAATACATGGTACGGAACTTGAATAACCGCACCACTCTCTAAAGTTGCAGGTTTTTTACTTCCACTTGAAGTATCACCTTTGAAGTTCGGTGGCGTTTCAGCGATAACGAACTCCATAACTTCCGGAGCCTGAACAGAGATAGCATTACCTTTGTAAAATACGATATCTACATTGATTCCGTCTTTGAACCATTTTGAAGCTTCATCACACTGCTCATATGAAAGACCAAGCTGATCATATGTTTCATTATCCATAAACTGATACATTTCACCATCATCATATAAATACTGCATAGTTTTGTAGTCAATCTCAGGTACTTCAAATTTATCACCTGCGTGAACAGTCTTCTCAACTACTTTACCATTTAAAAAGCTTTTCATTTTCATACGAACAAACGCAGCGCCCTTACCCGGCTTTACATGTTGAAATTCCACTACTTTATATGGTACTTCGCCTACTACAAGACGAACGTTCTTTTTGATATCTCCCATACCGATAGTTGCCATTAATACACCTTTAAAAAATATTTTCAATGATTTTACAATAAAAGGGCTTAGAGCGTTCTAATGCTCTAGAAATTACACTTTGCTAACATAATTTCATACAAATGGATATTTGAAACATAAAATATAATATTACATAATCACCTATATATTTTCAGCTTATTTTAATATTATGAGGAATATGATGAATTATCGGAGTATAAAAATGAATATAAAATCGTCAAATAATCGTTTAATAGTCACGGGGAATATTAAAAGTGTTGAACATTATCATAAAATTTCGAGAGAAATCAATGAAATGTTAAAAAATATAAAAGAGATTGAAATTCATATAAAAGATTCGATTTCAATTACGTCATCGGTTATTGGTTACTTGTGTAAACTTGTACAAACGACCAATATCTCTTTATCACTTTATATTAAAGATGATGACCTGCGTTCACTTTTAGACGAGTTAAACCTCATCACACTACTAAATGTACAAAAAATGTGATAAATGAAAACTTATATCTATGAGATAAACAGTAATATTACAGAGCTGATAGATACGGATACTAGAAAACTTATAAATAGTTCCGAAGCTATTCTCATTCAACTTTTCTCAGGTGAAAGTGCCCTCAAGATCCAAGATATTCTTAACAACATCAGCCAGCTTTTTCCAAATGCTTTTATCATTACCTCATCAACAGATGGTGAGATTGCACAAAACAGGGTTTTAACACACTCCTCGGTCCTTTCTATCTCTACATTTGACAATACTTCACTAAAAATTGCCTTTTGTGATGACAAGGAGAGTTTTCAAGCAGGGAAAAAAATCGCACAAGAGCTTACTACAGATACAACAAAGCTAATCATCACTTTTGCGAATGGACTACTCTGCAATGGAGAAGAGTTTTTAGAAGGTATCTACAGTGTTAACCCAGATACGATTATTGCGGGAGGTCTATCCGCTGATAATGCTAAATTTAAAAGATGTTATATCGGTATCAATGAAACCCTTTATGATAAAGGTGCTGTTGGAATATCGCTCAACTCTGAGAGTTTATCAGTAAATAATTTCCATAGTTTTGGATGGAGCTCTATCGGTATAAAGCACAAGATCACCAAAGCGATCAAAAACAGAGTTTATACTATTGACAATATCACAGCTGTAGAGTTCTATAAAAAATATCTTGGAGAAGATGTCTCCAATGAGCTTCCAAAAACGGGTATAGAGTTTCCTCTTATCATTGATGAAAATGGTTTAAAAAAAGCGAGAGCGGCCATAGCAAAACACGATGATGGCAGTCTTTGCTTTGCCGGCAATATTCCTGAGGGAGAATATGTTTATATAGGAATTGGTGAAGTAAAAACCATTCTTTCAAATCCGGTAGAGAACATTGATACAGTCAATGTAGAATCCTTTTTTATCTATTCATGTATGGCACGGCGTCGATTTATACCGGATTTGATCTATCAAGAGATAGAACCATTTGCAGATATCGCCCCGACAAGTGGTTTTTTTACCTATGGTGAGTTCTATACAAAAGAGAAACCTGAACTACTGAATCAGACCATGACAGCCGTAGCACTCTCTGAATCAGACACACCCAATATACATAAATACAATAAAAAGCAGTACGATACAGACAATACAACAAAAGCACTGATGCACATCATAAATGTAACATCAAAAGAGTTACGTGATCAAACACTTTTGCAAGAAAAAGTGAGTAATGAGCTCTCTGCAAAGAACAATACAATTGAGATGATTCAAGAGATGTCAAATCTTGGTTCATGGGAATTGGATCTTAGCAATATGAAAATCAGCTGGTCAAAAATGAGCTATAAGATCTATAATATGAGTCCTGATGAAGAGCCACCCTCTTACTTGGATTTTATCAATATGGTTATTCCTGATGATAGAAAAAAACTCATTGATGTACATAAAGAACTTGATGATGCCAAAATCCACTCTGTAGAGATAAGAGTCAAACGCAAGGATGATAAAATCTTAACACTTTTAGAGAGTGGAAAACTGATTTTCAACAATGGAGAACCTATTAAAATCGTTGGGACTACACTTGACATTACCGATATCCGTATGCAGGATGATATCTTGGTAAAACAATCAAAATCTGCTCAAATGGGTGAAATGATTAATATGATCGCCCATCAATGGAGACAGCCGCTTAATGCAATCAGTTCAGCAGTCATCAAACTCAACCTGCAAAGTGAAATGGATATCCTTACAAAAGAGGAGATTAGTACAACTACACAGTTCATTGAAGATATGACACAAAAAATGTCTCAGACCATTAATGATTTTATGAACTTTACAAAACCAGACAATAAAAAAGAACTTATTAGTTTTGATGCTATTTTTGAAGATATATTCAACATTATAGGTACCCAGCTGACAAATCACAATATCTCTGTTGATATTGATATTCAGACAGATACTCGGATATTTACTTATAAAAAAGAGTTGGAGCATATACTCATAAATATTATTACAAACGCAAGAGATGCCTTAGAAGAGCTCAATGATACGAAAAAACATATAGATATTAAAGTATCTACGAAGAACACTCTTTGTGTCATTAAGATATCAGATAATGCAGGCGGCATCAATGATAATATCATCGACAGAATATTTGATCCTTACTTTACAACAAAAGATTCAAATAAAGGAACAGGGCTCGGACTCTACATGAGTAAAAAAATACTACAAGAGCATTTAAGCGGAAGCATCTTTGTTCATAATAAAAACAATGGTGCAGAATTTACAATAATTTTGGATAAAAATGATGAGTAACAGCTATATTTCGGACATATACAAAACATTAAACATACTCTGTGTTGAAGATGATGAAAATGTACTTAACATATACAGGGATCTCTTTTCTCTTATATTTCAAAGAGTCTATTTTGCAAGAGACGGTATCGAAGGTTTTAAGGTATTTGAAGAAGAGGATATAGATATAATACTGACAGACCATCAAATGCCTCGTGCAAATGGTCTGCAAATGAGTAAAAAGATACGAGAAGTTGATGCTTCCATACCTATTGTTATGGTTACTGCACTTGAGAGTGTTGATATGCTTAGAGAAGCATTGGATCTGCATATTACAAGTTTTCTCAAAAAGCCTTTTACTTCTGCCTCCCTTTTTGCGACCTTCAACCTTGCCGTAAAATCAGTGATAGTTGATCGTTGTATCTTAAAAGAGCAGACTGAAAAACTCCACTATAGTCACTATCAAGAGAACCTAACATATGACAAAGAAAAAATCATTACAAAAAATGACATCAAAGAGAGTAACAAACTACTCGATTTTACCTGTGAACTTTTTTATAAACCTCTTGATATTTTAAGTGGCGACAGTTATATTATCCGTAAACTAGATGAAGAAAAATATCTATTGTTTTTAGTTGACGGTATGGGTAAAGGAATCTCGGCATCTGTAACAGCTATGATGTGCAGTTCATTTGTCAACTATTATATTGATATCGTTTTACAAAACCAGCTTCCATTCTCGCTTGAAAGTCTTCTACAAGAATTTCTTAAATACATACAGCCAAACCTGCTTGAATATGAAGTGGTTTCAGCAACATTTCTCTTTTTCAATAAAACAGATGATCTGCTCAAGTATGCGATCTTTTCTATGCCCCCATCACTCTATATGTGCAGCAAAGATGATAATGTGTATAAGATAAAAGCAAATAACACTCCTTTGGCTCCATATACAATAGACTACAATATAGACACAATGGAGTTAAAAGATATAGAAAAAATGCTGATTTACAGTGATGGACTAAATGAGTGTACACTTGAGAATAAAAAAGAGCTCTACGGTACATATTTAAAAGAAGATTTTAAAAATGCTCATAACAAACAAGAGTTTCAAGAGATATACAGTAAAAAGATTCTTACACAAGAAGATGACACCACCTATGTTTTTATGAATAAAAGTAAGGTTATACAATAATGCAAGATTTAAAAAAATTAACAATGAAGTTAAATATTTTATATGTAGAAGACGAAGAGGCTTCAAGACTACAACTACATGAGGTCTTCAAACTTCTATTTCACTCTGTTGATGTAGCAGTTGACGGTTTAGATGCTTTAGAGATGTACAAAGAGAACTCATATGATATTATCATTACAGATATTAACATGCCAAGAATGAACGGCATTGAATTAATCAAAGAGATAAAAGAACAAAATCCGGCACAAAATATCATTATCATCTCTGCACATAATAATTCAGAGTACCTGCTTCAAGCAATAGAGGTCGGTGTAGACAGTTTTATCATAAAACCTCTCAAGATGCAGCAACTCACGCTTGTTTTGACAAAAGTAGCAAATGATATCAATGCACAAGAACTTTCACTTCGATACAACGAGCAGTTAAAAGAGGAGATAGAGGAGAAAACTGCCAAATTGGCACAGCAATTTATTACAGATGAACTTACGGGTCTGCCAAACAGAAATGCACTGATAAAAAAATGTACCAATAAAGATGAGCATAAAGTGATGCTGCTGCTAAATATTGACAATTTTGACAGTATCAACATTACATACGGCTATGCAAACGGTGATATTATTTTAAAAGAGATCGCAAGTTTTTTACAAGAGAGGGTACCAGAGAATACAAATCTTTACAGAGTGAACTCAAATGAGTTTGCACTTATCTCAACAACAAACACACTTGAGAAGATGAAAGATTTTGCGACTCTCATTCAAAGTGAGATTCTACTCTATAAAATCATCTTTGATGATTTTTCAGTCAAGACAAGTGTGACTATAGCTTTAGCTGAGGGTAAAGACCACCTCCTTCAAAATGCTCACATCGCATTAAAAGAAGCACAAAAAATAGGCAAGAACAGAATACATATCTATCAAAAAGACTCACCAATAGAACTTTTGCAGTTACGCATTCAAAAATATATGCCAAAACTACGACGTATCATCTCCAACAAATATATCGTACCCTACTTCCAGCCTATTATAAACAATCAAACAAATGAAGTAGAAAAATACGAATGTCTGGCTCGTGTCATTGATGACAACAAAGAGATCATCTCACCTTTAGAGTTTATAGATATTGCAGAGCTCACAGGTATGATTCCTGATATCACAAGGATCATGATAGATAAATCTTTTAAAATATTTCAAAAGAACAGTTATGAATTTTCTATAAATATCAGTGAATATGATCTCAATGACGGTTATCTTCGTGAATATTTGGCACAAAAACTGCAACAATATGACATAAGTGCGACAAGGGTTGTACTGGAAGTGCTCGAAGGTATCAGTGCTATCGGAGCAAAGAACTCTTTAGCACAGCTAATGAATTTAAAAGATGATGGCTTTGCTATTGCCATTGATGATTTTGGTGTCCAAAACTCAAATTTTGAACGTGTACACTCTATGCAGGTTGACTACATAAAGATAGATGGCAGTTTCATCAAAAATATCTACAATGATCCCAAAAGTTACAATGTGGCAAAGACCATTAATGATTTTGGCAAAAGTATAGGTGCAAAAATCATTGCAGAGTATGTTCACTCCAAAGAAGTTCAAGATATTGTAGTAGAACTTGAAATCGACTATTCACAAGGTTTCTATTTTTCCAAACCACTTGCTTCATTGCAATAGTAATTTTTAAGACTTAAGAAGTTAAAATAATAAGTAAATTTAATATAAACAGAAGAGATATGGCAGAAAAATTATTTTCAAATATTGATTTTCAAAATGAGTATGAAGAACTTTTTCATGCCATATATGAATCTAGCAGTGATGCTTTGATGTTACTTAACAGAGATGGCTTTATTGATTGTAATAACACTACACTGTCCATCTTTGGTTTAAATTCAAAAGCAGAATTCACCTCTACACATCCCGGAAAACTATCTCCTGCATATCAAGCCAACGGTGAAGACTCTATGGAGTTGGCAAACTACTATATTAATCAAGCCATAAAAAACCACACAGTTCATTTTGAATGGATTCATCAACGTTATGATACACAAGAACCTTTTATAGCGGATGTACTTTTAACCTCTCTGAAAATAGATAATAAAACGATAATTCAAGCAACGGTTCGTGATATAACAAGCCAAAAAAAGTTTGAACAAAAACTCAAAAAAACTCAAAGAGAAGCTGTTTACGCTTTTGAAAAACTGATTAACTCTACTATTGAAGGAATTCTGATTTTTAATGAGAACAGGGAATGTATTCGTGCAAATAAAAAGGCCTGTCAACTATTTAATTACACAAAAAAAGAGATAAAAACAAAAAAAGCATTAGAATTTATTGCTCCTGAGTCCAGAGCACTGGTAAAAGAGATGTTACTGAATTCAGATCAAGAAGAGTATGAAGCACAACTTATAAAGAGTGATGGTTCTGTTTTTCCCGCTTTAATCCGGGGACGAGATATGCATTTTGCAGATAGAACTGTTCGCGCATCTGCGATTATGGATTTAACAAACATCAAAAAGCAAGAAGAAAAAGCACTGAACTTAGCATATTTTGACCACCTTACAAATTTGCCAAATCGTCAAAAAATTCAAATAGAGATTGATGCGAAAAATCCATATGCATGTGCTATATTCAACATCAACAGCTTTCGGGAAATCAATGATTTTTTTGGTATTGATGCAGGAGACAATATACTTATACAGTTTGCACAAAAAATGCAAATGTTAGCTCAAAATCTTTATCATATTGGTGGAGATGAGTTTGCAATACTTTTTTATACTGCTTCAGATGAAACAGTAATAAAAGAGAAAATCTTGGATATTTTAGAAAATTTACAATCACAAACATTTCATATTCATAATGAGACTATCAAGCTTCATATGAATGTTGGAATAGCATTTGATACTCAAAAACTTTTAACGCATGCTGATATTGCTCTGCATCAAGCAAAAGAGCAGAAACTCTCTTTTGCTATTTATGAAAAGAACAACAAAATCGAAGATATTTACAAGAAAAATATTGCAATGGCTACAGCAATTCATGAAGCGTTGTTAGAAAATCGTATAGTATGCTATTATCAGCCTATAGTTTCATTTAAACAAGAAAAGATAAAAAAATACGAGTCTCTCGTTCGCATGATAACGAAAGATGGAAAAATTATCTCACCCATAGATTTTCTTCCTGTTGCAAAAAAGACAAAGCTCTATTCACAAATTACTCTGATTGTTATTCAAAAAGCATGTGAGCATTTTGCCTCCAAAGAAGATGAATTCTCCATAAACCTTTCCATAGACGATATTACGAATCCCTATATACTTCAAAAAATCATTCAAATACTTATAAAGACAAAGACCGCTGACCGCATTGTATTTGAGATTTTGGAGACAGAAGGCATCCAAAACTATGACTCTGTCAGTAACTTTATCACGCAGGTGAAAGCTTTGGGTGCAAAAATAGCAATTGATGATTTTGGAAGCGGATACTCCAATTTTGAGCATATACTACAGCTAAATATCGACTATATTAAAATTGACGGTTCCCTTATTAAAAACATTGCAACAAATCAACGACACCATATTATTGTAGAAACCATTGTCAATTTTGCCCAAAAGATCGGCCTTAAGACAATAGCGGAGTTTGTACATAATGAAGCTGTTTATAACGCTGTCAAGGCTTTAGGAGTTGATTATTCACAAGGTTACTTCACAGGAAAACCTCAAAAACCTGATTAAGAAAAAAACTTGTTATAATTGCATAAAATTTAAAGAAATAGAGCAATTATGAAATTCACTTTACAAGCAAAAAGCGGCAAAGCACGTGCTGCAACCATCGAAACTGCACACTCAACGATAAAAACACCTGTATTTATGCCCGTAGGGACTGTTGGAAGTGTCAAATCTTTGGATGTACATGATGTACTTGATATGTTAGGTGCTGAGATCATCTTGGCAAATACCTATCATATGTATCTGCGTCCCGGTGACAAGACCGTCGCAAAGATGGGAAAACTCCATGGCTTTACAAAGTACCCGAAGAGTTTTCTTACAGACAGCGGTGGATTTCAAGCATTTTCTCTCTCTGATATCAGTAAGCCAAAGACGGATGGTATAGAATTTCGCTCTCACATAGACGGGAGTAAACACTTTTTCACACCAAAAAAAGTAATAGACATCCAACATAATCTAGGCTCAGACATCATGATGATACTCGATGATCTGGTAGCACTTCCTGCAACGCAGGAGCGTATCAAACTGAGCATCGAGAGAACAACAGCATGGGCAGAAGAGTCCATAGAGTATTTTCGTGCAAAACAAAAAGAGGGTGTCGGAGTCGATCAAAATATCTTTGCCATTATTCAAGGAGGAACGGACAAAGCATTTCGTACAAAAAGTGCTACTGAGCTGTGCGCACTT
>Ga0256843_1003293_pt1 | contig 11301 bp, 5 predicted proteins | sample AlvinellametaG_FD_191572 | JGI IMG/M metagenome (GOLD analysis project Ga0256843, IMG submission 191572) | Pompeii worm associated microbial communities from hydrothermal vent at the East Pacific Rise, Pacific Ocean - Alvinella | ecosystem: Host-associated > Annelida > Integument > Unclassified ... | reverse complement strand
TATCTCAATGCACAAAAGATGAATAACAAGAACATCGAATGGGGAGATGCAGCAGAAAGGCGTAAGCAACAGAACCACGAAGATTACCAGCAGTTTAGAGACTCATGGGCATCAGCATTTGCGTAAAGGATAAGACATGCCAATTAAAGGACGCTATAACGAATCAGCGACGAGAGTAAACCTGAAAGACCCATTTATGGAACTTATTCGTGCAAACAATAATATCACGAATAACAAGCAATTGGATGCAACACGTAACATGAAGATGGATCAATTCGGTCAAACCATGGACTTGAATAGAGATAAATTTGCAGAACAACGAGCCATGAATGCTTTTAATCAAAACATGGAAAATAGAAGGCTTGGACTTCAACAACAAAGACTTGCTTTGGCTCAAAAGAATAAAGGCAAAGCACTTACACCATGGCAAAAGAAACTGTTGGATATTCAATATCAAAAAGCACTACTTGATGCAGGACTAAAAAGAGACTGGCGTAAACCAATCCCTGGATCAAACAGTGGTGGTTCCAGTAAAGGGTCATCACTTAACAGTGTTGTTTCACCAATACTTAATGTACTTCAAGAGCCAGAAGATAAAGCAGCAGTGGTTCAAGATGCTGCAAAACAATTAGGAGCAGGATATCCTGCAAATAAAGTTCAGGCAAATATTATGGGAAAAGTAGATACGGATGTCCCAGCATGGCAACTTTGGAATCCAGAAGTCATGTACAACCCGTAAACAATTTTTAATCTACAAGGAGCCATTTCATGGATCAGAAAGAATTTGAAAAGGAGATGGCTCTTTTCCAAGATGCTACACAAAAGATCATCTCCCCTACAGCAGCAGCAAAAAGACAAACACTCGCACAAAGATCAGAAGAGAAAAGAGCAAGACTCGGTAAGCCAATTCAAGATACTATTAATATCGTTAATGATGCAGATACCTTCAATCTTCAAAATCTCGGACCTACAAGACTTCAAGGACAAAATGGCGTAGGATACGATGCCTATGAAGTGAACCACGGTGACTGGAATCCGTCAAACAATGAAAGAGCAACATTAGCAAGACAACAACAACGCTTGGCTCAAGAGAGAGGCATAGACCCAAGTCAAGTGACCAAAGAAGATGTGAATGCCGCAGGAGCCAGAGAAGGGCTGATGGCACTTTATAATGCTATGGGTAGACCAGTTGGCGAAGATGGGAAAGAATGGACACCAGGACCTACTGACTATTATGGTACACACCCCTTCCAGCTTGGCTCAAAAGAGAACCCACTTGGTATTCCAGTTGAAGCTACACCATCAGGACAGTCAACCTATGGTCGTAATGTTGCATCTGTTAAAGGTGCAAATAATGTACCTGTTGAACAGGGTATCATTAATGAAAATAATGTTGCTATGTTTGACCCCAAAACAGGTAAATATGATGCGCAAAATACAGAGCTTCAAAAAGCAGCAATGGCAGGCATCGTAACACCTGAACAAGCTTCTGCAGGCTTTGATAATCTTCCATTTGAGAAACAGATGGAGATTATGGACTACTCTACCAAATCAGGTAGATTTAGAAACGAAGGCATGTTGAGTGAAGCAGTGGATATGGGACAATCTGCACTCACTGGTATCGCTGCTGACACAATCAATACTGCAGATAAACTTACAAAAGATACATGGCTTCGTAATAAATATGAAGATATATTCGGTAAAGGTGGAATGACATATGATGAAGGTGGTAAAGACTTCCTTGGTTCTGGTAAAAACATACAGGACTTTAGAGGAGATACCGGAACCAATGCAAGAGATGCATTTACTGGCGTAGCACCTGAAGCAAGAAAAGAATTCTCACGAGCACAACAAGGAGCCATTAAAGATATAAAGAATGGTGATTATGGCTCTGCAGCTTGGAAAACAGTAAAAGTCTTGCCATATATGCTTGCAGAATCTGCACCTGAAATGGCGATGATCCTTACTGCACCAGGAATGGCGACAACAATAGCAAACAGAGTAAGCAATACAGCAGAAAAATATGAGAAGAATAATGGCAAGCCAATGTCATTTGAAGACATGGCAAAAACAGGAGCATGGGAAGCAGCAAACCTGTATGCTGAGAAGTTTATCCTTAAATCTGGTGCTCATGGTGCCATAGAAAAAGCATTTATGCCATCTGGTAAATCACTCAAATCAAGAGTTGGTAGAGGTGCATTAGGTACTGCTGGTTCTGCAGCATTTGAAGGTGCGCAGGAAATGTCAGAAAACCTTTCTGAAACCTATATGGGACAAAAGGAAGGCGAAAGAACAGCAATGGATATTCTGTCATCTCCTGAGTCTATATACTCTGGTATGGCTGGTGGGCTCATGGGTGGTGCACTACGAGGTGGTGGTGAAGCTGCTGTAGGTGCAACACGTATTCCAGGAACCATAGCAGCGAACAATGAAAGAAAAGCGCAAGAGAATGTAGGTGAATACATTGTCGGTAATGATGGTCAATTTGTTGATGCATTGAATGAGATGACACTTAATGAAGCGACAACACAAAAAAAACAGCTTGACCAAGCAAAAGAGATACTTGAAAATGCAACAAGCTATGAGGAGCTCAAAAAGTCAACAAACCCTCATGTACGTGAAGCGATTGCAGGAATAGAGCAAGATGTAGCACAGACTGTGGTTCCAGGAACTGATGCATACAAACAGGCAGTAGGTCAATTCATCGAAAAAGTACAAAACGATATCAAAGAAGGCAATATCGCACCCGAGGAGTTGAATGGCGTCAATGATATTCTTGGCGTAGATGTACAAACAGTTAAAGACCCAAATGACTATGTAGCCAATATGACTCCTGAAATGGAGCAGAGAATAGCAGAAAATATTCCAAATGAATTTATGCAGAATGTTGTTGCAGAGAATATCGCAACGAAGAAGTTTGGAGATGTGAAGAATGCCATTGGCTCTGTGATAGATGGAAGAAGCAAGATAGCAGAGCAAGAGATCAAAACAAAAGATACAGTACTTAAAAACTACAATAAAGGTAAAGAAAAACGTCCTGAAAACCTAAAAGATGAACCAGTTGATACGAAAAAAATAGCAAGTGAATCACTAGACCAGGGATGGCTTGGAAAAGTAAAAGATATTGTTACACTGAATAATACCCCTAAAAAGAAAGCAATGGCACATCTGAACCAATACACAGATGAAGCATTAAATAAGGCAAAAGAAGAATTAACCAGCAAGAAAGACAAGACCAAAGAAGACAGAGAGATACTCAAGTATATCAAGGAAACCCAAAAAGCAAGAGAAGATGCCAAAAAGAAGATCAAACTTGACCAAAACAAGTATGTATCACCAAGAGATAATGAATTTGCAAAAGGAAATAAGCGTAAAACCATTAATGCGATCAAAGAAGCATTACAGGTCAAAGAACTTGTAGATACAAGAGATGTTGAAGCGGTTGATAAGCTCATAGATTCTGCACTGGAACAAGGATTTATTACAGAGAACCAACGTGATATACTCAAGCGAAGATTAGAGAAAGTTGGCTCTAATGCTAAGGCACCGACAGAAGAACAACTGAAAAAAGAAGAAGAAGCAAAACAGAAGAAGACAGAAGAAACAGGTATGCCTAAAGAATCTCAATCAGATATTATCGAGAGAACACCTGAAAACATCAAAGAAGAACATGCAGCAATAGTAAGAGAGCTTAAGAAGATAAGTAGTGAGGTAGATTTACTCAATAGTAAAGAAGAGAAGACAAAAGAAGATGAAGCTGCTATTGAGAAGCTTAGACAGAAAGTAAATAAACTTGTTTCACGCTCACAAAAGCTAAGCTCAATGTACCTTGATTATACACAGCATGAAATGGAAATGAATGAAAAATATGGACCATTTGAGAATATCAAAGACTCTATATTTAAAAATGCTGTAGAATATGATACAAAAGTAGAGAACATCTTCACTGAAGAAGAGAAAAAGATATTGAATTTATGTTAAGGAAACAGTATGGCAGATTGTATAGAACTAACCGGGATTGAGAGCATACTCAAGGTAAACCTCAAAGATAAAAGAACCAAGAGTGTGAGTGAAGCAGATGCGAAAAAGCCATACAAGTTTGATACGCATAAAGTCACACCACAACTCTTCTATGACCTTATGACAGGGAAAGAAGGCTCTTTCAAAAGGCTAAAAGACATTGTAAATAACAACAATGTTGTCAAGAAGATGTTTGGCATTAACAAGCTTGCAGAAAGAAAGAATCCACTGTTTGCTGACTTAAAAGAACCAACAAACGAACAGGAAGCAGAAGAGATCGGAAGACGCATGCAGATACGTGGTCTTGCCATGAAGCATCTTCTTGGAACGATAAAGTCAGAAAAGGATGTGGAAAATGAGCTTGGATTACATCCTGAAGATGTAGAGAAGCTCTATGAGGGTGGTTCCAGAAAAGTATCTACTATTGGTATGGCAACAGCATTAGGGCGTGATATCGCTTACATGATGGGCTTTAAACCACAAGCAGACCCAGCACATGCAAACAAGCTCTATCAAGAGATAGGTATGAATGCACTCAAAGAAATAGAGAAGAATACAGGTCTCATTACACTTTCAACCAATGACTATATTCTAAACAACAAATATATGAAGAATAGATTTGAAAGAGTATCTTCTGCACAGCTCATTCCTGGTAATACGACTGTAAGAATGAATTATGACAAAATCGTACCAAGCGGAAAGAATACAGAGACACAGATAAAAATGATCAACAATGCACTTGAAGAAGGTAAAAGTGTTGAAATGCTTGCTACACGTTATTCATATATGAATAATATTGCCACCATCTCTGAGACAGCAAAGTTTACCAACAGACTCGTGGTTCCGACAAATCTTCAAATACCATCAAATTCTACTCCAGATATTAGACAAGGAAATGGTATCACCATGGATATGGAGAGTAGAAAGCTAATTGGAGAGCTTCAAGGAATGTCAGGCGGTATCAACACTAATATTGCAAAGTTCTTCTTACAGCTTAATAAGCAAGTACAGCAAGCCGTTGAGAATGACTTAAAAAATAAAGTAGACAGTGATTTCGAATCTATACTTAAAGAGCATTTCAGTGATGATCTTCAATTTCTCAATTTTGTATTTGGCACATATGATACAAAAGCAACAGAAGAAACAAAAGCAAAAGCAGTAGGGCAGTCACTTTCAAAGACATCGACTGTCAAAGAGTTGATTGAAAATGCACCACTTTACTTTAATGAGGATGGCTCTCCTAAGCCGTTATACCATCAAATGGAAATGTACCGTACTGGACGTATTGGATATATGGAAACAGTGCTTAATCCACAAACAGATAAATTCTTCAGTCGTTTTGCTTTGGATGGTGGAGAATATACAGTGGATGTTGGTTCTAAAGCGTATGAGCATCTCATTGCAGGGATATCAGATGATTCTGGAATAGAACCAACAGACATTGTGCATGAAGGACAAAATGATGGTGTTGACTTCCTGGTAGATGAATATCGCAAAGCATTTGACCCAAACCTTTCACAGGAAGAAGCATTCAAGAAACAGAAAGACTTTATGAAAAGACTTTATGGTGGAAGATATAAAAAAGATGGTAAATGGCATGACCTTCCAAAGCTAAAAGGAAGTGTATGGCAGCAAATATCATCTATTGCAGCAGTTTCTGATGTGCGTAATGCAAAAAAAGGACAAGTTACAACAAAGTTTATGACGAAGCCAGATGCAACTGGTTCTGGTATTGTGCTACAGCTTTTACAGATGATAGGACTTAAAGAGACTGTTGGTTCAAGAGATAAACTTAAACAGCTCAAGCTAATGACACCAGATGAGCGTACAGAGTTCATTGATGATGTGTATGGGTTCCTCCAAACATCACTCAACAAGTTTATCGAAAATCCTATCACAGAGGAAGAAGACAAGATAGCACAGTTTGTTAATGATATGCAATCACTTGGTTTTGTAAAGAATATGCGTGATCTTGTGAAACCACCAACCATGATCACTTCATATCTTGCAGGACCTGCTGCGGTTAAGCAGACAACAGGGGAAGCATATTCTGATGCGATCTATGAAGTGCTTGAAAACAACAGAGCCACACAGAAACAACTTAACTTTGTACGTAGTCTCATCAAAGAATATGATGACAAATACGGAACCAACATATCTGAGGATATCAATAAGATCAATGGATTAACAGGGCGTAAGCTTGCCATGGTACCTGGATTAAAAGAGGCACTGACAAGACAGATAGGCGATACCGTTGGTTCTAAAATGCATTCACTCATTAATGAATCTTTACTGTCAGGAGCTATGAAAACATTCCATAAAAAGATCATCGACATGTATGGCTCTATGGAGAAAATAGCTAAAGAGCAAGATGAATTAATCGCACAAGGTAAGTTAAGCTCAAAAGATAGACTTGACCCAAAAGTATTACCTGCTAAAGTCGTACTTGATATGGCACTTAATCCTGAAAGCGATTCTTGGTTTAAAGAGACAAAAGATAAGCGTGGAAAGAAAATAAGAACCAAGATGACATACGATGAGATACTCGATACATATGGTATGCCTATTACATCCGCATCACAGGTCATTAAAAAAGTCAATGGTGAGAATGTTGTTGTGATGCAAGAAGGAATGAATGCCATTACATCACTGGTTAATGTTATCCACTCTATGGACTCCGCAATCCTACAACATGCACATAGAAGAACAATATACCGCATTAAAGCTGAACTTGATAGTAACCCTAAGCCTAGACGCATAAAACAGTTAGAACACGCACTAAACAGTGCAAAATACTCTATCCATGATGCCGTGAATGGTGATGCTGTATATAATGCAATATACGAAGAAGAATACAGAAACGCAGTCAAGGATGTCATGACACACTATGATATGTTTGACCAAATGGCAAAAGCATTGGATTCCATGCATAAAAGAAAATATGCTGATGCAAAAGATATACTCTCTGAGAAGGATTTGAGAAAGCTGAAAGAAGCAGGAGAGCAAAGCCTCAAAGAGAAGCAAAAGCTGATAAAAGAGGATGCATTTGACTTTACTGGTGGAAAGGTATTTGGCTTTGATGAGGTCAATCTGGAACCACGAAGAGAGGAATCAAGTACCAATACAGAAGAAAAAAATAGTGACCCATTAATGGATGCGATGTTTAAAGAAGACACAAAAAAAAACAGTGAAATAAAGCATGACAGCAAAGGAACCAAACACAGCGGAAAGACAAGAAAGCATATAGAGGTACTGAATAAGATTAAGGAGATAGCAAAAAACTCTCCTGTTGTGAAGAAATTTCTACAAAAACATGGCATAGGTAAATTTGATGTAGATACATTTTCACAATACAATGAAATCTATGACACGGTGGTTCTGTCCAATGATGCTGGGTTAACATCTGAACAGTTACAAACACAACTTGAACATGAGATCGCACACCAGCAGACTGTTGGATTTATTGGTGCGAGACCTAATGATGTTGATGTTGACTATATTAAGAAGAATCTCGATGTATTGAGAAAGAATAAAGATAAGATATATAAGCGTATTAAAGATGAAAATATGCGTAAGCGTTTTGCCAAATTTCTTACAGAGGAAAATAAAAAGAGAGCATTAATAGAATTTGTAGCTATTATGGCTGCAGAACCTGATGTTGCAAAAGCACTGAATGACAGTCTAAAAGAAAAAGCTGTTAGAACAAGATTACAAAGACTACTCAAAAAGATACGTGACTGGGCATTAGGTAAACGTAATTTTGGTGTAGATATGGACCAAGTGATGATTAGCGTACAAAACACTATCAAAAAAGGTGAAGCCTTCAATGAGAGTAATCCTGTTGAAGCAAAGCAGGGTAGAAGCAATATCAACAAAGCGTTGAAAGGTAAAAAGGTTAAATACGATACAGAACCAACGCCCGAGATGAAACGCTTCTTGAAACAAATGAATTATAAACCATATGAACCTGCATCTGTCGATTCATATAGGACACCATTTGTTGATATAGGTATTCGTACGCTGAATGACTATGTTGGCTCTATGATAGCATCTATGGCACTTAATAAAGAAAAAGAGTTTAGATACAAAGATCAGGTACAAAAACTTGATGAGATCATGTATGCAAACTTCCCTATTTATGCAGCCAACAGAAACAGATTACTTGACTACTGGGACAGTAACCATTTAGTACAGACAATGAGAGGAATGTTACAACCTGAAGTCTTTGGTGACAGACTCACCATGGAAAGATTGATGGCTGCAAATGAAATTGCACAACAGAAACGTGGGACCACGGATGACAGACTTATTGCAGATATGAATAGACTCATGGCTCACTTGAAAGAAGATGAGGTAGAAGCACTTTATGATGTGACATCTCAGGCACCTTTATTCCATTTGATCGATGGCTCTACTTTGTTAAATGACCTCGTAGAAGGCAACATAAGCCTTGATGATGTAGTAACCAACCTCGAACAAGAGGTGATTAATAAAACAGGCTCAAGAAGCAAGCAGAATGTCGTACAAGCTAAACGTATGGCTGATATGCTCACAGGTGAAGAGAACTTCAAACCAACAAAAAGTGATGCCTACAATATGGACCTTGTTGGCGTTGGTGATGAAATTCGTACACCAATGTCAAAACTTGTTGCACTTTATGCAATGCAAAACAGCAAGAATGCAGATAAAGCATTTGAAGTGTTGAGAACCAACGAGAAACTCTATCATAAGATCATTGATGCATCAAAAGGTCTTAAAGAGCTGAATAAGATGATATATGACAAAACAAAAGATCCAAAACGATACAGAGACAATCTTGTGAATGACATCTTTGACACTGAATATGATATCCAGGCAATTACTTATGATGAATTCAAAGAAGATAAATACAAAAGCGAATATGGATGGGAAGTCTTAAGAAGACCTACTAAAAATACCTATGGTATCGTATATCGTAAATCAAAAGATGAAACATATCAATCCGGAGCAGGTACTTCCGTATCATATAGAAATACCGATGTGATCGTTGAAAAGTATAAGCATAAGCCAAACAATGTTGAGGTGCTTACAACTGATATCGGACGTAAAGAGAAAAGACATAAACTCATTTTGACACGTAAAGAAAAAGAGCAGCTTGGTCTTGTAAAAAATCCTGCTGATGCACTGTATAGATCAATATCAAGACTTGATGAAATTATGGAAACACAAGCATCAAGAGATTTGTTGATATCAAGTCAATTCAATGAGAAATTCACATCAAAACATCAACTTGAGAAGTTTGACGAGATGCTTGGTTCTATGGACAAGAAAGATATGAAATGGATGCTTAAACTACCTAAAGGTATTACGACATTAGACATAAATCAAAAGGATAAGACAGGTAAATACAAGTATCCAAACATACGTAAATACTACAAAATACCTGAGCGTAATTCATCTGTTGGAGGATTTAGACATAACTTTGATATGGTCCGTAAAGATGCAGAACCATGGCTTATGGGATACAAAGATATCGTGCTGTTTGAAAACAGTCCATGGGGTAGAAAAGTAGCATATACGATAAGACAAATGGTTAAATATACAAAGATCGTATGGACAGCACTGAACCCGTCAAAGATCATGAATGATGTTATTTCTAACACCATGATACTTGTTGGTTTCGATGTGCCTCCTGCAAGGATAGCTTCTTATGGAAAAACAATACTCAAAGAGCTAAAAGAATTTGAGGATTTAAGAATTCAAGAACTTGAAGCAAGAGTACATGGTAATGAAAAGAAGATGAAGCTTTACCAAAAAGCAATCAAGAACCATCCACTGAATCAGATGCTACAGAACGGTATGATGCAATCTATCAATATCGAACTATTTAATAGAGACCAATCTGTTGTGACTGGACTACAAAAGGATATAGAAGAATTACTTAATGACTTTGTGCTAATGCCTGATGGCAAGAAAACAATGTTGTTTAATGCTGTTAAAACGATGGCTGATAAAGGTGATTTTGGAATAGAGAGTATTCTTGAATGGATGTCAAAAGGTGCGAAGAATATAAAGATAATGGAGCAGTTTGGTGAGAGTTTAGAGAAGAGTCAAAAGAACTTTGAGAAGCTTAGAACCACAGAGAAAGATGAAGAGATAGCAAGATATCTAACTGAATTCCTTATGACACCATCATCACAGGCAGTGCAGCTTGGTTCCTCACTGGTTCAAAAGGCTGATATCGTTGCACGTGGAATTATGCTTAGACACTTAATAGATACAGGTATGAGTGAAGAAGAGGCAATTTTGAAAACAACAGATGCGTTTATCAACTATAAGCAGAATATGCCAAAAGAGTTGAAAATGTTGAGTGATTACGGAGTGTTATTATTCCCGTCATTCTGGATGAGAGTACAAAGAGTGATCTGGTCACTATTAAGCCATAATCCTGCTACTGCATTACTTGCAGCATCAACAGAAGAGTTGACTCAAATTGATTTGCCAACGATATTTGATTCAAACATTGTGACAAAAATAGACCATGGTATATTAAATACGCCACCGATATTGGGTTTCTGGGAGTAGGTTGGTTCGAATAGGCTTAACGCCCATTCGAATCCTGGATGATAATGTAGGCGATATATATCATACCACCTACAACGAGTAATGGACCCATTACGGCACTTACAAAAGTAACTGACATAATGAATACAAGTAGCATAAAGACAAGAATCACTGCTTTTAACAGGTCTTGTATATCATGCATAATTTACTTCTTGTCAAGTTCAAGAAGGTCTTTTTTGAATTGAGTACCTTCACGCTTGATAAGGTCGATATATCGTCTTACACGAAGTGATGCTGCTTTTACATGATCATCTCCGCCAATATGTTCGAGGTCCTTTAGCATTTGAAGGCTTCTTTCTTTTAATTCTTCAATAGTCATGGTCAACTCCTTTGGTTAATTTGACTCTACAATAAATGGACGTATCCACACCTTCACAACTATATTCTGTTGGTTCAAGAATGTAGCGTATTTGATCATCATCGATGAGATATCCCTGTTCTACAAGTACATCTGCGATCCACTTCTGTGGCAGTGCTGCAGAATCAGGGTCAATACGTTTCTTGTTCTTACGTTTGATACGAAATATAACAAGAGCAGAACGTGTTGGTTCTCCTGTGTGTTTAGGAATATACCATTCTTTTAGTTGCTCTTTAAACGTGTTTTTAATACGGGTAATTCCGTATCTGTAAAAATAGGGAAGATTATTTACCGTGCATAGCTGGTTCGCTTTCTTCCCT
>Ga0256843_1003292_pt1 | contig 11303 bp, 9 predicted proteins | sample AlvinellametaG_FD_191572 | JGI IMG/M metagenome (GOLD analysis project Ga0256843, IMG submission 191572) | Pompeii worm associated microbial communities from hydrothermal vent at the East Pacific Rise, Pacific Ocean - Alvinella | ecosystem: Host-associated > Annelida > Integument > Unclassified ... | reverse complement strand
TGACCAAATCCAGTTTTAAAGTGGCAGCAGATGATGTGGTTGTATATAGGTTCAAAGAGGCGGAAAAGCGTGAACCTGTTGAGGTAGACTTTGATGTTGAAGTGCTCTATGAAGATGAGTATCTGCTGGTGGTGAACAAACCGAGCGGACTGGTCGTACATCCTGCACCTTCTGTCAAGGAGCCGACACTGGTGGATTGGCTGGTAAAGAAGGGAATATCACTTTCAACCATCAGCGGAGAGGAGCGTCACGGGATCGTTCACAGGATCGACAAAGAGACCACCGGTGCACTGGTGGTCGCCAAAGACAATAAAACCCATGAGAGACTGAGCGAACAGCTGCAGGACAAGAGTATGGGGCGCTACTATCTGGCGCTGATAGACCACCCTTTGAAAGAGGATATCGTGGTGGATAAACCTATTGGGCGTAACCCCAAGAACCGGTTGAAAATGGATGTTGTACCGAACGGGAAAGAGGCAAAGACAGCATTTTGCAAACTTGCAGCCTCACCCTATGATGTCGAACTGATCACCGCAAAACTCTATACCGGACGTACCCACCAGATACGGGTACATCTCAATACGCTGGGCAGACATATTCTGGGTGATGATTTATATGGCTTTAAGAGCAAAAGAGATAAAATTCCGCGTGTATACCTGCATGCCTATCTACTCTATCTGGAGCATCCGAAAACGGGGGAAAAGATGGAGTTCGTTGCCCCGCTGTTTGATGATATGAAAACCTATCTGAAGAAATATTTCATGCCTGAAGAGATCGAAAATGTTCTCGATCCGGAGACATTGAAACAGGGGTTTGCGTCGTAGAAGGCATGTGGCCATTTCAAGTCAGGATAACCTTATGCCCCATATCAAAGTCAAACCGTTCGATACCGCTATTGTCGAGACAAAAATTCCCCAAAGCAGACTTCTGAAGTTCCGTGCCACAGCTGTCAATCGTGGTGATGAACTGTGGGGGGTGGAACTTGAAGGCAAAGAGTTCCTGCTTCAGGTCAAACAGTATGAAGATGAAGTGCTGATCAAGTATGACAAAGTGACCCGTCCGCTTAAGGTCAATCTGCTGAAAGAGGCACTTTCTCAGGTAGCAGATGAACTGAAACTTGGGATCATTGCTTCCAATATCGCACAGCACAAAGAGACCCGTTTCGCGTCAGTCTATGAAAAGCAGATAGAAGACTTCTACGATATTGCATTTCCCAAAGAGAAGGTCTCTGTCGAAGTAGGGTTCGGGTCGGGAAGACACCTGCTCTATCAGGCAAAAAAGAATCCTGATACGCTCTTTATCGGTCTGGAGATCCACACACCCTCTGCACAGCAGGTATTGAAGCAGATAGAACTTCAGGGTTTGGATAATATTTGGGTGGTCAATTATGATGCAAGGCTCTTTCTTGAGATGCTCCCCTCCAATCTTCTGGAACAGGTATTCGTACATTTCCCCGTACCGTGGGATAAAAAACCGCACCGTCGGGTAATCAGTCCGAGTTTTCTTTCCGAATCGATGCGTGTGTTGAGAAAAGGAGGCCGGCTGGAGCTTCGTACGGATAGTGACAACTACTTCTGGTATGCACTGGAGACTTTCTTTGCGGTACCGAAGACACAAGTAGAAATACGCAAAAACGAAGCGTTGGAAGTAACCAGCAAATATGAAGCGCGCTGGCTGAAAATGGAGAAGGATATCTACGATGTCTATGTCACATGTCAGGAAGTTTCCGATCCGCATGAAATCACAATGGATTTTAATTTTAATATTGTAAAATATAGGAAAGGCTTGGAGATGTCTCTGCCACAGAAAGCACTGGTGTTCGAAGATTATTTTGTCCATATTGAACGTCTCTACAGGTCAGGGGGGAACAGACTGCTTGTCAAGTGTTCGTTTGGAAGTTTTGACAGACCTGAACATAAGTATCTGCTGCTTGATGAAAACGGATGTCGGTATTTCGTTTCGCCTCCTGTCAAGACCAGTGTGAACCACAAAGCCCATCAAAAACTAACGGAGCTGTTAAGCAATGTCGAATGTAATTAGTGCAAAGAATCTGACACTGGCGTATGATAACGGACGCAATGAGGTCATCAAAAATGCAAGTTTCAACATAGGAAAGGGTGATTTTGTTTTCATCACCGGTCCCAGCGGTTCGGGAAAATCGACACTGCTAAAAGCCCTTTACGGACAGATCAGGCCCAAAGAGGGAAATCTGGTCGTTGGGGGTGTTGACCTGGCCCATGTCAGACAGAAGAAGCTGCAGGAACTGCGTACCCATATGGGGATTATCTTTCAGGATTACAAACTGATCAATGAGTGGACCGTTGCCAAGAATGTGGTACTGCCGCTGATGATCGCAGGATATTCCATTGATGTGCAGAATACACAGGCACACAGACTACTCAAGCATGTCAAATTGGCTGAACATGCTGACAAGTACCCTCTGGAACTCAGCGGTGGGGAGCAGCAGCGTGTGGGTGTGGCACGTGCATTGGCAAAGAACCCGGTGGTTATTCTTGCGGATGAGCCGACGGGGAACCTTGATGACTACTCCTCCAATGTGATCTGGGATCTGATGGAGAATGCCTGTCAGCAGTTAGATACGACCGTACTGGTCGTAACACACAAAATACCGACGATCTTCTCACTGCCGTATCGTCATTTTATCATTGAGAGCAAGGGTGTCTATGAAGTTCATTAAAAACCATTTAATGTTTATATTGCCGCTGATGGCGATCCTGCTTGGTATTGAGTTCTATCTTGTGTTTGATCGAACGACAGATTCATATGAAAGAGGACTGAAAGAGGGCTATACCATGTTGGTGGTTGCCAAAAAACCGATTAAAGTCTCTGAACTGAACAAACTGAACAGACATGTTTCCAGTGCGGAAGCGATCAATCGGGAGAGTATCGTCTCGGAAGTGGCAAAAGGGATCAGTAAAGAGAGTAAAAAGCAGATATTTGAGGCGCTTCCTTACTTTTACAATGTCGGATTGGACAGCTATTTGAACACCGTTGAACTGGAGAAGATCAAAAATGATCTGGAAAAAGATCCAAATATCAAACGGGTTGAGACTTTTGGAAGCAGTTACAGCTCCGCCTACAGGCTTTTTTCATTCATTAAGTTCCTTTTGAAAGTGTTCATCGGGTTTATGGGAGTGGTGAGTCTTTTCCTGATCATCAAGCAGATGGAGATATGGAAATATGCCCATCAGGAGCGTATGCGTGTCATGGAAATTTTTGGTGCACCGTTGATGCTGCGCTCGGGTGTACTCTTTAAAGTGGCGATCTTCGATGCGTTCATTGCAACATTCCTGACCAGTGGAGTATTCCTCTATGTCAAGTTTGTCTGGGCAGCACAGAGCGGGATCGACTTAATGATGGAAAAACAGCATGCGCTTTTTAAAATGACCGATATCGGTATTCTGCTTGGGGTTGCACTGCTACTGGTGATCATTGCCGTATATTCTGTGGTATTCAGTTCCAAAGGAGTGGAGGAGTGAGGTATCTTTTTGTCACATTCCTTCTTGCCTGTACATTTCTTTACAGTGCTACATCAACCAGCAAGAAGATCTCTTCGTCTAAAAAGCATCTGACAAAAGTACAGAAAGAACAGAAGCGTGCAACACGCCGTCTGGACAGGATCGCCAAAGATATCAAGGCAGCGGAGAAAGAGATAGCCTATCTTGAAAAAAAGATCGATGAACTTGGACGTGACCAGAATGTGACAGAGGCAGCGTATAGACAGCTTAAAGAGGATCTGAAACACTCTGAGGAGGACTTGAAACAGACAGCGGCAGAACTTGAAAAAAAGAAAAAACAGTTCATTTCTCTGCTCTCTGAGCGTTTTTCTGTCGTCTTTGCTATGGAAAAGGCACATGAACCTACTCGTCGTTCGATCATAGATCAGGAGGTTTACCGGGTTTATAAGAAGCAGAATGCCAAAATGCTTGCCCAGTTGAAAAAAGATATTGCCAAGCTTAAAAAACGTAAAGAAGACAAACGCTATCAGCGCAACCGTACCAAGAACCAGCTCAACAAGATCATTCAAAAACGTGAAGCGTATGCGCAGAAAAAGAAAAAGAAAGAGAAGCTGTTGAAAAAACTGGCTTCGGATGAAGAGAAGTATACGGCAAAACTGCAGAAGATTGTTGACAAACAGAATGCACTGCGTGCAACACTTGCAAAGCTCAATATTTTGAGAAAACAGGAAGTGGAAGAAGCAAAAAAACGTGCTGCAGCAAGAAAAGAAGCGTTACGCAAAGAGAAGGAGCGTAAACGCAAATTGAGGTTGGCAAAACAGCGTGCCAAAGAGAAGGCACGCAAAGCCAGAGAAGCACTGCGAAGAGCCAAGACCGAAGATGCAAGAAAAAAAGCGAAACTGGCAGCCAAAGAGGCAGAAGCTGAAAAGAAAAAGATTGCCAAAGAGAGCCGAAAAGTTCGCAATATCAATTCCTCCTATAAAAAAGAGGTGGTCTACAGTTACCGGGGTGGGAAGACTATTTCTCCGATCTCCGGGGCAAAAGTAGTCAAAAAGTTTGGAACTTATGTGGATCCTGTCTACAAGATCAAAATATTTAACGAATCAATCACACTGCAGGCACCTTCATCTCCTGCAAAAGTTAAGAATGTTCTCAATGGTAAAGTAGTTTTTGCCGGGAAATCAAGTATGCTTGGAAAGGTTGTCGTAGTGGCACATAGCGGAAAGATGCATACGGTCTATGCAGGGCTCTCCAAGATCGCACCGACCATTCGTGTGGGCAAGAAGATCAAGAGAGGGTATGTACTGGGTAAAGTAAAGCGGAAGTTGGTATTTCAAGCGACGAAAAACTCTAAGCATATCAATCCGCTTAAGTTGATCAAACTCTAAATCGTGTAAAATGTTTTATGGAAAACATAAAACATTTTTTTATACCTAGAGATAAGTTTGAGGATGGTGACTGGATTCTGAGACACCAGATCTTTGCGTTGCTGATCATCTCGTTCGGTCTGGGAATCGGTATATTCTTTTTTGCTGTATACCGAGTGACACATGGGTATATTGTTGCCGGTGTGGCACAGTTTATTTTTTCTTTTTTTCTTCTGGGAGGGTTTTTTCTACTCAGAAAAAATAAACAGGTTTATCGTCCTTATTCGGTTATTTTCTTTCTTTTTTTCTTTATCTATATACATATTGTTTTCTTTTTTGTACCGGAGAACCATTTGAATATTCTCTGGATCGTTACGGCACCCGTGCTGATTTTCTTTTTTCTTGATAAAACAGGCGGTGTGCTTATTTTTATTTTGTTGTTGGGGTTTATTGTCTATTTGCTTGTAACCCGTTACCCTTATACGATAGCAGAGTATATCACCTTGTTTGCGACCATTTCGACAACTACATTGGTGATGTATGCCTATGAAAAGGTCAAAGAGGCCGAACGTACACGTCTGCTCTCCTATAACCAAGTACTCAAAGAGGAGATTGAAAAACAGACAGCAGAGCTTAAGGGGTTGAATGAGATGCTTCAGCAGAAGGCAGAAGAGGAGGTAGGACAGCGTCTGGCACAGGAACAGATGCTGTTGCGTCAGAGCAGAATGGCAAGTATGGGAGAGATGATCGATTCCATTGCCCATCAGTGGCGTCAGCCTCTAATGAACATCAATGCAGTGATGATGAATCTGGATCTTGGAATCAGGCAAAAGTATGATGAGAAGGTTTTAGAAGAAAAAGTGTTTGAAGTCTTCTCTCTTACTTCCCATATGTCTCGAACGATTGAAGATTTCAGAAATTTGCTTAAAGAACAGAAAGAGAAGAATCGTTTTTTGGTTTCAACACTTATTGATGATGTTTTGGGACTGATGAAAAACAACCTGAAAGGGATAGAGATAGAGAGGGATGTAGATATCTCTTGTACTATAGAGACTTATAAAAGTGAACTTTCACAGGTGTTGATCATTCTTTTAAGCAATGCGGCAGAGATTCTTCATATTAGAGGGATAAGTACTAAAGAGATCCGCCTTTTTGCAGAATCGGAAGGTGGTGTATTGTTGATTGCAGTGGAGGATAATGCCGGAGGGATTGATAATATAGACAAAGTCTTCGATCCCTACTTTACGACCAAGGAACAAACAGGCGGTACGGGTTTGGGACTCTATATAGCCAAGATTATTATAGAACATAATATGCAGGGAGAACTGTTGGCTACAAATACGGAGAATGGTGCACGGTTTGAATTGCATTTACCGATGTCATAGAGGGGTTACACTCTCTTACACTGTTGTGTTATGATGAAAAAAAGTTGTTGGAATCGCTTATGAAATCACTATTGAAACACTATACTATTCTTTATGTGGAAGATGATCTCAAAATACAAAAGGAGATGGCTCAATATCTTGAAGCCTATTTTAAAAAAGTTTATCGTGCGTCAGACGGAGAAGATGGGCTTGAGATCTACGAGTGCTATTTTCCCGATGTGTTGCTGCTTGATATAGATCTTCCGAAAATGGACGGTTTGACGCTTGCAAAACGAATACGAAAAGAGAATAGCAGTGTGATCATTGTGATGATGACGGCATTTACCGATAAAGAAAAACTATTAGCAGCAACGGAGCTTAAGCTGGTAAAGTATCTGGTCAAACCGGTTGACCTTGTCGTATTTAACGAGACAATGGATCTGGTAGCAAAAGAGCTGCTTCAAAATACACCCAAACATCATGCTTTGGGTGAATCGTACTGCTGGGATGCAGAGTGTCAGGTACTGCTGTACCGTGATGAGACCATACCGCTTACAGCCAAAGAGCAGAATCTGCTGGCACTGCTTGTCAAACACAGGCAACAAGTCGTTAGTTTTGAAGAGATTATGGCAATCGTCTGGGAAGATGAGTTTGAACGAGAAATCTCTGTCAACTGTGTGAAGAATATTGTGAGTGATCTACGAAAGAAGCTGCCTAAGGAGGCTATTAAAAATATATATGGCAAAGGGTATATGCTTCACTGATCTATGTTTGATCTATTCGCTTGTTATGCTCTCTACATCAAATATTACGCTGTGTGGTCGATTATAGTACATAAAATGTCAATTGTAATCTTACCATTGGTGATGCGAGTGACTTGCGCGCGTATTGAAGCAGTATAGGGGAGAATTTATACTATCAGGAACTCTCGGCACTCACCAATGGAGCAGGCGGCAGCTTGTTTGATGGTAACCCCTCTGTTATACCTTCTCGCTTCCATCCAAAGTGGGGGGTGCTTTTTACACTTTCTCTTTTCCTACTTTGAGGCTTACGCTCTCTTACACTCTTCGGTTATAGTGTTGTCAGACAGCCTTAAGATTGTCTAAAATGTATGATAAAAAGGATAAGAGATGAGAATGGTATTAGTGATATTTGTCAGTGTTTTTAGCCTATTGCTGACCGGGTGTGGTGGTGGAAGCAGTGGTGGTGATACTTTGCCTGAAGCCTTAAAAGACAAAGCTTATTATAGTGAACAGATGAAAAAAGCTACTTCTATGGAAGCATTAAGGTCTGAAGATACAGTTGTTTTCACAATGGAGACGCTTGAGAGATATTTAACGCGTACACTGCCTGATGAGAATGTCTCTGTGCTGCTTACTTTGGTATATCAAGTTCAGCAGCAACTTGCAGCAAAAGTGGTGAATATCAATGGCTTTTCTTTGGATAAGAAGACCCCCATTATTTTAAAAAAAGGATTTATCTCTAATGGAGTGAAACTTCAAAAAAAAGTTACAAATGAGCATAAAAAGGGGCTGATATATGAGATTGATAGGGCGGCACTTAAAGTCTTGGGACATACGATCAGTGCAGCATTACCAGATGATATAGAGACTGTGTTGAATCGTAATACCAAGGTCAGTGGTGAGCCAAAGCGTTACCTCTCTGTTGCACCGAAGATCGAAAAAGAGATTGCATGTCCGCCTTCTGGTGTTTGTAGGGATAGATCTCCCATGGAAGAGTGGAAGCGTGGCGGTTTGGCAGAAGTGCAAACATTCCGTCATGATCATGAGCGAGAGTTGGATGTTGTCTTGGATGGGAATAGTACGGTGGAAACACGCATGAACGGTGCGGGAAAAACGATAGAGTTGGGTCGAAGATGGATCAGTGATTCGTATGGGTACACCATTGAGGCACTCAACTATGATGATGGTACTTCCTCTATTCGGTTTAGTGGCAATCAACGTTTAATATTTAAAGATGTTTCATTTCAGTCGTATGAACCTTTTGCATACCTTGAAGGGTTTGAAGCTATTACTATACCTAATAACAATCAGCAACAAGCAGTGTGTTTGACAGATGGATCTTGGGCAAGTTCAGGAGATACATTTTATATTATCACTAAGTCCAATCATTACCCTTGGAGTGTCACTTATGGTATATGGACAGGTGCTTCACACTTAAATGACATCTTGAATATTGGTAGTGCGGCAGAAGCGCTGGATGCATATCGTTCCTTTATTGCACAAAGTACAAGCGATCCTTTACCTCCACAGTGGGGACCATATGATGATATACCTTGTACAGCGGGTAATCCATTTGGGACAGTAGCGGATGCAAGTGCTGAGCCAGAGATTGATCCGATGCACCGTGTATCAATGCATACCGTAGCAATGAACGATCCTTCTTTGAGTGGGCAAGACATCTATAACTTCTTTAGAAGTGAAGCATGGGGGAACAATCCGCAAGATGTTAGAGGACTATCGATGCAGTGGCTTCGGACACTGAACAGTTTAGGTATTATCAATGGACCTCAGATCGCACAGAATATTAAAGACCAATGGAGAACGGGAATAGATGGTAGATTTATATTTAGGAGAGTGGAAATAGACTTTCATCCTGTCTTGGAGTTATTACCTGTAGATGAAAGTAGGGAAGAACTTTTAATTCTACCTAAACCGATATTGAATAGGAGAGGCAGCTACCCGACGAACTTGAAGTATGGATATAGTCCACGGGAGCTTCCACCTGTAGGTGCTTTAAATCCAAACTACTGTCGTGAACTTGATAGTGTCTTTAAAGATACATATATCCCTACCCATTTGGTGGATCCAGAAGTTCTGTTGGAGCTGACAGAGGATGTGGAGTTTTTGACCTATGCGCAACTTAACAGACTACAAGATGAGATGAAGTTACCATTTTGGGGAGAATATAATAAGGCGGTCAATAATGGGCGACGAGAACCCTATATGGGTTATGGTGAGATACCAGGGTTGGTATATCCGGCACGAAAGCGCATTTTACAGCGTGATGGGTTGTACATAGGGAAGAATGAAGCCTATTATACTACCTTGATCGACAGATTAATCATTTTAAATCCTTTGCTTAACGGCAATCTTTTTAACCATCCTTGTTTTCAGTCTGGTGTAGTGAACCCTTGGTTTCAGGAGGAGGCTACTTCTTATTGAATCGTTCATGCGTCATTCTATCCACCATCTTTATGGTGGATGGATATTTACAATACTCCATTTTCTTCGATAATAAAGTTCATTAACCCCCTCCTAACCAATATTTGGATATAATCGCGAAATTATATAAGGGGCATATCAGTGACAAAAAGAGTATTGGTAAAGTTTTCCGGTGAAGCGTTGGCAGGTAAAGAGGGCTATGGAATTGACACAAAGATTCTGAACTATATTGCACAGGAGATTAAAGAGCTTGTAGACAATGGTGTGGAAGTCGGTATTGTTGTCGGCGGTGGAAATATCATCCGTGGCGTGACTGCGGCAGCGGATGGGATTATTAAGAGAACTTCAGGTGATTACATGGGTATGTTGGCAACGGTGATTAACGGTGTGGCGATTCAGGAAGCACTGGAGCATGCAGGATTGCAGGCACGTTTGCAGTCGGCGATCGATATGCAGGAGATCGGAGAGGCATTCATTGTTCGCCGTGCAAGACGACATCTTGAAAAAGGGCGTGTGGTCGTATTTGCCGGAGGTACCGGAAACCCGTATTTCACTACTGATACAGCCGCAACACTGAGAGCATCCGAGATTGAAGCCGATCTGCTTATCAAGGCAACCAAGGTTGACGGTGTCTACGACAAAGATCCGAACAAGTTCGATGATGCGGTTAAGTTGGACACCCTCACTTATGACCAGGCGTTGAATGACCATATCAAAGTGATGGATGATACATCTATTGCTCTGGCAAAAGAGAATGCTCTTCCAATCGTGGTTTGTAATATGTTCGAGAAGGGTAACCTGCTTAAGATCATTAATGGTGATATGGATCTTTGCTCTATTGTTAAATAGAGATAATATTGAATGCTATGATATCCTGAGTATACTCAGGATGAGTGAAAAAGAAAACAGTAAAAATGAAGGAATAGAAATGAGAACAGAACAATTGACAGCAAAAGCACTTGAAAGAGTAGACTATGACAAATACCTTTTAGCAAATGCTGTAGGAAAAAGAGCTGAAGAGATTGCCAGAGGTGCAGAGCCGCTTGTAGATGCAGATCCTAAAACAACAAAGCATACCGATATTGCCCTGCAGGAGATCGCAGAAGGTAAACTGAACGTAAGTCTTGAGGGATAACACCTCTTGGATGCGTTTCTCGCCAGAGTCAAAGAGATACACAGTGTAGAAGAAGCGACATCCCTTCTGTGGGAACAGCTTCCCTCCCGCTCCCCCCAGACAACCAAAGCCCTTGAACTTGCACTGATTGCCCATGAAGGGCAGATGCGAAAAAGCGGCGAACCCTATATTGTACACCCTATTCTTGTTGCTGTCATTACCGCATCTATTTCAAATGATGAAACCATGGTACAGGCGGCACTGTTGCATGATGTGGTTGAAGACACTCCTTATGAGCTTGAAGATATTGAAGCGCGTTTTGGTGAAGATGTCGCCCATATGGTTGAAGGCTTGACAAAGATTGTTGAGATACGGGATGAAGAGCTGGTTCCGTCCGGTTCGGATGACAGGCTGATCTCCTCGGCACTCACATTTAGAAAAATGTTGATCGCTTCGATCAAAGATATCCGGGTACTGGTGATCAAACTGTGTGACAGACTGCACAATATGCTTACACTGGATGCACTGCCCGAGCATAAACAGAAACGTATTGCCGAAGAGACCCTGGTGGTTTATGCCCCTATTGCCCATCGACTTGGGATATCCCGTCTGAAGAACCATCTGGAAGACCTGAGCTTCTACTACATCTATCCCGAAGACTATGCGAAAATAGACGAATATATTAAAACCAATGCACAGAATCTTCAGTTCAAGCTGAATGCTTTTATTCAGAAAGTAAGAAAAATGATGGAGTCCAACGGGTTTGAAAGCAGCAGTTTTGAGATCATCGGCCG
>Ga0256843_1003291_pt1 | contig 11304 bp, 9 predicted proteins | sample AlvinellametaG_FD_191572 | JGI IMG/M metagenome (GOLD analysis project Ga0256843, IMG submission 191572) | Pompeii worm associated microbial communities from hydrothermal vent at the East Pacific Rise, Pacific Ocean - Alvinella | ecosystem: Host-associated > Annelida > Integument > Unclassified ... | reverse complement strand
TGAGATGGATATTGTGGCATATGACCCATATATCAATCCTTCAAAAGTAACTGATCTTGATATGACATATACGAAAAACTTTGATGATATTTTAGCATGTGATGTTATTACTATTCATACGCCAAAAAATCAAGAGACAATCGGTATCATAGATAAAGAAGAGATTGCTAAAATGAAAGACGGCGTAGTTTTAGTAAACTGTGCACGTGGTGATCTTTATAATGAAGATGCACTTTATGATGGTCTTAAATCTGGTAAAATCCGTTTTGCAGGTATTGATGTATTTGGAAAAGAGCCGGCGATTAATAATAAACTGCTTGATTTGGATAATATTGTGGTTTCACCTCACTTAGGTGCAAATACATATGAATCTCAATACAATATCGGTACACAAGCTGCTGAAAATGCTATAGCTGCGGCAAAAGGGATTGCATATCCAAACGCAATGAACTTACCGATAGATGAGTCTAAAATACCTGCATTTGTAAAACCATTTTTAGAGATGGGACAAAAAATAGGATTCTTAGAATCACAAATCAATAAATCTCAAATTGTTTCAATCAAAGTAAAAGGGCAAGGTGAGATAGCTAAGTATGTTGACTCTCTAGCTACATTTGTAACTGTTGGAGCAATGAGTCACTCTAATGAATCAATTAACTATGTTAATGCCGACTTTATTGCTAAAGAGAAAGGTATTGAAATAGAGACAGCAGATCTTGGTGACTCAGAAGTTTATAAAAATCTTATTACGATCAAGCTTACTACAAATGAAGGTACAACTTCTATCTCTGCTACTATTTTTGAAGATGGTCTTCAGCGTATCGTATCTATTGATGGTTTTGATAATGAAGTAGCACTCAAAGGTGATATGATTCTTTTTAGAAACAGTGATGTTCCAGGTGTGATTGGAAGTGTAGGGACTATTCTTTCAAAGAATAATGTAAATATTGCAGATTTCTCACTAGCAAGAAATGATAACAAAGAAGCACTTGCAGTGATTCTTGTTGATAATGCAGTAAATGATACTACTCTTAATGAATTAGCTTCTCTTGAGGCTTGTATCAGCGTTAATTACGCTCGTTTATAAGAAGCTGTTTCTCCAATAGCTTTTAAATATAGAGACCTCTTCTAGGTCTCTAACTATTATTCTTCCCATTTAAATCTTTTTTCTTTATTTTTATAATTTAAACGCAGTAGTATTATTTAGCAATTTGATTGTTTTGAAATGAATGATTGTTTTTGGAATATATTATTGTTGAAGAAGTTTAGTAATATAACTTTCAGATTTATATCTGAAAGTTATATCTGTAAGAAAACTATACCGGATCTTCGATCGATACAGCTTTTCTTTCATGAAAATGGAAATGTTTTTCTAAGTCTGCCATATTTAACAGAACGGGTACAATCACCAATGAAGCAACAACAGCTGTTATTGTTCCAAAAATCAGAGATACACCAAGTCCACCAAATACCGCATCACTAGCAAGTAGTGTTGAAGCTAGCATAATTGCTATGGCTGTAAGAAAAATAGGTTTTGCACGTGTTGCACTAGCGTATGCTATTGCTTCTGCTTTATGCATACCTTTTTCATCCATAAGTGCTTTAGTAAAGTCAATAAGCAGTAATGAGTTACGTGAACTGATACCAATTAAGGCAATAAAACCAATAAGTGAAGTAGCGGTCAGGAAAAATGTATCTGTTGTAAATACATCCATAATCCAGTGACCTACAATCACACCTATGATGGAAAGGAAAGAACCAAGAAGGATAATACCACTGAGTGTATAACTTTTGTAGTATATAACCATTAATAAGAAGATTAGGATAAGTGCAGCAATAAACGCAGCCCCTAAATCTCTAAATGTATCAAGAGTTACTTTCATCTCTCCATCCCATTTCAGATCATAAACAGCACCAGTTTTTTTATCTTTAAATTGTAAGTCAAATAGACCTGTTTTACTGATATCATATTCATCTGTAAAAGTTTTCAAGATCTTATCTCTTGCATCAAGAAGTGGATACACTTGAGAAACCATATCTGTTTCAGCCATTACATTTGTCATTTGATGTAGATCTTTACTCATGATCTTTGGATGAGATTTAGTAGGAATAATAGTAACAAGTTCAGTTACAGGCACCATCATTCCTTTTTTATTCATAAGTTTAAGTGCTGTTAATTTAACATTTACAGAATCTAAATCTTTTCTCGTAAACCTTTTAGAATTTGGAGAAAGTGATAAAAAGAGAGGAATCTGATCATCATATTTAGCAGAGTTCTTTACAGCTATGTTCATGCCTTCAAAAGCAAGATAAATAATATCATTTATCTGTTTAACAGAGATACCTGATTTAGATGCTTTTGTACTGTTCACTTTTAGATCAAAAGTACTGTATATCTCATCTTCCATTGTATCAATATCAACTAAACCTTTTGTTGATTTAAATACATTTTCAACACGAGTAGCAAGTTTTCTAATTCCTTTTGCATCGTTACCGTATATTTCTGCTACGATAGCTGAAAGTGTCGGTGGGCCTGCTGGAGGCTCTACAAATGAGATATGTGTATCAGGGTAAAGTTTTTCACATGCACCTTGAATAACAGGACGCATTCTTTGAACCATCATATATGAAGGCTCTTCTCTTTCATGTTTTTTTGTAAGATTTAAAACGATCTCTGCAACATTTTCAGAGTTTTTAAATTGGCTACCTTTGATAAGACCGGCAAAGTCAAGTGGTGAGCCCATCCCTAAAAATACTTCAGTATTTAAAACTTCTTTCTCTTGTGTAACATAACGGCTTACACAGTCAGTAACATGTTTAGTCTGTTCTATCGAACTTCCATTTGCCAGTGTAACATAGATATTAAATGTATCATTATTTTTACCAGGAAGCATTTTTGCTTTTACTATTTCAGTTGGAGCAATCATTAATATAGATAAAACAAAAGCTACAAGTGTTGCCACAAGGACAAGTTTTCTTTTTGTACTGCTTTGAATAATGTTTAGTATTATGTTCTCAAATTTTTTATACATTAATGTTCTCCTTTACTAAGGTCAGGACGTTTGAGCATTCTTACCGCTAAATAAGGTGTGAAAATATACGCAACAAAAAGTGAAGCGATAAGTGCAACCGGTACATTTTCAGGAATTGGTTTCATAAATTGACCCATCATTCCTCCAACAAATGCCATTGGAACCATAGTCATGATAATCGCTAATGTAGCAATATTTGTCGGTGCTCCAATTTCATCAGTTGCTCTAACCATCAGTTCATCATCACTAAGATGTGAAGACTCTACAGAATGGTAATGTCTATGAATATTTTCAATTACAATAATTGCTGCATCCACTAACAGTCCAAGCGAGAGGAGGAAGGCAAAGAGAGTAATACGATTGATCGTTTGTCCACTGAGATAGGCTATGAAAAGCGTAACGGCTAAAATAGCAGGAACAGTAAAGGTAACGATTAAAGATTCTCTCCAACCAAGAACAAAAATAAGTAAAATTGCGATAATTACAATAGATAACAGGAGATGAAATACGAGTTCATTAACAGCATCATCTGCTCTTACCCCATCATTTCTCGTAATAACATAATTGATACCATTTTCTTTTAAAGTCTTTTGGTATGTTTCAAGACTCTTTTTTACTTCATCTGCAATGTTTACAGCATTTGTACCTTGAAGTTTTGAAACAGTTAAAGTGACTTGATTTTCAAATGGTGAAAATGTATTGTTACTTTCTCTTGTTGCGATAAGTGCTGATTTGAAGTTTTGAATATCATAAGAGTTTTCGATTTTAGCTACTTGGCGTAAATAGATCGGTGAACCCATATATTGTGCAACAATGATATCTCCGACATCTCTGGCATTTTCAATAGCATTTTCAACACCGACCATTACAATTTTATTGTCTTTAGTTCTATTTTTTACAGCAGGAACATTGTAGGCAATAGATTGGACAGCTTGCATAATTTGACCCATTGAAAGATGATATCCAGAAAGTTTGTTTAAATCTACTTCTATATTAAATTGATGCTTATGTCCACCTTTTAAGGCAGTTACAGCAACATTTTCAAGTCCATTGATTTTGTGTTGGATCGTTCTAACCTTATCATAAAGTTCTGTCTGATTTAGTTTTCCATCTGAATAAAATGCAATTGATAAAATAGGAATATCAATATCAATATCAAGTGGTTTAATGATTGGATTCATTGCACCTTTTGGAAACATATCAGAGTTCTGCATGATCTTGTCATATACTTTGAGGTTTGAGTTCTCTTTCTTTTCACCAATAAAAAAGGCTGCGTTTACAACACCGACATTATCCATTGCCGTACCATAAATGTGTTCAACACCTTTTATCTCTTTCATTTTGCGTTCAAGTGGTTTTACTATGATCTCTTCTACTTCTTTAGCACTTGCACCAGGAAGTGCTACGATAACAGTTGAACCACTTACAACCATTTGAGGGTTCTCTTCACGTGGCATAATTTCAAGTGAAAGGTATCCAAGTGCAATAAGAAAAATACCTAAAACAACTGTTAAAGGGTTTCTTAAAAATGACTTTGCAAGTTTACCTGCAGAGTCACTTGGTTCATAAGGTTTATGATGTTTCATATTTGTTTTCCTTAGTTAATAGATACAGTAGCATACATACCTGGATATACTAATCTACTATGCGGTTTAAATGATATTTTAACTTTAAAAGTATGTGTCATCGGGTTTGAGTTAGGAATAATCGCAGAAACTGTTCCTATCTCTTTGATCTTCAGTGATGGAATATTGATTTGAACTTTTTTCCCGCGTTTAAGCAGACGTAAATCATTTTCAGCAACTTCTACAACTATTTTAAGATCACTTAGGTCTGAAAGTACGATTGCAGGCATACCCGGCATAGCCATCTCACCAACTCTAACATTCTTGCTGATTACAACACCGTTATTTGGTGCAGTTACATTTAAATATTTATATTGGTTTTTAACTTCTTTAAGTCTCTCTTTTGCTTGTTCAACTTGTTTTTTAGAGATTTCAACTAGGTCACGAAGGTTCTTAGCAGCAAGTGCAAGGTTTTCCACTTCATATCTTGAAACCATATCTTTTGCTAAAAGTCTTTTATTACGGTCTAAGTTAAGTTTTACGTTTGTGTATTGATTTTGGTACATTTGCAGTGACAGTTGTGCTTGAGAAATCGCAAGTTCTACTTGTGATTTTGCTGCATCGATCTCTTTTGAGTCAATACTGTAAAGAAGTTGCCCCTTGCGCACATAATCACCTTCTCCAACATTAACACGAGTTACAAAACCCATAAAACGGCTTGTTATCATCTTCTTGTTGTCAGATATCACAGTTCCCGAGAGTGTTAAAGTCTCCGCTATGAGTGAAGCACAAAGTGCCAGTAGTATTAGTAGTTTTTTCATCCTATTTTTCTCCGTTTGCTAGTTTTTCTAAAGCAAATACTTTTTCAGTACGCTCATTTTTTGCTTTTTGTAATTGTAATATTTTCTCTATTTGAAGAGATTGTTTAATGATAACATCACTCATAGATACAAGTTTTTCTTTATATCTATATTCGTAATTTTCATAAATTGCATTTGCAAGTGCAAGTTCTTTATCAAGTGAAGCGATCTGTGCATCACTACTTTTTATTTCTGTTCGGATTTTTGCAAGTTTAAGTGCTATACCTTCTTTTGCAAGTTGAACCTGTGAGTTCATTTTAAGACGGTCAAGTTTTGCTTTTTCGAGTTTTGAAGCATCTGTTCCACCATTGAAAAGATTCCATGTAAGTCTTGCTCCGACAGTATAAGCTTTATGATCGCTTGCATCACCTAAAAAAGTATTATCAGCAGTTGATACTTCACCAAAAGCACCAAGAGTTGGATAAAAAGCACTCTCAGCAGCAGCTTGCATTGATTTTCTTATCTCAAGTCCTGTAGAGGCTTTTTGAATATCAAGGTTGGCTTTTAAAATTTGTTCGTCACTGTATGTAGGCATAGGCACATCTGATGTCGGTGCTTTTATCTCAGTTACTTTTTTGTTGAGTAAAAAGCTGATGTATTGTAAAAGTAGTTCTTTGTTTGCTTTCATCTGTACCAGCAGTCTCTCTACATTCCCTTTTTTTGCTTGAACTTCAAGGAGGTCTACACGTTTTGCATATCCTACATCGATCATGGTTTTAGTAGTGTTCTCTAATGTATTAATATTGTTAAGTACTATATTTAAATGAGCTACAGATGTGTCAAGCAGTGCCATATTGTAGTAACTTTTTCTAAGTTGGTAAATTTTTTCATTAACGATCTGATCTTTTTCAAGTTTTTTCATTTTTGACATCTCTTTCATGATATCTTCATAACTTGAAATAGCAAAACCTGCAAAAAGAGGCACTTCATATTTGAGTGAACTTTTGAAAAAATTTCTTGCATCAGGATAGTTTAAATCTTTAGGCTGGACACTTAAAATATTTGGATTCGTCCCATCAAATTCAGAAAAACCAAAATCTCCGAATGTAGCTTCACGAGAAGAGAGTTTAAACCCAAAAACATTTAGTGCATCATCAGAACGTGCGAAATCTTGTTGGAACGTAAGTTTACCCCAGTTCATACCAGAAGCTGTACCTTCGTTCGCTTTAGAGACTTCAACATCTATTTTAGCTGCTTTTATCTCCAAGTTCTGTTCTTTAAGCATCTCTATAGCTTCATTAAGTGAAGGTCCATTTTGACTACTTGATAGATCATCATTTGAAAGTGTATACTTTGACATGTCAAAGCTTGAATTTTCATCTTGAATATTGTCAAGTGAGAGTTCATCAACTTCAGTTACAGGTGTAACAGCCTTTTGTGTTGTGTTTTCATCTTTTTTTGTAGCAGTTGTCGCTGCTGATGCTGCAGTAGATGTTTTATCAGAAAATCTGTGTTTATAAGACATTGCAACAAGTGCTTTTGCGTACTCTTTTTTTAGTTCTTTCAAGCGTTGTTCAGCAGGTGTATATTTGTCAAAACATCCACAACGTACTGTTTGCGTCTTACCTAGTGTTATAACTTTACAGTCTTTTGGATACTCTTTCTCACTCAAATCATTATTTGATTGTGATTTGTAACTACTGAGTAGTTGAACAGTGTAACAAGTCTCATCAGAGGCTGCGTTTACTACTGAAGTGAGAAAAAATAACGTAGCTAAAAGTTTTATCATCATTTATCCCTTTGTTCTTTCATTTCATTTGTATAAATTTAACTTGTAATTATAACATATATATTTTTCTATAATATCACAAAAGCATCAAATTTTTTAAATTAAAAGTGCTTTCAGTTATAAGAAAATAATATAGTTCTTTCTTAAGTTTATCTCACTATTATATGCATTCTATTTTTACTTAAGGTGATACTTTTTATGTCAAATGCTTGTCCTCTCAATTTTACGAAAGTAGATTCTAATGTTTCGCGCTTTAGTGCACTCTTTGTGGCTATTTTAGTACTTACATACCTCTACACATCCAATGTATATATCCTTGTGTTTTTGTTGATTGATTTTGTTTTGAAACTTTTTCTCAATCCGGGTATTTCACCCATTATGATGTTGGCAGAATTTTTAAAATCAACATTTAATATTAAAGAGAAATATGCAGATGGCGGGGCAAAAAAACTGGCTGGATATTTTGGTCTGTTTTTTATTGTTTCACTGATAATCACACACTATTTAGATATATGGTTTTTCTCTCTTTGTATTGCACTTATCTTTCTATTATGCTCTTTACTGGATGTCTTTTTTGATTACTGTATAGGGTGTAAAATCTATTTTATTATTAAAAAAATCTATCCTGACTTTATGAATAATTTGTAAAACAGTACATATATTCGATATATATTAAATATATCTATTGTGTGGGTGTGCTATAATTGAAGAGAGACAGAAGGATTTATGTGAAATATTTTAAAATAGTATTTATTACGTTTTTATTATTGTTCGTAAGTGTTGTCTTCTTTGTTGTGATTAACCAAAAACAGCTGCATGAAATGCGGCATGTATCGCACAACATAGCATCAGCAGTTAACTTTGAAGTAAAAGATGCCCGTTCTTCTGTAAATTATTTACATTTAAATATGACGCAGGTCATGGAGAATAAAGATAAATTTAAATTTTCAAAACTCCTTAGAACAGGTCAAAGTGTTGGACGTTATACCTACTCTTTGTATGACCCTTCGCCAAAAGGCGGTTTGGGAAAGAACAGAGCGAATTTGCTCGGTTGGACTGAGCATGAAAATGATATTCGCTATACAGACGAGCAGGCGGCAGCTCTCTTTTTATCCGATAATTTAAAGTTAATTGCTATGCAAAATAAAAATTTTGGATGGGTATACTATTTTTCAAAGCACCATTTTGCAGTTATCTATCCATACATATCGGCTGATGATTTTGCTTTCAATATGGAACTGGAAAAAGAACCGTTTTTTTCCTGTGCGACACCTGAACAGAATCCTAAAGCCAAGCTTTTTTTCACTCCTTTGTATAATGATCTTATTGGTAAAGGTTTAATGGTGACCATTGGTAAACCGGTATATGCAAAAGGGGAGTTTTTAGGTACGGTTGACATTGATATAACACTGAACAACCTCGATAATATCCTTTTTAACTTAGATACTTTAAATAATAAAATTTTACTTTATAATGATAAATTTCAAATTTTGGGAAGTAATAATATTATTATTGGAGATTTTAACAGAAGTAAAATTTACAAGGCAGATAGTTACCTTGATAAAAAACTGCTGAAAATGGACGATACTCAAGGGGAGATAGAATATACTGACGGTAAGTATATTTTTGTTAAAAAAATTAAAGGAACACCGTTTACTCTGGTATATTTTCAAGATGCTCCAATTGTATGGTTCAGCACACTGCTTTATCTTGTTCCAATTTTACTCTTTTTTATGCTTTTTGTGATTATTATCACGCTGTATGACAAATCACGCAGTGTAATGGGACGATTGGAAGAACAAGCGACAAAAGACTACTTGACAGGTGCCTACAACAGAAGATACTTTTTTGATGTTGGTGCGACTATCTTTTTAAAAGCACAAAGAAAGAAGAGCTCTGTGGCTGTTGTGATGATGGATATCGATGATTTTAAAAGAGTCAATGACCTTTATGGACATAAAGCCGGTGACACGGGAATTATACATATTCAAAAAATTCTTGATAAAAATTTAAGAAGAACAGATCTTTTTGCGCGATTTGGCGGTGAAGAATTCTGTATGTTGCTTGATGATATATCATTTACAGATGTTGAAATGCTGCTTGAAAAGATACGTAAAGAGTTTGAAGTAAATGTTATTATCAGTGGTAATCAGCGATTTTCATATACAGTATCATTTGGAGTTGCATATGGAATGTTGAGCTCTTTGGAAGAGATGATCAATTTAGCAGATAAAGCACTTTACAAATCAAAAAGCCTTGGTAAAAACAGTATTACCATTTATCATACTCATTAAGAGAAAGGGAAATTAAACAGACTATGATTTATGTTCTTATATATATCGTTTTTGAACTTTATGAAGTACAGTGGCAAAAAGCTGATACGATAGAGGGAATGCTTCAAAGAATGTATCAATACTATAAAAAGAGTATATTTCTGTTTTTATTTATGCATCCTACATTTTATTTTGCAGTTATATTTATGATTTTTACAAACTATAATCTCTATGCCTTGGTTCTTTTTGGTATTAAAGCAGCAGACATAGCTACAAAGCTTGTTTTGGTTAAACAGCTTTTTGTAGATAAAGAGACCTCTGCTGAGATCTCTATGATGCTGCAAACACCTATTCATTGGTTTTTACCATACATAGGACTTACGATCTATCCTATACTGGTCTATCTGGCCTTACATTAAAATATCAAGCTGATCTTTTGTAAGTACTTTTTTTGTATCATAGATACACTGAAGATGTACCATAGTTGCTTCTGCTCTGAGTTTTGCCAATTCAAATACATCTTTTTTCAGATCAGCAGGATTTGCACCGCTTTTTGCTGCGTTTACTATTTTTGTTTCAAGTGCATTAACTTTTTTCTTAAGAGGTATTACAGCGCCTAATGTTGCTTTTCTTATCTTTAAAAGTGCTGTTTTTTGTTTTGGAGTCAGTGCCAGATCTTTATCATCCCACATTTTCTTGACCATCATAGTAAGGTGTGGTAATTTACCTTGAATAAGGAATGGTTTAGATTGTTTTTGCTGCATTGGTGCAGCGCTAAGTGTTGTTGTCGCCGTTGTTGCTATAAGTGTAGCACCCAGCAATAATTTAAGTAATGTGTTTTGTTTCATTTTTAACCTTTATTTCGTGTTATGAGGATTTGCTATTATAAAGAGCTATTGTTAACAAATCGTTAAAAAGAGCACTTTATTATAATTAAATTTAATTTGTAGTAGTATTGCGACAGCAAAAATTTGACTAAGAAAGTGAGTAGTTTTGATAAAAAAGATTATTACCTATCCACAAACACCGAGTTTGGAATTTGGTGCGAATGTACGCCTCTTTGATGAAGAGTTGTTGAGTCTGATTCAAGATCTCAAAGATACTATCCAAGCCAATGATTTAAAAGCACTTGCTGCGTTTCAGATAGGTTCACCCTATAATGTAATCGTCATAAAAGATGGTGATGACTACATAGAACTTATTAATGCGAGAGTTATAAAACGTGAGGGAAGTGTAGAGAGTGTTGAGACGACTGCATATTTTCCGGGCTTGAGTGCTAAAACAAAACGTTATGAAAAGATCAAAGTAATGTATGAAGATAGCAATGCAAATCAGCAGTTCTTGGAAGCTGATGGAGAACTCTCTATCATTATTCAACGTAAGCTTGATTACTCTTTTGGTTCAAACTTTCGAGTAAGATTGGATGATAAAGAGAGAGCACTTTTTGACTCAAAGCTAGAGTATGGGACAGATGCCATTACCGACAACGGCTGTCCTACGGTCTTTAAACGTGACAGGATCCTGCATACATTCAAGTACTCGTTCGTAGCAGGAATTGTGGGTGTGCTTATCTCATTTTTTCTTAGCGGCACTACTTTGGAAATGCTAAAAATCATAGAGAATTACGGCATGCTTTTTATGCTTCTGCTATTGGTCGTCTATTTCTTTTATGCACAGTATGAGGGGCGACAGTACAAAAACTGCAGTTCTTGTCAGATAGGAAATATCATCGGAGTCACTGCTATCTCTTTTGCCAAATTGGCACTTCTTTTTGGACTTAACTATTTTCTTTTATGGTAAATAAAGAGCTCCATAGATCACTGCTGCAATGGTATGAGAAGTATG
>Ga0256843_1003290_pt1 | contig 11305 bp, 11 predicted proteins | sample AlvinellametaG_FD_191572 | JGI IMG/M metagenome (GOLD analysis project Ga0256843, IMG submission 191572) | Pompeii worm associated microbial communities from hydrothermal vent at the East Pacific Rise, Pacific Ocean - Alvinella | ecosystem: Host-associated > Annelida > Integument > Unclassified ... | reverse complement strand
ATACGATTAGAGGATATGGAATATACTGGATGATTGTTGCTATAGGCTTTAACTTACTTTGATTGAGTATTTCTACTTTTATGAAGGCTATCTCTGAGTAGTCATTCTCTTCATCTACAAAAGGTGTTATGTTGATATTGTTTTTGTTGAGTAGATACTCTAGGGTAATGCTTTCTATGTCACTACTAAGGATTTTTTTCTCATTGGCTTTAAGAGAGAAGTTTTCTATAAACTGTTTTTTTGTAAGTCGTTTTCCTATCTTACAAGTAGAGGGGATTTTTAGTTTATGCATCAGTTCTTGTGTCATTTGATAACCAAGTAAGAGATAAGCTCAAAGTCTTCTATGGAGCTAAAATTATCACTCGAAATAGTTGTGCCACCACGAGAAAAGAGTGAGTCCATTCCAGACTCTTCTTTTTTACCTATAATGCTCTCTACTGCTGTTTTTAACTGTGTGGTGTATTTGCTCATATCGTTATAGTCATTTGTTTCATCTTCAAACAATTTAACTGCTTCACTTATAGCTTTATCTTGACCCATACATAGGTTTTTATAGATATCAAGTATAGTTTTTGCATTGCTAAAGCCTAACTTTACTTCATCTTCTTCGTTGATATAAACTAAGTAGTAGGGCTCAAGTGAATAGTTATCGGTATGCACTTCATTTTTTAAAAGTTTTAAACAAAATATTGTTCCATTTTCTATAGCACTGTTTGCGTTGTTGTTTAATACTACGCTGTGAATTCCAAGAGGACTTTTTTGAAGTTTAGCTTCGTCAGTTTTAAGATAGCCCATTAAATCCATTTTAAAGTCGTTTAAAGTAAGGTCTGTAATAGATATACCACCATTTATATCTTCAAGGTCTATAACTGTTTCTTGTAGTGCTTTTAACTGTTTTGCTCTATATGACAAGTCATTCATCTCTTTATTGTTCGTATCTATGATATTTTCTTCACCAGTAGCTGAAACATCAAGTAGAACCATACGACCACTGACTCTTGCTTCAAGATTTATATACTCATCAAGTTCCATATTTGCCCAAAAATTCACGAGCTGTATCGTTTCATTTGTCGAACCAAGTCTGTCAATACGACCAAACCTTTGAATAATTCTTACTGGATTCCAGTGAATATCATAGTTAATAAGATAATCACAGTCTTGTAAGTTTTGCCCCTCGCTTATACAGTCTGTCGCTATTAGAATATCTATCTCTTTTGTAGCTTCTGGGTACGATTTATCTCTACTTTTTGAGATAGGAGAAAAATGCGTAAGCAGTGAGTTTAAATCTTTTTCTTTTGTATCGAGGGTTGTTTTGTTTGTACCACTTCCAGTGATTAAACACGACTCAATACCAAACTCATCTTTTGCCCATTGATATATGTTTTTGTAAAGGTATTCTGCTGTATCGGAGAAGGCAGTAAATATAATTACTTTTTTGTTGTTTGGATTAAATGGGTTGTTGATTTTTTGTTTGATATTTTCTTTTAGAATTTGAAGCTTATTATCTCTTTTGTTATCGACTTCAATCGAATCAGCCAACAACTCTTCAAGCTTATCTAAATCACTTTGAAGCTCTTGTTTCCATTTGATTTTATCTACATCAGAGATTAGGACTTTTACTTTGTTCCCTATAAGCTGTGAAGCATATTCATCACTATCTATATCCACATCTACGATATTGGCTTCTTCAAAGCTACTCTCACTATGGTTGTCTAACAAGTCTATGATTTTTTGGTTGGTATCTATAAGTTTTATAAGTGTTAATGAAAAAGAGTTTATAGAACTTTCCATCCGTTTGAGTAAATTTACCCGCATTAGGTGAATGAGTGAATTTTCTCTATCTGATTGTCTAAAAACTCGTCCTCCACCTAAATCAATATCATACTTTTGAGCATACTCTTCTTGCTTGTGTGGATAGACATATTTTAAAGGTGAGTAAGCAGACAAAGAGAGTCTTCTTATTGTTTTGTTTATCTCGCTCAATGGTGGGAAAGATTTTTTAGTGTCTATGTCAGGCTTTAAAGTTATGGGTTTGTTTCTTTGTGGAAATTTACCAATATCAGTAGTATCATAATACTTCTCAATATGCTTTCTACTTCTTGCTATTGTGATTAAATCCAGTAGTTTAAAATAGTCAAAATTGAGACTATCTAAAAGTTTTGCTGTAGTTCTCTCTTCTTCACTCAACTTCATCCATGCATTGAATTTTGTTTGAGATTTTCTAAGTGTTTGTTCAATAGATTTGATGCCTTGTGATTTAAAAGCTTCATCATTTGCTTCTGTAATAAATGCTACTTGATTTTTTAAATCATTGAGTTTATTATTTACTGGTGTTGCTGAGAGCATTAGCACTTTTGTTTTTACACCTTTTTGTAAAACATCTTCTAAGAGGCGTGCATATCTTGACTTCGTTTTTTTCTTTTTACTTGTAGTGCCACTATTTCTGAAGTTATGTGATTCATCTATGACTATGAGGTCATAGTTTTCCCAGTTAAGTGTAGAGAGGTTTATCTCTCCACTCATCCCTTTTTCTCTACTTAAATCAGTGTGATTAAGTACATCATAGTTAAATCTATCCTCAGCCAAAATATTGCGTTTATCATTTATGGTGTAAATAGACCAGTTTTCTCTTAGTTTTTTGGGAGCTAAAACCAAGACCCTATCGTTTCTAAGTTCATAATACTTGATAACAGCCAAAGCTTCAAAAGTCTTACCAAGACCAACACTATCTGCTATGATACATCCATTATATTTTTCAAGTTTATCTATGGCACCAAGAACACCATCTCTTTGAAAATTATAAAGCTTGTTCCAAACTAAAGTCTCTTTAAATCCAGTTTTTGTGCGTATGATTTTCTCTTCATCCAGTTCGCCTATAAACTCTTTGAAAATATTGTAAAGCGTCATAAAGTATAAAAATTGTGGGGAATTATCGCTATAGATTTCTTCTATGGCTTCAAGTATCTCTTTTTTGACATCAGTAACCATATCTTTGTTGTTCCAGACTTCATCAAAAGTGGCTAAAAACTCTTTTGTTGTTTGGGCGTCTTTTGTCAAAGTATTCATAGCAAATGTAGAGGAGTTTGTATAGCCAAGACCTACAGAAGAGAAGTTAGAACTTCCAGAAATTGCTGTGTCATTGTCAATATGATAGAGATTAAAAGGGATAGCTCCTGCCGTTTTAACTTCTTTTGTTTGAACCTTGTCTCTTATCCAAGAAGCACATTCACGTGCAATTTTTACTTGTTGTAACTGATTTTTAAACTTTATCTCTTCTGGTTCGCCAGATAAGTAGTTGTTGATATGTCCATTTTTAAAAATAGGTGCAGTAAAAAGAAGTCTAAGTTCTTTGATTTTAGTAAGTTCTTTTTTTAATTCTGCAAAGGCATAGATGGTAAAGTAGCCTGAGATAATAGATAATTTACTATTTTTCTCGATACTTTGTTTTAATACATCTCCAACTTTGCCATTCTTTTTATTATCTATTAACAAACTACTATTTACCTTTTAACTTTAAGTAATATATTTTAGCACTTTTATATCAAAACTACAACTTGTAAGTATGAAATTATGAGATAGTTTTACTGTCTGCCATATGTTGTACTGTCTGCCACATAATGCAGATAGTCCATTAAAATGGAATATTGAGTATCCTTATCGATATTTTTATATAAAGCTCTGTATATTTGAGTCATGCTTCTTATATTGTATGGTATATCTATATAATTGTCAGTAAGAAATTTTTCAATTGTTCGTTCATATATGCGACCATCTTTTGCTGTCAATGAAACTGGTTGCATTTCATCATCAGAAAATATCTCTATAAAGGTTGCTAAAAAATCCATACTTTGAAATAGAAAATCAAAAATACCATTAGATTGTAAAAATTGATAGTTCTCTCTCCAACTTTTTACATGTTCATCATTTTCAGGAACATCTACTCCATCTATTTTCGGATTACGATGATAGTTAAATGTTTGTAATTGCTCTAAAAGCCAACCATATTTAAGATAGTAGTTGTAATATGTTCGTATGGTTGTCTCAAAATGATTGCTACTTGTTGTTTTATTACTCTTTCTCATTTTAGAATATCTACTTTCTAAGCTCTCTTGATAGCTTTTGTAGTACATTTTTGGAAATTTCACACGATTATGTAAAGATGTGTATAATTGTTTTATAAAACGGATAGAAACTTCAGTTTTAAGCATTTGCTCAATTTTATTTTTCATATCTGAAAGAACAATCTGCTTATCTTGGGTTAAAAATTGGTTTTCTCTTATAATATGCTCCTGAATAACCCTAACCTTTTCATAATCTTTGATAATTTCGATTAATGATGATTGGTATTGCTGATATTCAAACATATTCTTAATAGAACTAAGAATGAATTTTGTATCTTTCGCATTTACCGCATACTGGAACCTATTAAAAACTTCTATATAAAGCTCTTGATTTACTTTTTGTTGTTGTTCTTCTTTATCATAATCAAAAAATTCAAAGACCCATGCATCTGATTCCATCTGGTACATCTTTACAACATCATGTAATTCTGAAAATCTATTGAGTGAGCGCTGTAAGTTCTTTTTATGTCGAACTACAGAAAAATTATATCTACTTTTTTTGTTCATAAAAAATTATAACACTTTTTCATTAACCCTACTCAATGAAGAAATTATCTAATGTATTTTTATATAAACTTGTATCACGAAAACGGATTACCGAGAAAGGAAATAAAAAATGAAAACTAAAAGAATTGTTCAGATAACAACAAGTGAAGTAGAGATTGTCACTCGCCATTATACATATGAAGTAGCATTAGATGCTGATTGTGTAGAAGCATTTATGGAAAAAATGGATGGATTATGTGGTTATAAAGAAATATATACAGAGTTAAATGAGCATAATCCAAAACTTATTTCTAAAATAGATGGGAAGGAATACCCAACTGATGATAACTACTCATCTTGTGTTGATAGTGTAAAACTTACTAATCAACTTGCTTGTATTGTTTAAACATTTGTGGAATGAATATTAACCCACGTTAAACCCTATTATTCAATCAATCTAACTGATTTAAAACCCTATGTTCTGATATCACGATTATTTTGATAATCGCACTATAAAGGAGCAGTTATGCTACAAAGAAATATTATTCCAACAAAAAAATTTATCAGGTATGTAAAAAATACTATTAATGACTTAAAAGGACAAAGATATGAAAATATTAAGTTTTTAAGAGAACTTATAAGAACAAACAATGTGAGTTTGTTTGGAGCTGTGACGCTCTATGAAATTATAGAAATAAGAAAAGAACATATTCAGTATATCGCAAAGGTGCAAGATAAACAGAGTTTCAATATAGTTAATAAGGAGCATTATTATATGGAAAAATTCCTTGATGCACATTTTATAAATGGTTTGGAAATTTACGGTAACCATATTTGTGGTTGTGTATCTTATAAGGAGGTAATTTAATATGTCAAAATATATTAATGTTTATATGAGTGAAGAGAGTGATAAAATCATAGGTCGTATTGTAGAGAATACTCTTCTTGATGTTTGGGATGGAAAAAATTATTCTTACGGAGGAGTTGGAAATCATGGAGGTATTTCTAAGTTAAAACGAACAATAGAGGACAAGCAATTTGTATTCATCTTTACAACACAGTGGCAAGGAGTAAAAAATAGAGCATGGCTTATCAGCGATGAAGAAGCATTGCAATACATCTTAAATAGTGAGGATGACAGCTTACTAAGTAAGTATTTTAAAAATTATGATGTAAATTTAGAAGAAGATGATTAAGGAGTCGAAGATGCAATACTTTAATAATGAACTTAATAAGTTTGATATCTTAAAAATACCAAAAGAACAACATCAAACACTTAAGGGATTACCTCTTGGAGAAGTTGGTCTGCTTGTTGCACCTGGTGCAACTGGTAAGAGCTACTTTGTACTAAATTTGATACTTGCAAGTTGTGGTTTAACTTACAACCATCTTATTCAAAAACCTGTAAAAACTTTATATGTGAGCTTGGAAGATAGACTTGAAGATATTCAAAGACGTTTATATACCTATAAAAAAGCTCTTAATATATCTGAAACACTTTTAATAGAGACAGAGTTTGATTTTAAAATCATTGAAAATAAATCGACAGAGAGGTTAATCGAAAAAGGTGTAAGCCAAAATGATAATAAATTCTTTCAGGAACTAAATACAATTATCGCTAATGAGAAGTATGAATTAGTAATTATTGATACCCTTATCAAGGCATACACTGGCTTTGAAGAGAACAACAATGCTGATATGGCAATGGTTCTCTCACACTTTAATACTATGGCAATAAATAACCAGTGTTCAATCTTGCTACTACATCATACTAATAAAGCAGCAATAGGTCAAAATGCAGATATTAATCAATCTATCAGTAGAGGTGCTTCAAGTTTGGTTGATAATTCAAGATTTGTATTATCACTTTCAAAAAACGAATATGATACAGGGATTATTTGTCAATCCGTTAAAACCAACTTCTCTGCACCAACAAAATGTGAATATACCAGAGTTTATAAAGGTGCTCTTATTTGTGAGGAGAGTGAAGATGAACTTGTTGCCTAATAACTCATATAAAGAAGCAAGAATGGCATCTATTGAGGTTTTATTTCATTTTTTTAAAGCAGTGCCAAGCTCTTACTATGTTGAAATTGAAGAAAAAAATACTGATGGAACCGTGACCATATCTAAAAATGAGATACAAACTATCAGAAAAGAGCTTGATAAGTCTGTAGTAGGGTTTGACTTTATTGATATTACAGGGATGTATTTGTCTGCTTATGACCAAAAAATTTTCAGAGCTATTATGCAAAGTGTGTATAAGAAAGATGAGAAACGCTTTGAGTCCAACATGATTGAAGCAAAATCACTCAATGAAGAGTATCTCCCAGTCAGTAGAGAACTCTATTCCAACCAAGCTCAAATCAGTATCAGTGAGTTTTATCAAATTATCAATCCAAATACTAAATCAAGAAGTTCTAAGGAGTTATACAGCAAGATTATTAATTCACTTAATAGATTAGCTCATGTGACACTTTCAATCTATACAAAAGATAAGAGAAATATTGTAACAGCACCTTTATTGATATTTTCCAATATTGATAATTACTTATATCTACAATTGCATCCTGCACTATTATCCTTTCAATATGAGAGTAAAAACCAACATATTATCAAACCTAAACAGAGTTATTATATTCTCAATAATTCGGAATATTACAAGCTTGGTAGTGATTTGGAAAGGTTACTCTACTCAAAAATACAGTATAAATTTGCATCAATGCCAAAAAATCATAAGCAGTGTAGATTTGAATTTGATGAGATATTGTCTCAACTGTTTTTGGCTACTAACTCTAAAAAAAGTAAATACAATCAAACAGCTAAGTTGAAAAAAACTATAGCAGAACTAAATAAAAACTCCTCATATAGCTTAATAGTTGAGGGTTCAAAAACTTTATATATAGTAGTTAATAGATAATTGAAGCTTCTAAGGCTTCAATTTTACAAGTATAAGTATATATATAAATAAAATATTACCTATACCTACGAAGTTACAAGTATATCATTTCCCTCTGTAAGGTTGATTTTTTCCCTCTATTAGGTTAGGAAACTCTCTCTATTAGGTGAAAATTAATATTCAAATATTTATAAATTTTATCATTAAAAATTATAATAAATTAAAAAGGAACACTATGTTATTCATAATTTTAAAGCTACTACCAATTGTTTCTCTGTTGCTATCCCTTTATATATTACATATGTTAAAAAAAGAAAAAGATGCCAACATTTTGATGGAGCATAATCAAGAGCTAATAGAAAAGTATATACTTAAAAATGAAAAGAGCATTAAAAAATTAGCGATAGAGTTAAATGAAATGAAAGAGGGTATCTCAACTTGGAAGTTGAATGCTGCCAATGATATTAAAGATATAAAAAACAAAGTTACTGATTTGTATAAAAGATGGGATATTGTTGCGGACGATAGAATTACATCTATCCCTCAAAATAACAAAGAATGGTGGGAGGCTAAACAAATAGTAGCTCAGGCACCGGTAAAAGTTTGGAAGCCTAAAAATTTATCACAAAGTAAAAGTGGCTTCATTAATGAGAACTCTAAGTATCAAAATCAAACTGATGAAGATGAACACAACCAAGATTTTTCAGAGTTAAGTGATGAAGACTTTGAAAAAATTTTAGATGAAGACAGTGGTGATACAAGCTCATCAACTGGCACAGAAAATTTACAACAACAAAAACCAAAACGAAAAAAATCACTACAAAAAACAATGTAGCAATACATTGTAAAAAAGCTCTCTGCTAAGAGACAGTGGTTTATCAGAAATGATAAACAGTAACTGGTTTCTTTTTAAGAGATGACAAACGTGAAAAAAGAAAATCTGACAAAAAGTTTTATACTCAACTATATATCAATTGAGGATAAACTTTATGACAGCAGTGATGACCATACAGCCAATTACATTTAATACAAAAACTATCTCAGGTAAAAAAGTTAAAGGGATAGATAAAGGTGGATTATATGGTCTTATGAAACATAATAACAGAGAAGAATATCTTGATGAGTATGAAGTCAAAACAAAACGCAATACTCACATAGATACATCCAAGGAGCACTTGAACCATTACTTTAAAAAAATAGATGCAAGTAAGATTGAAAAACTAAAGTCAATTCCACATCGAAAAAATCAGAGAGGTGCATTTCAGATGGTGTTTAGTTTTCAAGACCTTTATGTTGATGAAGCAAATCAGTTCTACAATAAAGAATTTGCAAAAGATAAAGCAAAACTCATTATCGAGTTTTTAAAACAAGAGGGCATCATAGAAAGGTTTGAGTTGCTTGATTTGGTTTGCCATAATGATGAAGGTATGCAAGGTGGTGATACACAACATCCTCACTTCCATTTAACATTCTCTGCTTTTGATAAGATAAATAAAGACTGGGGTTATAAGGATTTCTTCTCTCCAACAGTAGGTCAAAAACCTATGATGAAAAATGGAGAGATACAGTATAAAAAAGTCAAAAATGGAAAAGATAGAGGTAAGTTTGTTTTAGATAGTGATGGTAATAAGGTGCCTAAGATGAAAGATATAGAAGCTCCAATATTTCAAAAACTACAAGATGACTGGAATGATTTTTTAATAGCTAAAAATCAACCATATCGTAACAAAAAAGAATTCACAAGCCTTATACAGTTACCAAACTCAATATGGAGAAAATTAACACCTGAAAAGAAACAAGAGGTCTATAAAATCAGAAAACTTCAAAACAAGATGGATAGAGCTTATTTTAATAACAATATAAAGTTATATACACACTTAAAAAAAGAGATAGTATCACTACTTGCAGAAGTGATGATTGATATTGAGAGGGTGCAGAAAAAGCTTCATACAAAACTATGAAGCCTTTGGTCTGGCAAATTTGCTCTTACTTTTGGTCTGTTTTTTATCTTGAGCTTGTTTAAGATTATTGACTGATAATTTTTCAAGAAATGTGGTTGCTTTACTCGCTTGGCTTGAAGCAGAGAATAAAATATAAGGATTTTCTTTAATGTTTTTTACCCAAGAGTCAAGATACTCGCTGTGTTGTGTAGTTTGCATTGAGATACCTTTCTCAGCACATAAAAATGCAGAACTCATTTCAGCGATTAGTTCCTCAACACCATAAGCCTTCTCTTTGTATTTTTGTAAAAATGTATCTCTATCAATACGAGACTCATGATTTGTCCAGTGACTTAGCTCATGAAAAAAGGTAGAGTAGTAGTTTTCACTATCCTCAAAATCAGAGATATTGGGCATATAGATACAATCTCCTTGCTTACTATAAGCTGGTTCTCCTCTTAAAACTATTGGATTAATAGATTTTAAAAATGCTTCAATCTCTTGAATTTTTTCGTTCTCAGATTTAGGCTCATCTTGCTGAAAATTGATACCCTCAACTTGTTCTGTGTTATAAACCTTATAGCTTCTGAGTATTTTATAGGTTTCTTCTTTTTGCTCCATCTCTCCAGTCTCTTGATTAACCTCTTCGATTATCTTGTTTATATTTTTCAAAAAGAAGATGTCCTTGGCATTTTCAAGTTCATCTTCTTTTATTGTCCCTCCAAGTTTTTCAACTTGTTTGGCAGTTATCCACTTATTAGACTCATATTTATTTTCACTCATCAATGATATAAGATTTATACCGCTATAATTACCTCCTGTTGTAGCACTTTGAGGCAGTCCATTTCTTAAATTCCAAGACTTTTTCCAAGGCTCAACACCTTGCTCTAAATCCGATATAAACTTTTCAACAAGTTCGTTGTATTTATCTCTGGCTTGGTTTGGTTTATTTGTTTGTGTAGGATTATTTTCTTGCATAGTTAGTTCCTTAGTAAGTAGTTATTACTAAGAGTATAATGATAATTAAAATTTATTTAAGTTAATAGAATTTTTTTTGACAATTAGTTGATGGAAGAGCTGATTTTATGAAAGGTGAGCTCATAAAATCCCTATATAGGCTTTTTAAGGGAAATAAAATTGTTTGACTGTTGTTTGATGAAATCAGTTATTGAGACTAAAAATATGATGCTTATTGGATAAGTTCTGATAAAATATATTTATGAATATCGGTGAAATTACTAAACAGTTATTATTGGAAGCAGAAGAATTAGAAATTCTTTATCATGAAAATGCTTTTGAGTGTTTTAAGTTTGTTTTTAATTATGAAAATGAATTTGGTGGTATCCCTACCAACAGCTATGAAGAATATATTAGCCAAGAGGGGACAGAAGAACAAAGGGAAGTAGTTGAGTATATAGAATATTGTAATGCAGATACTTATGATTACTTTTTTAAGATTGCTGACTTATGTCAAGATTATAGAGAAAAGAAAAAATCACTTGAAGATACTCTTTTGTTTATTAGTGAGACAGAACATACCGAAACGAGTATAAACTTTTATGACTTTGGTATAATGAAAGCAAAACAGAAGTTATTATCAAGAGTTGTAGAACTTAATAAATTAAGTGATAAGCCAATTTCAAAGGTTGAAGAGATTGCAGTTATGCAGGCGAAACGAATTATCACTGTAAAAGAGTTCGCTGAGATATACAGCATCTCCAAAACGTCGCAACAAAATTATAGAGCAAGACTTCACGACCCTTTACCACATCACCAAAAGGTAGAAGGTGGAAAGATAACTTATGTGGTTGATGAAGTTGAAAAATGGTTTGAAAACCAACATAAATAAAGGTGAAAGT
>Ga0256843_1003289_pt1 | contig 11308 bp, 8 predicted proteins | sample AlvinellametaG_FD_191572 | JGI IMG/M metagenome (GOLD analysis project Ga0256843, IMG submission 191572) | Pompeii worm associated microbial communities from hydrothermal vent at the East Pacific Rise, Pacific Ocean - Alvinella | ecosystem: Host-associated > Annelida > Integument > Unclassified ... | reverse complement strand
GTTCGGATAGCGTAACCTCACTTTTAATCGTGAAGCAACCTAAACATAAATGCCTAGATTTCCCTACTAGAAATTGATAGTCGAATTATAGCTTCACTCTTATAAAAAGTAGTTTAAACTACTATTTTTATTCAAACATATCTGTATACATTGCTTTTGCCCAATCATATGCGCTAGCAGCATTTTGCTCCCCATGCTTCCCTTTCCATATCTCATCGGTCACAGGAGTAGCAAACTCAAACTGTCCTGCTTTTTTATTGTAAGCATATTCAGAGTGAATGAAAATACCACGTTCAGGATTAATAGAGACTAAAGATATGCATACAGTAACAGGGGACTCCCATTTTATCTTAGGCGCTTTATTAATCTTTCTTGCTATAAGACGTGCAACATACTTTGCTTCTGTATTTGATGTGTTCCCAGATTTTGAAAAGCCCATTGGACGTGCATCACCACTTACAAAAATATCTTTTTCGCCTATTACTTCATATGTAAAAGGATCAATATTGGCTTCCATTTTATTATAAATAGTATCTTTTGCAAACCCTAACATCTCTAAAAGTTTTCCACCACGGACATGTGGATAAAACGAAGCATCTTCAAAATTAAACTCATCAAATTCAGTTACCACTAACTTTTTATCTAAATCTATCTCTTCTATTTTTGCATTTGGCACATACTCTAAATAATCAGCATAGAGTTCATCCATCGCCGTATGAAAACCATGTTCTTTGATTGTAATATCATTATTTTCATCTAAAAGGATTACTTTTGCTTTAATTCCTTTTGTTTTAAAATAGTCAGCGACCATACAGGCTCTCTCATATGGAGCAGGCAGACAACGATAATTTCCCGCAGGAACAGTCATAATAAAATTACCACCTTTAAAGTTTAAAATTTTATTACGAAGTGTCATATGTTCACTTCCTGGTTTAAAAGCAGCCGGATACTCATTTCTTAAACGGTTTTCAAGAGCTTTATCATCTGTCCAATAGGAGTAGTCATAATCAATTCCAGGAGCTAAAGCCAAATAATCATACTCTATATCACCATTTGTAGTTTTAAGGATTTTTGCATCTTTATCTATACCATATGCAGAAGCTTGAAAAAATGTATAATTATTTTCACGTGCACCTTGCAGATAATCATGTGTTAAAAACTCTAAATCAAGCTTATCAACAAGCCATAAATTACTCATAGGGCAAGATACAAACTCAAATCTTTGCTCAACCAAAATAACTTCAGCCTGAGGTGCTTCAATCTTTACCTGTTTGGCTAAAGAGAGACCTGACCATCCACCACCGACAACAACAACTCTAACTGCTTTCGTTTTAGGAAAAGGTAAAAATGTTGTAGTTATTTTCTCTTTTTTAGGGGGTTTTACTTCACTGTTAGAACACGCAGAAAGTGCAGTTGCAGCAGCAACTACACCTGAAATCTTGAGAGCATCTCTTCTTGATAAATTCAAATCTATCCTTCTATATAATCTTATAGTATAAGTATATCGAATATAGATAAATAATTTACTACTCCGCCATTCCTAAAGAGATTTTATTACCTTTGAATTCTAAGATTTCTACTTTGATTTTTTGACCTTCATGTAAAATATCTTTTACATTTTCAACTCTCTCTTTAGAGATCTTTGAGATATGAAGCAAGCCATCTGTACCATCTGGAAGCTCAACAAAAGCACCAAAATCTACAATACGTTTTACAACACCATCATAACTGCTTCCTACTTCATACTTTATTTTCTCTTTTTTCGGAGCATTAACTATTGTTTGAATGTGAGCTTTTGCACCATAAACGCCCTCTTTATTTTTACCTGTAATTTTTACTTTTCCATCTTTTTTATCAATATCAATTGCAACTTCAAACTTCTCAATAATTTCACGAATTGTTTTTCCTGCTTGACCAATTATCTCACCGATAAATCCCGGATCAATATGAAAATGTTCAGTTGATGGAAGGACACCATCATTAAACTCAATTTTGCTTTCCGCTTCAAGCATAATGTCAATAATATGACTTCTACCCTCTTTTGCCTGATAGAGTGCCTCTTTAAGGACATTTAAAGAGATACCACCAAGCTTAATATCCATCTGCATAGCAGTGATACCATCTTTTGAACCTGTCACTTTAAAGTCCATATCGCCATCATGATCTTCAAGACCCATAATATCTGAAAGGATGGCATATTTATCACCCTCACTTACCATTCCCATAGCAATTCCGGCAACAGTATCACTTGTCTCAATATCTGCAGCACGTAATGCCAAATAACCACCACATACAGTAGCCATAGAAGAGGAACCATTTGACTCTAAAATCTCTGAAACCAAACGTACAGTCTGACCATCAAGGTTTGTAATTGGTTCAAGTGCACGTTTTGCCAAGTTACCATGACCAAGCTCACGTCTTTTTGTTCCCATAACAGGGCTTGCTTCACCTACTGAAAAACCTGGGAAGTTATAGTGCACCATAAAATTCTCATTTTGTGTTCCTTCATCTGTCAGACCTTCAAACATCTGTGCATCTTTTGGTCCACCCATAGTAAGAACAACAAGTGCTTGTGTCTGTCCACGAGTAAATAGACATGATGCATGCGCAGATGGAAGAACATTTGTATCAATACTGATCGGTCTTACTTCTGTTAAAGCACGCCCATCTGCACGTACCTTGTCATTTAAAATTTGAGCACGTACAAACTCTTTTTTCACAGCTTCAATTGCCTCTTTAAGCTCTAACTCAAGATCTACATCTGCCCACTCCTCTTTAGAAGCAATGATATTTTTACGAAGTTGACGGAGTGCAGTTGAACGCTCTGATTTTGCCATTTGAGAGAGTGCATTATGAATATCACTTACATGATTCGCTTTTACATACTCTACCATTTCACTATTAAGTTCATCTGCTTTTAAATCAAGAGGTTTAATCTCTTTTTGATGTGGTCCAAAAGCTACTTCATACTCAACATTGGAGGCAAAAAGAACTTTTTGAGTTTTATCTAAAACTTCAATAAGCTCATCTTCATTCATTGCATTTGAAACATGCTTTGAAAGAACTACTGTTCCTAAAGATGGATCCATTATAGGATCTAAAAGTGGTTCAGGAACCTCCTCAACATCAACTTTTTCACTCCCGATTGAACGCATCTCAATCATAAGAAGTTCCTCTTTTGTACCAGAGAGATAGAGGTCAAGTGTAGAATTTTTGAGTTGCGTGAGCGTTGGATTTAGAACAAGCTCCCCATCTACTTTTGCAGCACGAACTGCTGAGACACTTCTGTTGATGTCAATATCTGAAACATATAGAGCAGCTGATGCAGCATTAAGTGCTAAAACTTGCATATCAGATTCACTATCTGCTGAAAAGACCATAATTGTAATCTGTGTTGGATGTCCAAAACCTGTAGGAAAGAGTGGGCGAAGACTTCTGTCCACTATTCGTGAAGTGAGTGTCTCAAAATCACTAGGCTTTGTCTCACGCTTAAAAAAACCACCAGGAATTTTTCCTGCTGCATATGTTTTTTCTATATATTGTACAGTGAGTGGTAAAAAGTTATCTTTAACTACTTCCGTCTCATCAATTACAACTGTAGCAAGTATTACTGTATTTCCTGATTTTAACCATGCGCTTCCATTTGCTTGTTTTGCAACACTACCGAAACTATATGCTTCTTCTCTATTTTCTAACTTTAACTCTACATCATATTTCATCTGTTTTCCTCTAATATTTTTTCTATTGTTTCATCATCTAGTTTTTCAAGATTTTTATAGTATAAATCTGTCTCTACATAATCATCAATATCATATAGAAAAAAAATCTCATCTACAAAAGTCTCCAAAACTTCCAAAACATCTTTTGGAAGTACCGGTACAGCGATATAAACAGCTTTTGGTTTTTGATTTAGCACTGTTTTTAATGCGGTCATAAACTTTGTACCGGTCTCACTGCCCTCATCAACAAGAAGAACAACTCTGTTTTCCATTGATGGAAATGGTTGTCCTTTTCTATACTGATATATATAGCTAAGTATATCCTCTTCATGCTTTCTATGCGCTTCACCATAAATATAATCATACTGAATATCAAATGCATTAATAAGATTTTCATTCAAGACTATCTCTTCAGTTTCGCTCACACGGGCAACTTCACACTCTGAATTGTGTGGTGCCATAATCGCTTCTAAAAAAAGAATTTCCAAAGAGTTTTTCAATTTTCCCTTTAAATATGCACCTAACTCCAAACCCCCTTTAGAGACTGCAACGATATTCCACTCTTCATCTTTAAGCTTCTGCATTGGCATAATATCTAAAAGCTTCTCTGCCGCATCTTTTCTATTTTCGAGTATATTTTTATATTTTTGCATCTACTTACCCTAATTAGTCTGAGAAGTTGGTAGTTTATAAGTAATGAACGAACTATTTTTACTTGGCTGCATAAGAGGTTTTAAGACAACTGTAATATATAGATATTTATCATAAATTGAAGACTCTCCTGTTTGAGTTAAAACAGGTCTATTGCTCTCACTATACTTTATACCAAAATCCCAACATCTCTTCTTATACATAAAACCAACTGAAAAGCTTTTTTTCTTCTTAATCTCTAAATCATAATTATAAAGAGCAGAAAAAGAGTAGTGTCTATTATATTTATACTCTATATTTGAAGTTAAATAACTAGTATATCGGAGAGGATCTGTTGAAGTAACCGGTTCTATAAAACTATCTTTAAAGAGATGTGAAAGATGTAATTGTAAACTTTTTGTATGAAAAGTCAATTTATTAAATACCTTTGAAAAACTATTTTGATCATAATTATAAAACATATTATTATAATAAGAGAGATAATCATTTAATCTATAATCTAACTCATTTTCTAACTCTCCATATCGATTTGTATTGTTAGAATAGGATATGCGCTGTGTCATTTTATGGTATAAAATCTGTTTTGCACTTTTATCATATAGATATTGTGTAAATTCAACTTGAGCAGCATTATCTATATCAGTAATATTATAAAATTCACATCGAGGTTCATCGGCATTGAGTGGATCAGAACAATACTCTGCATTATCTGCATAATAACCCTCTGCATGAGACCATGAAGACTTGTTATATGTTACTCCAAAAGAGATAACATGACTAAAATCATCATATTTTTTTGTTAACTGAGAAGCAACATTAAATGTATGATAATTTCTTGCATAATAACCATTTCTATAGACAAAATCACTCTCTAAATCTACACCACTAAATTGAGAATGTTGCATATATAGATTTGCTGTATATGAGACATTAAGATACTCATCAAAAAGTGATGTTTGCAATGTAATAGGTAAATTTACATCTGTTTGAATGACCTTTTTATTGACTTCTCTCCATATATTTGTACTTTTTATATCCAAATCATAAAGAAGATAGTTTGTAAAGAGAGTATTTAGATAGTGGTGATATTGTAATGTTGGTAATTTTTGAAGCGTATTTTCATTAGAAGACAAAGTTAAATCTTGATAATATTTAAAATAAGCTCCAATATAATCTTCTTTTGTATTGTAAAAAAGATTTATACGAGAAAGGACTTGTGTCGCTGTAGATTTATTCGTCGTATTATTTGAAGACAGATTAATATAGTCTACATCGTTCATATGATTTATATCTACATAAAATCCTGACTGACCTGAAAATTCATAGCCACTCCAAAGATTTAAAAAGTCTCTGTTATCATATTTTATATTAAATCCATAATGAGAAATATTTTGAAGATTATTTTGAATAAAGTAGTCACTCTGTTCTTTAAAGTAACCCATTTTAATAGAGCCATGCGAAACCTTTGAATCTACAAATCTAAAATTTGTATAGATTCCTGCTCCTCTACTTGTGCGTACCTGTGGTAACAACTCCAAATCCCACCAATTTTGCTCTGCTATATAAAAAGGTTGTTGATAAAACAGACCCTCATCATTTGAAAAACCAAGGGATGGCTTTAAAAGACCTGTCCTTCTTGTTGTATCTAATGAATAGCCAAAATATGGTGTATATAAAAGCGGTATATCATAGATATAGAGTCTCATATTATAGAGATTAATCCATTTTGATTCCGTATCATAATCTGATGAAGAGAACTCCATAGTCCAAAGCGGATTGATTGGATTACAGCCACTAACAACACCTGAAGATATATCTATCTCTTCCTTGTTAGCTTTTCCTTCATTCCCACTCATCCATACATCAGATTTATTATCTATCATATAAAAAGGTTTAAAGAAACGCTCTTTTTTAGCAATATTTAATTTTGCATATTTACCTAATATTTTATATTTACCTGCATGATTGGCACGAATATTATCAAAAAGTTCTAACTCACCGGTTTTTTTATCATAACGTGCTCTATCTGCTGTAATAATATAATCTTTATAGATTACAGAAACACCACCCGAGGCATTAACTACATTAAAACCTGATGTCAATTTTGAAGCATAAATCTCTATCTTATCACCAGCTGTTAAATATGTAGCAATAGATAATAGAAGTAAAAATAATCTAAACATTTATAACCAAAGTTTTTGCTGTTTTATCATGCCATGTTTGACGAGCCGGGTCCATCATTCCCCATAAAAAACCAATATAAAAGAGCATTTCACTAATAACTCTAAAGACAGCACGATTGAATGAACATACTAAAGAGGGATTTTGCAATGTTGCTATCTCAATCACTCTAATTTTCATAGCAATCTTGCCTAAAGTTGCGCCATACTGCATAACAAAAAAGGTTTGATAAACAATCTTCATTAAAAGGTACTCGAACATATAACTATTTGTAAGTATAATAATCTCTTCAACACTCTTTGCATTAGAAAATGAGTCTGACATAGCAATGATAAGTAAAAAAGAGAGTAGCAGTTCATCAATAAAAAAAGCTGCAGCTCTCTTTTTAATTGGTGCTAATACAAGCCCTTCTCTATGCAGTACATTCTCTACCTCTTCATTCAAAAGACTATTCCTAAAGAGCTTGGTAAGCTATGTCAGTTCGAAATTTTTTGCCGGCAAAATGGACTTGACCACATCTCATATAGGCACGGTCTCGAGCCTCTTTGATAGTGTCACCAAGACCAACACAGACAAGTACACGTCCACCAGTTGCATAGAGTTTCCCATCTTCACGACTTACACCTGCAAAAGAGATATGTGTATATTTAGCTATCTCTTCATGATGAACATCATCGAGTATAATCTCTGCCGGTGTAGAAGATCCATACGGATAGTTTTCACTTGCCATTACAACACCTACCGCGTACTCTTTTGAGAACTCTACTTTTATCTCAGCTAAACGATTTGTTGCAGCTTTGTAAAACATATCTGCAACACTTGATGTCATCAATGGCATTAAAATCTCACACTCAGGGTCTCCAAAACGAACATTAAACTCTAATGTAATCGGCTCACCATTTACAACCATAATTCCAATGAAGAGTACACCTTCAAAAGGTGCACCCTCTTTTTGCATACCATCAAGTGTCGGGCGAATAACTCTATCTTTCACTTTTTGATATAACTCTTCATCTACAAGTGGTGTTGGAGCATAGGCACCCATTCCACCTGTATTTGGTCCTGTATCACCATCACCTACACGTTTATGGTCCTGAGCTGCCGGAAGTAAAATATAATCTTTTCCATCACATACTGCAAACATTGAAAGTTCATACCCATCTAAAAACTCTTCTACAATTACCTTTTTCCCAGCATCACCAAAGCTTTTACCACTTAACATCTCGCTAATTGCTTTTTTAGCTTCATCATGACTCTGTGCAATAATCACGCCTTTACCACCACACAAACCATCTGCTTTTACAACAATTGGAGCAGTTAGAGTGTTTGTAAATTTAAAAAGCTCTTCAATTGAGTCACTCTCAATATATGCAGCTGTAGGGATATTATACTTAGCTAAAAAGTTTTTCATATAAACTTTTGAACCCTCTAATTGTGCTGCTTCTTTACTTGGTCCAAAAATTGTCAAACCTTGCGCTTTAAAAATATCTACAACACCATCCACTAAAGGTGCTTCAGGACCAACAATAGTTAAATCAATACCATTCTCTTTAACAAATTCTGCAAGAAGATTATAATCTTTTATATCAAGATTTGTACCCAACGCATCTGTCGCACCATTTCCTGGTTGAAAAAAGAGCTCATGTCCTACATTTTCATTTGCGATTGCAAGTCCTATTGAGTATTCGCGTCCACCACTGCCAAGTATTAAAATCTTCATAAAATCTCCATCTAAAATAAAAAAGTTTACTCAAAGTAGGGCTTGCATACTCTAAGTAAACTTTTTATAAATTTATAATCCGAATGGCCGTCACACTATTGGCTTGGTTCTAAAAGCCGAATTTGGGTGAAGAGAGAGTTAGATAACGGCGACAGTCTCATCGGCAGAGTAAACGTACCTCAAGCGAGATCATCGACACACACTAACTCTACTAGTTCACTATATGAATATGTAGAACCCTCATATATGTGTTGACACGAACCACTCAGATTGATAAGTTATTATACTCAAAAGATACTTGATTTAATTTTATGAAAAGCTAAATTTTCTCTCTGTCCTGCTAATGTTTTTGTTTTTTCAAAAGTTCTATGATTTTTGAATAAAAATAATTTAATTTTATTGGTTTTAACAGATAAGCCTGCATACCACACTCTAAAGCTTTTTGCATAGCAGAGTGTGAATTATCTGCACTTAAAGCAATGATTGGCATATTGTCCAAGGCACTATTTTGACGTATTTTTTCTGCTGTCTCATATCCATCGAGTCCACTCATATTTATATCCATCAAAACAAGATCAAAATTTATATTTTCTGTTAAAAGTTCTAGTGCTTTTTCTCCACTCTCTGCATATGTTGTTTCTATACCAGTCTTTGCAAGCATTCCTGCTATTACTTTATAGTTGAGCTCTTCATCTTCAACAACAAGAATTTGCTTTCCTTTATACTTTTTCAAGAGATCGATTAAGAGATCTTTACGTGTATTTGCAACTTGAGGCTTTTGATAGAGTTCAATAATAAGGTTGAGCACATTTTGAATAGTAATAGGTGGTTTCAAATAGGCATCAACCATAAAATCTTGTAAAAAGTCAGCATTTAGACTACTATAGAGTGGGCTTAAAATAACTATTTTAAAATTTTGACGCTTCTGCATAAGTTGAATTTTTTCTCGGGTAGTCTCATTTAAATTTTGTAGATTAATAATAACAAGATCATAAATATCTTCTTCTCTCTCTTGAGATAATGCATCTATTGTTGGAATATTATGTACTCTATATTTAAAATAACTAAGAGCTTGTGTTAGTGGTATAGCATTTTTATTGCACGCATCAATAAGAAGAATATTTTTATTTAATAAGCTCTCATTTGGAAGTCTATATTGACGTTTTTCATTATAATCTTTCAGTGTAAATTCTAATTGAAACCTAAAAGTACTTCCAAAACCTTTTTTACTATCTACAGAGATCTCTCCACCCATCATCTCCACAAGATTTTTAGAAATATTTAATCCCAATCCACTACCGCCATATTTACGGCTTGTCGAATCCTCAGCTTGATAAAAGGAGTTAAAGAGTCTCTGCATCTGCTCTTTTGTCATCCCAATACCAGTATCTGAAATAATAAATTCTAAAGTTATCGTCTCTTTTTCGCTAGAAACCTTTTTAACTTCTAATGTTACCTCACCCTCTTTGGTGAATTTTATTGCATTGCTCATAAGGTTGATTAAAATTTGTCCAAGGCGTAAAGGATCACCTAAAATATGAGGAGTAACATTTTTATCTACTAAAACAACGATATTTAGATTACTATTTTTTGCCTGTACTGAGACAATATTATAGATATAGTTAATTATATCATTGAGATTAAACTCTGTCTTCTCTAATTGTAATTTACCAGCTTCAATTTTAGCAAGATCCAATATATCATTTAAAAGAGACAACATATAGTCTGAGGCTTTCTCAATCTTTGTCAAATAATCTTTTTGAAGAGGCTTTAAATTACTCTCTAAGAGTAAATGGATCAATCCAGTAATAGCAGTCATTGGTGTTCGAAGTTCATGACTTACATAAGATATAAGTTCCTCTTTTTGTGCAATCTCATCCGAACTATCTCTCTTTATGACAACAGGAAGATGAACCCGTTTTTTATAACGCATAAACTCCCTTCTGTAAAAGAACAGACCAAATAAAAGAAGAGTAGATATAGAGAAAAAAAGAACAAAAAGATACTTGTAAATCTCTACCTCTGCTACTATGCTCTTTTTGGAGAGTGTTTTCTCCACTTGAGGATAATAGAAAAATGGTTCTTTTTTCGCCTCTTGCGCATATAAAAAAGTCAACGAAAATAGAAATAATAAGCTAATAAATTTAAATTTCATCTCTCTCCTTAAAACACTTTATCTATTATAATTAATATAAGTGAATAATTAGTAACAGTTCTAAATCATTTTAAAACAACTTTCAATAGTTGTTTCAGGTGAAATCTCGTAGGAAACCCCCTCAGGCACTACTTTAGCTGTTGTTTTACCAATTACAATAAGTCGCTGCTTTTTTGTAAATGAATGTCTCTGTAAAAAGCACTTTACACTTGAAGGAGAAGTAAATATCAATATAGCATCCTCTTCTACCACTACTTTATCAATAGCCTCAGAACAGCTACTCTCATAAACAATAGCCTCATCAATTAAATATCCATCCTCTTTACAACGTTGAACAAAGTCTGAAGCAACAATTTTTGCACGCAGATAGAGCCATTTTTTACTTTTTTCATATGAGTGTATCTTCTGAATAAGATTATCTCCATAGCCTCCACCAATATCTAAGACTTCTCCACCCAAAGCTTCATAAGATTTTGCACTTTGGAGAGAGACACAAAGTGCAGAAAGATGAATATAGCTATTTTTATCATATTGTGTAAGAGCTTTACTTGCTTGTTTAGAAGTAATTATGAGATTATCATACTGGGAGAAATCAATATCAGGTTTAAAAAAGGTTATATCAAGAGAATTGACACTTATTGCATTGGGATGAGATGAGATAGAAAAAAGGTAAATAGGCTGTGTTGTTTTCAAAAGAATCTCCTAAACTACAAAACTGTAAATCATAAAAAGTGTGATGTAATTTGGAATGTTTTGAGACTAAAGCACAGTAAACTATGCCAATGCCTCAATCATTTCAAAGTGCATTGAAATTTTTCTTGATTTTATTCCCACTCGATTGTTGCTGGTGGTTTACTTGATATATCATAAACCACTCTATTA
>Ga0256843_1003288_pt1 | contig 11308 bp, 12 predicted proteins | sample AlvinellametaG_FD_191572 | JGI IMG/M metagenome (GOLD analysis project Ga0256843, IMG submission 191572) | Pompeii worm associated microbial communities from hydrothermal vent at the East Pacific Rise, Pacific Ocean - Alvinella | ecosystem: Host-associated > Annelida > Integument > Unclassified ... | reverse complement strand
ACAGTAAATTGTTCAAAACTTTTCACAGACGTATATATACTGCTCTCAACTCTATATACTATCTCTCTATACTTTATATAAATATAGTGTAATAGTGTAATAGTAGTATGTTTTCAGCAGTAAAACCCCATAATATAGGGCTTTTCAGCTATTACACTTGCTATTACACTGCTATTACATTATTGATTTAGTGTAATAGTTATACATTGATAAGTGATAAGCGTCAGATATATCTTCAAACTTTTTACTATTTACATTTATATTTGATAATTTTGATAAGATAAGTTTGTTTCTTTCAGATATTGAATTGATCATTAATTCTTTGTTTGCATTTCCATTTCCAGTTGAAAGCTTTTTCAAAGACTTTGGCTCAACAATATTATATATTATATTATTTCTTTTTAATTCATTTAAAATAACATAGAATAAACCGGCCAATTGACGAGCAGAAGCAAATCGTGAATTATATGACAATCCTTCTATACATACTTGATAAACATTATATTCTTTACATATATTTATTATATGTTTACAAATAATAATAATTCGATCTTCTAGTGATATGTTATTTTTTGTTGAAATAGAATCTGCATATATTATTCTATTATCCTCTACAATAACTAATCCTGTGTTTGAAAAGGATTGATCAACACCTAATATTTTATTATTAATATTAAGTGTTGAATTATTATTATTTACATATCCCATTTATGCAAACATTCTTAAAACCTGAATTCTTAAGTCAGATATTATTGATATATTTCCAGATTCAGAGTTTCTAGCAGTTAATACAATTGTATTCATTTCAATAATATCCAAATCTTTTAAAACAACGTCAACATTGTATGTATATGGGTCAGTTGTATCTGCTGTAAATGTATTTATTGTATCATACATGTTTTCAATAAAGCCAACGTCTGGATTGCCAAGTGCAAACGCTACTAATGCATTTTGTGCTGTTGCGTCAGCCTTTATAGTATATGTTCCAGTTATTCTTATGTCTACTTTTGAATAATTAAAGCAAAATGAATTTTCAGGAGTCATATCACTAAACCATATATCTTTATTGTAATTTTCGTTATTTATATCTGTATTTATACCACACTTAAATCCTATTGTATCAGCAATAGTAAACATATTAGTTTCAATTGTATCGTCAACACATTCATAGAATTCGTCGTCAGTTCTTTTTATATTTATTTCTGCTATTTGAAAATCTTTCTTTTTTAACATTAAATCACTTAATATTGTTATTTGATTTTTATTATCTTCTATTTTTTTACTTACCTCTGATTTCTCAATAATTACAATATCAGTTTGTTCAATGTATACTCTTATTGAATCGTCATAATTTTCAATTGAGGCAACATTTAAATAAATTAAAAAATCGTCATATTCTGTAGTTATAGTCTGTTCAATATCAATTATTTTATTTCCAGATTCAGAACTTGAATATGAGAAATATTTACTATAAAATTCAGCTGTTACACTTGAATCTGATTTTAATTTACCAAGTATTTTTAAATTTGCACCGAAAAATCTATCGTCATTAACATGATATTCAAATCTAAATTTAATAATATATGTTCCTTTTTTTAATATTCTTGCATAATAACTTCCATATCTATCTATATTATCATTACTTTTTTCAATTAATTCAGAAAATGCTTCATATGTTACAGCGTCATTATTAACTAAATCAATGAATCTATAATATGAATTAATTTTACAATATGATTTATCAAAATTTAATGATTCAGAAGTTGCATTTATATTCAATCTGTTAGTTTCAATCTTATCAGAAATATCATTTATCAATACTCCATGTGTATCAGCAGTTAATTTATTATTTTCAATATATATATCTTGTTTACTATATTTTCTAATATTAGCATTTAATATTCTAAAATTAACGTCAACGTCAAAATACATACTATATACTAATTTTACACATGTATTATCTTCTGTTGTTTCAATTATAAAAGTATTATCATTATAATATGTCTCAACTCCAGCGTCTTCATTATTCATTATATATATTGCATTAAAATTATAATCTTCTACACCAGCTCTATCAATATCAAGTCTTCCAATTAAACTATGATCTTCATGATATGCATTAATATGTATATATCCAGATTGATATGAGTCTTTAGCTTTAGACATAGCTAAATCAAAATCTAAGAAATATAATCCAGCTTTCTTTAGCTTTATAAATCCGTCTGTATCTGGAACTACGTCCATTGCTTCATTATATATAACTATATTATCATATGTTGTAAGTTGATATTCTGTATTAGCATTAGTATCAGCATATGTTATATTTTCTTTTGTGAATTTAAAATATGATAAATCAAAAGAATTTGACACTTGATTTCCATTTGCAATTAATTCATTAGAATTTGCTTTTTCAGTATTTTCAGAAATCATTAATTTAATTTCTGTGTCGTCATAAGTTTCACCGCCGCTTGGACCGCCGCTTCTAATTACTAATGGCTGTGATCTTGTTGTTGTAGTTGTTTTTTTCTTTTTTGAGCTTTTTAATTCAAACATTTTTTATTAACCTCTTTTTTAGATTTTTATAATTATATCTAATTTATTAATGTTTGTGAAATATGATTGAAGTTTATTGTAAATAGAAGATATAGGCAAGGAACTGAGTCCTTGTCTATTTAAGAGAAACTAAATTAAAGTTTCAAGAGCCACAAATGGAGCAAGTTTTGTATCAACAACTCTTTCCCATGCTGCAGGATCTGCAAGTTCTGCATTTGTTGGACTAACGTCTGCTGGAGTTCCAATATATGAATATCCATTTAAGTGAAGTAAGAATCCCATTCTTGATACTATAAAGTCAGATCCTCCACCGTTTCCGTCCAATTCTTTACGACCAGCTTCAACAGGTCTGATAACTTTAGCAGGCTCAAATACGAATGCACCTTTTTTAACAAAGATTGTTGTCGCTCTATTTCCGTTTGTCTCGTCAGGAACAATCGTAACAGCGTCATTCATAATAACTTTAAGTCCATTGTAATAAGTTGTTGTTATTCCGATTTCAGAATCAGTAACTGTTGTAATTGAACTAGCTTCGTTTTTCTTGATCTCACCCATAACTGAGCTATGCATAACGATAGTATCAAAGTTATCCATGTGATCACCGACTTTCAATAGAGTATCAATAGCTAAATCATAAGAGAATTTATTAGCAGTGTCAACTAAAACATTATCTGAACCTTCGTTTGCTTTGTTTGAAGCGATTGCACCGTCAAGAATTGAAAGCATTCTAGCTTGAATCTCTTTTGCCCAATGTTTAGAAAAATACGCTCTAGCATAATCTAGTGTATCAATTCCTGATCCGATTATTTTAGCAATAGTTTTTTCACCCCACACCTTATTTAAGAATGTGATTGCTGCGAATGCTCTAACTTTTTCAAGTTTTCCAATTGCCGCTTCAGTATCTGAATCATTAGAAATGTTTGACTCAACATAGCTCTCTTCTTGAACAAATGGAATCTCAATTTTAGTTCCAGCGTCAACGCCACTTACAATGCTACCGATTTTTGGATCATTAACAATTAAATCTGAATCTACAATATTTGTAAGTTCTTTTGTTGTTAAAAAATCTTCAACAGCCCATTTTACACGATTAAAAATATCTGCAATTTTTGTCATTTTTGTTTACCTCTTTTGTTTTTGTTTTTTCTAAAATATATCATTTCACAACTACATATGAAAAGACAAGTAAAAAATAATAACAAATACATATCATTATTTTTTGTTATGAGAATTATATCATATAAATTCATAATAACAAAATAAGATATTTTTTTTGTATTGATTGATTGTGATTTGATTGTTATTTTTTATTAAATGATATATTTATTCTTTGACAAGACTTAGGGGAAAATCTGACAAAGAATAATTTTGAATTGAAGGAATATATTTTAATGGAATATGTTGTTGTCTACATATTTTCTTGCAAAAACAGAAAGAGAAGAAAAGTTATGAAAAGAACTTCTCTTTCATGTTGTTATTATAGCTTTTTTAAAGAACTATGTCAAGTCCTTCTGCTCTCGCCTGCTCTAATTTTCTTCTTGTGAATTCTGACATGTTTGAATTCGTATTTGTTGAATTTGTTGATTGATAACCGGATCCGGAATTTACACTTGATTTAAATAAGAATGAATAATCTTCACTAGATCTTATTTCTTCTAACTTATCAGATAAAGACATTGGAATTCCATTTTTTCTTAATGTTGTTCCGTCGCTTTCTTTGAAAACAATTTTTCCGTCTTCAATTGTTGCACCGTTTTTTAACTCTCCAATGATAATATCATTAGCTTTTTTGTTTACAGCTTCAATGCCAGAAGTTGTTTTGTATAATTCGAGATCTAATTTAGTCTCCAATACAGTTTGCTGCGTTTGATTTTTAAGAGATTCTATTTCAAGCTCTTTTTTCTCTACTTCTTTTTCAAGTTTTGAAATATCTAACTTTAAAATTTCTTCAACTTCAGATAACTTTTGATTTTTTGATTTATCAATATTTGATAATACAGAATTCAATGTATCTTCGTTTAATTCTTTTCCTTCCTCAATTTTGAACTTATCTTTCACTTGCTTAACAAAGTTTTTGTATTTATCTCTCTTTGATATAGCTTCTGATAATTTGCCTTCCAGAATAGTAATTTCCTCTGCAACAGATCCAACGCTATTTTCAATCTTTGCAATTTCTGCTAAAGCTTCTTTGTTATCAGATAATAGACTTTTTAATGTTTTAAACATTTTTTCACCTCTTTTTTTTCTTTTATTATAGTAAAAAATAAACTAAATGTCAAAGAAGCTCGTCTTTAAGATCTTCAATTGTTTTCCACTCTCCATTATCTATAAAGTCTTTTATATTATATCTTTCAGTTTTAAACAATTCATATCTTGATTTACCCAATAGTTCTTCAGCGGTTTTTGGATTTCTTTTTAAGAATGAATTAAATGTTGTTCTTGTATCAACTTGTCCTTTTATATCTCCATTTGCTGCTCTTGTGAAGTGCAGAGTATTTTCTGTTATTCTAACTAATATAGATCTACAATTAAAATGACGAGGCGGTCTATTTGGAATGTCTTTTCTATTCTTATATTTCTTTATATCATAAAACTCTTTATCTTTTTCAACACATGTTGCAGAAGTTCTGCTATCTAATGTTGATAATGACATTCTACCTTTTAGATCTTTTAAGTTTTTTTCTGTTTCATTTTGTATTTTGTCTCTCAAATGTTTTGAATAAGTTCTTGCAGAAGTTAGCATTTGTGATCTTGATAATCTAACTTGTTTATCATATAATAATTCAGAAAATTCCTTCGGATTGTTTCCTTCTAATAAATTTACAGACAATATTCTTTTTATATTATTATATGTTGATTGATTATGAGTTTGAAATAATTCACTAAATGTATAACCTTGCACATAATCATTTTCGAAATCATATATAGAATCTAATAACTTATCGTCAAATTTAGTTCCAAGCATTTTATTTTCAGACAATAGAAATACAGACGATAATTCTTCAATATCTTTCTGCACTTCAATCTCTGTATCGTTATATATAATATCAAGCTCTTTCTTCACATATGATAATAATGATTGTAATTGCTTATTGTTATACTGTGTGCTTTTTGAATATATCTTATTCATGATATCAGTATATAAATCTTTAATAACTTTCTCAAACTCGTAAATAGAGATATACTTATATTTTTGAAAATATATCTCTTGTTTGATTTGACTATCAATATCTATCATAGATTAACCTCTTCGTCTTTTATCTTTTGCTTTTCAAGATCAAAATCATTTATAGAAAGAACTTCACCTTTTATTAACTCATTCCATAGAGTATCTATTGAAATCAATCCCTCTCTTTTCAATGCAATATATTTATCTATTGTATTTGAATCTAATCCAATGCTATTGAAGTCTTTATTAACTTCTACTAAAATGTCTAATTTTATATCTATGTAAAGCTCAATAACTTTAAAAGCTGCATTAATTCCGTTCTCCAAAGAGTTTGCAAGTTCTAATAAAAACAAATTAGAGTTTGAATCTGCGATCTTAGCTTCTGTTGCAGTATTAAATGATCCATTTGTTAGAATTGAAAGAGACATTTTTTCCATAATCTCCTCTACATGTTCTAAATCGTTTTGCAATTTATCAATACTAGATCCAGCTATTTCTTCAAATTTAAATCCATGTTCAGTTTTATTTGAAAATAATAAAGCTTTTGTTGCACCAACCGTTACTCCTTCTTTCTTAATTGTTTCTTTATCAAACTCATTATCTGTAAAAATAGTCGGAACTGGAACAGCTGCAATCTTTAGTATTGAATCTAAGTTTGATTGTTTATTGAAATGTTTTAAATTCATAAATGCGAGATCTAAAAGTGGAATGTCTGCTTCAAGATATCCAGATTTAGAACTGTAAACTGGAACAATCGGAATAATCCCCAAGTTGTTTGTCCAACTGTCAATTAAAATATCTTTTCCCTTAATTATTTCATATACTTTTCCTCCGAATTTATTTAAAACTATATACACCTCTTTCTCTTCAGTTTTGTAATTATCACCCTCTACCTCCCTATCTACAATTTGTCTTATAACTATTTGATCTAAAGTTGCAATTCCATTCACATATGATATTTTTTTACTTAGAACATTTGATCTCTTAACAATCTTTAAAAATGGCTTTACATTCTTATCTTCGAGTTTAGTTGAATTACTATCTACTCTTTCATTATCAATCCATATGTATGTTAAACCGTCTTTTAAAGATTCTTTTGCTACTTCTCTCATAAATTGATTCAATGAAGTTCCTTTATTATCTATATTATTTACATAACATTCAAACTTAACTTTATAATCTATTTTTGTTGATTTTCTAAAAAGTATTGAAGATAAATTGTCAACAGATTTCTTGAAAAAGTTATATAATGTTGAATCATTCAATCTTACGTTAAAAGAATCGTCGTCTTCTAACTGATATCTATTTAGATATTTTGCACTTTTTATATTTCTTGTTCCAACATATAAATCATTTGTTATTTCTAAATATTTTATATTATTATTATAGTCTTTGTCTTTAAAATCTACTGACATTTTACATTACCTCTTTTTTTTATATTATTTGTATTATATCACATTAACAGCTACTTTAAAAATAGCTGTCTTTTCACTGGATATAGTTTATGAATTAAATATCCTAATGCGTCTAACATGTGATCTTGATTTTGAGTTTTATCTGGTTGTCCAGTTCTTTGATCGTATACTTGTTGTTCTAAGTTTTCAGTCAATATCTTACATTTATTCACATTTATAAATAATCTTCTTACTCCATTTCCATTTTTAAATAAACTATTAACAGATAATACTCTATCTTTAATAAATGGATTTTTACTATTCTTATGAACTTTAAATCCAGCTTCTTGCAACATTTTTATATCAGAAGTTGAAGCATTATTTGATTTTCTTTGAGCTCCAGCAGCGTCAGGGAACACATGTATAAGACATGCTGGATAACGCTCTTTAAGTATCTCTATCATTTCAGGCGTATCTAATGCACCGAACACTTCGTCTACTGCATGTATCTCGTTATCTTCTTTATACCATTTACATATTACAGCTGACATTTTCCCTACATTGAAATCCATTCCGACATATATTTCATGATCACTTTTATCTAAAACTATATTAGTATTATTTAGATCTCTATCAAAGTTTGAATAAACATTTGAAGAATTAAGATTTACGAATTCACCATTCAAATATGCTTCTATTAAATTCTCCGGATATTGATCTCTTAAATCAGATATATATGTTTTAGGAAGAAAAATATTATTTTCTGTTTTACCATTTATAATACTGAATTTTTTAGGATCCTCTGATTTACCCCATTTTTCATAAACAAACTTATGTCCTTCTGGAGTTGTTGTTATACAACCTGTGTTATCGTCGTTATTCGGCTTATTAAGTCTATTTCTTGCTATTATTTTTTTAAAAACTTGTTCAGCCTTATCCTTTTTTAATGTATCTAACTCGTCAATCCAGAAATCAGAATGTTCATATCCAACAATTTTATCTTCATTCTCCATACTTCTAAAAATTATAACTGTATTAAAACTTGGGATAGTCAATGTTTTTTCAGATTTATTTAATAGATATTCTATATTAAAACTTGATAATAATTGTTCAAATCTTGAATAAAGAATTAATCGAATAAGATCGTAAGTTGGCTCATATATTCCATATGTATATATTTGTCCGTTTTCCTTAAACATTTCTCCGTATTTTTTCATATAATGAAATACTCTATATATTCCGGATTCTGTTTTTCCTGACCCAAAACCTCCTACAAGTGCTGGATATGTTGCTGTATCATTAACGAATTCTAACTGGTGTTTTAATAACTTAACTTTTGCTCTTACTTTCATTTTTTATTCACAACATACATAATTATATTAAATATTAAAAAAACTACATATATTGCAAAAAATGTATATAATTCTAAATTAATATTAAATATATAAAACATGATAATAGTTATCATGTATAATATTACATAAAAACTCAATAGTGTTGATAGTATTTTCATTTTACACCTCATTTCGTATCTTATATCTCATAATATTTCTAAAATGAGATATTTTATTTATTAAACATTTTATTTAATCTTACTCTTCTTCCTGTTTCACTTCCTCAAAATCAAAGTCAATAACTTCAATTTTATTGTTAGTTTCCAGTGTTTCTTGATAACCTCTTTTTCTTCCTATTGTTTTTAAATAGAAGAGTTGAGCAATAACATTTCCTTTCAAAATATTTTCTTGCAGTTTTGATTCCACTATATCTATTCTTTCTTCTTTTAAATCTTCGCATGCTTGTTTAAATATCTCATTTTTTTTAATCCATGAATAATAAGTTTGTCTTGATCCGATATTTATATTTTTAAGTGCATTTGCAATGTTTGCCAAATTACGTTCATATACAGCTAAAAAAGCACATTGCTCCAATGTTATCTTTTTATCTAAATACAATTGATAGTCTGAATACTTTTCTGCAACTGCTTTAAGAGTTTTTGAAGACTTTAGATCGTCCAAACTTTGATTTAGAATCTTCTCTTTTTTTAAAGTGTCTTCGTCTATAGTGCGTTTCTTAACACTATTCATAGTATTATCATTAATAATTTCAGCTGATTTTACCTCTTTTATATCTTTACTACTATTTGACTTAGTATCTTTCTTTACTCTTTTCTTATATACTCTTTTCTTCTTTACAACTATTTCTTTATCTTTGTTTAATTCATTATCAACTTCATTCTCTATTTCTTCTATTGTTTTTTTAGTCATTATTAATCACCTCGTTTAAAATTTTTTCTGTATAAAACATTATTTTAACTAATTCTTTTTCAAGTCTTAATCTTTCTAAGTTATTTAATTCTTTTATTGTATCTATGTTTTCATTCATAAATAATAAAGAACTATGCACACCTCTGATATCAAACTTTGATATCTTTTTATATCTTTCTATATCAGATTTAAATGAATCCATTACTTTTAAAAAGAATGTTCTGTATTTATATAAACATGTATTCTCTTTTAAGTCTCTTGCTATTTTAGATTTAATTGAATTCTTATTAGATTTTAGAGATAGAACATATACATGTATTATTAAAGCTTCAATATTAAAATCATATATCTCTTGACATTCTTCGAAAAGATCTAAGTCTGATATTTGCTCTTCTTTATTTTGACTCATTGTTATCACCACTTCTATTGTATCTTGAAACTATACTTTTTATATTATCTATCTTTGATTCATATAGTTTGTTTGATATATATATATCAGTTATATAGTTTTCTATCTTATTTAGATTTTTCTTATTTAAATTAGAAGTTATAGTTGGTATCTTTATTTTTTTGTTTTTTGATAATTCTGAATCTGGAATGTATATCTTACTGAATACATATTTGTTTTTAGTAATTATAATTTTTTTTGTTTCAACTTTATTTGTTGAGCAACTAATAGTGAATAATGCAATTGTTATCAATAATATGTATTTCATTATTTTTCACCTCTTCTTAAGTTTTCAAAAAGAGATCTTAAATTTTTTAATGGCTTCTCTTCATTGTACTTTGTATGTGTTTTTTTGATTTTCTTTTTAAGTTTTGAAATTTTCTTTATATCTTTGTTTTGTGTGTTTTTGATTTCTTCATTTGTTACATATATACTATTAATCTGTGATCTATAATAGTTTTCTATAATTCTATTTTCTTGTTCAGTATTTTTTATATCTTCAAGTGCTCTTCTGTATTGCTCATTTTGTTTAGCTACTGTTTTGTTTAATTCAATATTGCTTTTCTTTATATTCATATAATTATTATATATATAATATATTGAAAATAATATTAATGCTATTGAAATATATTTTAATAATGTTTTTATATTTATATTTTTAAAGAAACTTAATAATATACTTATATAAGCCATTTATCCACCTCCTCTTTTTTTATATTTATTATATCCATATTTGTAAATAATATCAAATCTTGTATATCTATTACACTAACGTAAGAGCGTAATAGTAGTGTAATAGCTTGTGTAATGGCTGCAAATCCAGCAAAATAGGGCTCTATAGCGATTTTGTAATGTAAATATTACAACTATTACACTATTACAGTAAATTGTTAAAAACTTTTCACAGACGTATATATACTGCTCTCAACTCTATATACTATCTCTCTATACTTTATATAAATATAGTGTAATAGTGTAATAGTAGTATGTTTTGGACAGTCAAACCCCACAATATAGGGCTTTGCAGCTATTACACTTGCTATTACACTGCCATTACGTTATTGATTTAGTGTAATAGTTATATATTATTTGATATATTTTGTAAATAATTCGTGATAAGTATAAATATAGTGAATTAAAAAGAATTTGCAAATTTATACGAATTCATATCGATTTAACTAGCATAATTATGAATATCTTGTAAAAATACTATATAATATATATAAGAAAACATAAAGAGTTATGATTTTCTTGCAAAAAAAACAAAAGAGGTGAAGGTTATGGAAAACTTAAACAACATTGTAATAATCAACGAGTTAGCAAACAATGCTCAAACAGACAGAATAATTATTTAAGATTATAGAGATAAAATTTCAATGAAAATAGTTGAACTATCAAATATAGAAACTGACATTAAAGAAATATCTTTTGATTTCTTAGATTCAGTTGAAAACACTATTAATGAATATGTCGAGAAATT